>ENA-OPNW01000938-OPNW01000938.1-human-gut-metagenome-genome-assembly--contig:-NODE-938-length-16131-cov-2.650286_pt1 | contig 16131 bp, 10 predicted proteins | sample MGYA00241540_ERZ501777 | MGnify/ENA primary metagenome ERZ501777 (study PRJEB25962, sample SAMEA2042615) | human gut metagenome | biome: human gut; feature: human-associated habitat; material: faeces...
GTCTTTTGGCAATATCTCGTTTACCACCTCTATCATCTCGTACATTATCTCAGTAGGTTCGCCCACGGCAAGTCCGCCAATGGCATTACCATCAGCACCTTTGTCTGCAATGAACTTAGCAGCTTCCTGACGAAGGTCTTTGAATGTACATCCCTGAACAATTGGGAACAAGCTCTGGCTATGACCATAAAGAGGTGCGGTTTCGTTGAATCTCTTGAAGCAACGGACGAGCCAACGCTGAGTCATCATCAAACTCTTCTTGGCATACTGATAGTCGCTTTGGCCGGGAGGACACTCGTCAAAAGCCATCATGATGTCAGCGCCTATAATTCTTTCGGTGTCCATGACATTTTCCGGCGTAAAAAAGTGCTTTGAGCCGTCAATGTGCGAACGGAATTCGCAGCCCTCTTCTTTGAGCTTGCGTATTCCTGTAAGTGAGAACACCTGGAATCCGCCGCTGTCAGTCAGAATCGGTCTGTCCCAAGTATTGAATTTGTGCAGTCCACCGGCAGATTTTAAAATGTCAAGTCCGGGGCGAAGATACAAGTGATAGGTGTTGCCCAATATAATTTGGGCTTGCACCTCTTCTTTGAGTTCACTGAAATGTACGCCTTTTACACTGCCACATGTACCAACGGGCATAAAAATCGGAGTCTCTATCTGTCCGTGGCTTGTGGTTATTATTCCTGCGCGTGCATCGCTGCCGGTGTCTGTATGCTGTAATTCAAATAACATATATGTTTAATCTTCTATATCAAATGTTACTGGGTTCTTTACTTTCTCGTCAGTCAGGGCAAAGTCCCAGACATCTTGAACATTTTCAACAAAATGGAAATTAACCCCGTCAATATATTCCTGTGATATTTCTTCAATATCTTTTTTGTTGTCTTTGCACATAACGATTTCCGTTATACCGGCTCGTTTTGCGGCAAGAATCTTTTCTTTAATACCGCCGACAGGCAGCACTTTTCCACGCAGAGTTATTTCTCCTGTCATGGCCGTATTCTTGCGTACTTTTCTCTGAGTAAGTGCCGATGCAAGAGATGTTGCTATTGTAATACCTGCTGAAGGGCCGTCTTTAGGCGTTGCACCTTCGGGGACGTGTATATGTATGTTCCAGTGGTCGAATATACGATAGTCAATACCAAGTTTGTCTGCGTGGGCTTTTACATACTCTAAAGCCAGTATGGCAGATTCTTTCATGACATCTCCCAAGTTTCCTGTAAGCGTGAGCTTAGAGCCCTTTCCTTTGCTCAGGCTCGTTTCGATAAACAATATCTCGCCACCTACACTTGTCCATGCAAGACCTGTTACAACTCCTGCATAATCGTTGCCTTGGTATATGTCGCGATAGAATGGCGGGCTGCCTAATAGCGACTCAATTTCTTTGGGTGTTATCTTATAGTATGGCAGTGTTGCCTCCTTCGCTTTCAGGTATGCCAGCTTGCGGAGCGACTTGTTAATTTGTTTTTCCAGTTGTCTTACTCCGCTTTCTCTTGTATATTGTTCAATTATTTTCTCAATAGCCTGTTTGCTGAACGTGAGTTTTTTCTCGTCAGTCAGGCCAGTATTCTCTTTTTCCTTTGGTATGAGATGCCTCTTGGCTATCTCAACCTTCTCTTCTGTGATGTATCCGCTCACTTCAATCAATTCCATACGGTCGAGCAGTGGGCGCGGAATGGTGTTCAAATCGTTGGCAGTTGCAATGAACAGCACTTTCGACAAGTCATAGTCTACATCAAGATAGTTGTCGTGGAATGCATGATTCTGTTCCGGATCAAGAACTTCAAGCAGCGCTGATGCGGGATCGCCATTTACGGTGTTCTGTGTAATCTTGTCAATTTCATCCAGAATAAATACAGGATTGGACGAACCGGCCTTTTGTATGTTCTTTATTATTCTGCCGGGCATGGCTCCGATATACGTTCTTCTGTGACCTCTGATTTCGGCCTCATCATGCAGACCACCCAGAGATATACGTGCGTATTTTCGCTTCATGGCATTGGCTATGCTTTTTCCCAGGCTCGTTTTACCTACTCCGGGAGGGCCGTAAAGACATATAATCGGTGATTTAAGATCCTTTCTTAAACTTAACACAGCCATATATTCCAAGATGCGCTCTTTAACCTTTTTCATGCCATAATGGTCCTTGTCCAATATCTTTTCAGCACGGTTAAGGTTAAGATCGTCTTGGGTGTAATATTCCCACGGCAGATTTACCATGGTCTGCAGATATGTCAGCTGTACGCTGAATTCCGGACTTTGCGGATTCAGAATGTCAAGTTTGTCTAATTCTTTGCTGAAAGTCTTAGCAACATCCTCAGGCCATTTTTTATTCTTGGCCTTTTCGAGCAGCTCTTTACGTTCAGGATAAGTATCGCCATTGCCTAATTCTTCCTTGATGTTTTTGATTTGCTGTTGAAGGAAATATTCTCGCTGCTGCTCGTCAATATCCTCACGTGTCTTAGTTCTGATATTATGCTTTATCTCTAATAGCTGCAACTCGCGATATATTATTTTCAGCATTTTTAATGCTCTGTTTTTCAGTGTGTTGGCCTTTAAGAGCTTTATTTTTTCTTCAACGCTGAATGGCAGACTGGTACAGATAAAGTTCAACAGTATTACTGCATTGTTGATGTTCTGTAATGCAAACTGGGCTTCATCTGGTATATCCTCGTTTTTCTTAACATATTCTATTGATGTGTTCTTAAGGTCATCAACGGCAGCCATAAACTCCTTGTCGTCAGAAGACGGGATTTCTTCCGGTGCATTTGTTACCGTTCCAACAATGAAAGGTTGGGTTTTCTTTATGTCAGAGAGGTTGCAGCGTCCAAGGCCCTGTACAATGACAGTAAGATTGTTGCCGGCGCCAGGCATCTCTAATACACGTATAATCTTGGCATATACTCCAATTTCGTATAAGTCTTTCAGAGACGGATTTTCCTGGTCAGAGTCTTTCTGACAAAATATAGCGAATATGGAATTTTGATTTTCTTTTAGATGGTTTATCAAGTTAAGGCTTTGAATCCTGCCAATCAACACCGGCGAAACTACTCCCGGAAATAATACCAAATTTCTTGTGGCTAATACAGGTACGTCACCGTCAATGCTCTCTTCAAAAAGTTTGGCAACATCTCCTTCGTAGTCTGCTATCATAGAAAATGCGTTGTTTATATCTTTTCTCATAATTTGCAATTCGTTATTGGGGTGCAAATTTACTCATTTTAATTGATATAATATTGATACCCAGTAATTATTTTCATTTAATTAATATGTATCATGATTGGAAAACCATTGATTTCTGATTCAGAAACTTGCCGTTTTTCATGCAAAAATGGCTGAGTTTTGCTTCAAAACTCTATCACTTATTTTTTGTAATAAAAAGAGTTGCTGTTCTTATAAAATGAATAAAATGATGGCGGATGCTATTTAATTCGAAATATAGATGGCGTGAAATGTTACGATTTTTAGGGTCATATTTTACGGTTGCCGGTGCATAACAAATTTTTATGTCATATTTAAGTTGTCGGCATTTTTTAGTGTTAAATTAAAAACATATTATTGCTGTCTGTATAAAATAACTTAATTTTGCATATTAAAGATAATTTTTCGTTTATATACGTTATTATTTAAATATACCATGTTGAATAAAAGAGTTTTGTTGGCTTCATTGGTTATATCTTCTATGGTTTGCCGTGGAGTTGCCGGAAATATAAAGAAATATTTTTATTCAGTAAGACAGGTGCCGTTTACATCTGTGAAGATAAGCCAAAATTCTTTTTGGGGTAGTAGGATAAAGGCTGTGCGTGATGTCACGATACCTTTGGCTTTCAGTAAATGTAAGACCGAAGGCCGATATGATAACTTTGTTAAGGCTGCTCATCCAAATGACAGTTATGATGTGTCGTCGTTTATGGGATTTTCGTTTGACGATACGGATGTATATAAGACCATTGAAGGGGCCAGTTACGTGCTTCAGACTTTCCCGGATAAAAAACTTGTGGAATATATAGACAGTGTGCTTGATATAGTAGCTGCTGCGCAGGAAGCCGACGGATATCTTTATACAGCGCGTACCATAAACCCGAAAAATCCGCATAGATGGGCGGGCATGGAGCGTTGGAGCAATGAAGAAGTGCTGAGCCACGAACTGTATAATCTTGGCCACATGGTTGACGCTGCATGTGCACATTATCTGGCTACAGGTTCAACGAAATTTTTGGATATAGCCCGGCGCTATGCAGACTGTGTCGTCCGCGAGGTCGGACCTTCTGATGGTCAGGCATGTGTAGTTCCAGGACATCAGATAGCTGAGATGGCATTGGCCCGTCTTTACGTACTCACGGGTGAAAAGAAATATCTTGACGAGGCAAAGTTTTTTCTCGACTATAGAGGAAAAACAAAGGTCAGAAATTCTTATAGTCAGAGTCATCTGCCTGTTGTTGAACAACATGAGGCTGTAGGTCATGCTGTCCGTGCGGGCTATATGTATTCAGGTATGGCAGATGTGGCTGCACTTACAGGTGATTCGGCCTATATCAAGGCAATAGATGATATATGGAACAACATTGTTGCTAAAAAGTATTATATAACGGGTGGAGTGGGAGCCTTGCATGACGGTGAGGCTTTCGGACGGAATTATGAACTGCCGAATCTTACGGCGTACAACGAGACGTGTGCGGCCATTGCAATGGTGTATTTAAACCAGAGAATGTTCATGTTGCATGGTGATTCAAAATATATAGACTGTCTGGAACGTACGTTGTATAACGGCGTTATAAGTGGCATGAGCATTGATGGCGGCAGGTTCTTTTATCCCAATCCGCTGGCTTCAGATGGCAAATACAGGTTTAACGCCGACAATACGCTTGAGCGTCAGTCTTGGTTCGGATGTGCATGTTGTCCTAGTAATCTTTGCAGGTTTATACCATCAGTACCAGGATATATGTATGCTGTAAGGGATAACGATGTTTATGTAAACCTGTTTGCTGACAACACCTCGACTATTTCTGTCGGAAAAGGTGAGGTTGTGTTGCGTGAGGAAACCAACTATCCTTGGGACGGCGATGTGCGGCTCAATGTCGTGAACAACAGTGCCGGAAAGTTCTGTATCAGGATAAGAGTGCCGGGATGGGTACGCGGTCAGGTTACACCGGGTGGCCTTTACAGCTATGCAGATGGCTTGAGTCTGAAATATTCTGTTACTGTAAATGGTATAAATGTTGCGGCAGAGTTGATTGACGGATATTTTGTCATCGACAGGAAATGGAAGCGTGGTGACCGCATAGACGTACATTTTGATATGAAGCCTCGTATCGTGAAGGCGGATGATAAGGTTGCTGCCTGTCATGGCCGTATTGCTGTTGAGCGAGGGCCTCTTGTGTATTGTGCAGAATGGGCTGATAATGATTATGATTTATTCCGTTTTGTTTTCGATGCTGACAGTTCTATGACTGTGACCGACAGTCCGGGACTTTTGGGCGGCATAAAGATGATAACGGCAAGAGGTACTTTGCTGGATCAAACGCCAGACGGACGCATAAACACTGCTAATCGCACTGTAAAGCTTATACCATATTATGCATGGTGTCATCGAGGACCCGGAAAAATGATTGTTTGGATGGCTGACGGCTTAGGGGTTATGGACGAATATTGAGCGTTCGAAAGCGTCTTTTTTGTTCGCGAAAATAAAAGCTATCAGTCATCTTATATGTTTTTTGTGCTTTAATGTCTTAAGTCTGATAAGTTGCAAATAATCGGAACATCATGTCAAATAATTATTTCAGATTCAAACAGTTTACAGTAGAGCATACCAGGTGTGCCATGAAGGTGGGTACCGATGGGGTGCTGCTTGGAGCGTGGGCACGTGGTGGCGATACTATCTTGGATATCGGTACGGGCTCAGGGCTAATTGCCTTGTTCATGGCTCAACGATATCCATCGGGGAAGATTGTTGCCATTGACGTTGATGCCGGTGCTGTCCTACAAGCGCGTATCAATGTATATAATTCTGCATTCAGCGACAGGATAACCATAATAGAAAAACCTTTACAAGAGTTCTGTGCAGGGCAGTTCGGTTCTATAGTATGCAATCCGCCGTTTTTCGTCAATTCGCTGAAAAACAGAGACGGGCAAAAGGCCATGGCACGTCATGCCGACACACTTACCCATGCTGAACTTGTGAGCGGTGCATTACGGTTATTGGCCGACGATGGCGAGTTCTCTGTTGTCATACCAGCCGCACTGCGCACGGCCATTGATGCCGCCATTGACGAGCAGCCATGGCAGGTCTTTTCCCTTCAAGGATCTGTGCCATTAGAACCATACCACGTAAGCCCGTCAGCCGTTATCTTTTGGCATATCGTAAGCATCCTGCAGACAGGATTGAACAAACAGAAGAATGTATTAATAATGATGATATGTCGCGGTCAGAATGGTACAGCAGCTTGACGGAGAATTTCTATATCAGATGAGAATGGTGCAGGATGCGCTCCGATAATTCATTTGCGTATTGGTGGCCTATAGGTAAGGGGGAATCTGTACCATTTATGAATACGTTGTGTCTTGTAAAACTATTAATTTTATTCAACGGAACTATGTATGAACGATGAATCCTCACAAATGTTTCTTGTGGAAGCATCTGCATTAATGTTTTCATGTTTGTACGTGTAAGTACATTTCCTCCTGTGACTTTGACAATTTTTACATAATTGCCTAAAGCTTCTATATAGAGGATGTCGTTTAGCAGAATGTTAACGTTTGAGTATTCTTGTTTTACTGTGATGTGGCGTTGTGGATTTACTGAGGTTGTGCTCATTCGTCGCATAGCTTTATCTACAGCACGGCAGAAACGTTCATAGGCGAAAGGTTTGTGCAGATAGTCTACAGCATCGAGATTAAACCCTTCTAGAGCATACTGAGCATGTGCTGTTGTGAATATGATGCACGTTTCGTGAAGTATGCTGCGGGCTATGTCCAGGCCGTTTATACTGCTCATATGTATGTCAAGAAACACAAGTTGTGGCTTGGTTCTTATAATTTCGTCTATGCCGTTTTGAGGTTCGCTGTATGTCGTTAGTTCTATGCCACCGCGACGTTGGCAGAACTGTTCGATAACGAGCAATGCCATGGGCTCGTCGTCAATGGCAATGCAACTTATATTTTTCATTACAGTTGTATTTTTAATTTTGTTATATATACGTTTCCTATTGGGTCATTTTCAAGCTCGTATCGCCCTGGGTATAATAGTTCAAGTCGTTTTCGGCAGTTGGCTATCCCAATGCCTTCGTGCTCTGAATCTACATGTCTTATAATAGTGTTGACAGTATCGAAACTTAGCAGACTGTTCTTTAGGCATATGTTTATTTGGATGTTGCAGTCTGTGTCTGCAGATGTGCCATACTTAAATGCGTTCTCTACAAAAGTGATAAATATCATAGATGGTACAGGAGTCGTTTCGTTGTCGGTTTGAGCTGTTAGTGTAACCCTTGTATGATGGTTTAATCTGAGTTTCTGCAAATCAGTGTATTGCCTGATATATTCTATTTCCTGTCCTATGGGAATGTTTTCGGAATGTGTTTGTGCATACATGTATCTCAGAATATTTGAAAATTTCACGAAGGCAGATTCTGTTTTATCAGACCCAGAAAGTACAAGTGCATAAAGCATATTGAGAGTGTTGAACATGAAGTGTGGATTTATTTGTGCTTTATAGAGTGCCAGTTCTGCTTTGTTTTTCTCTGCGGCAATTTCCTGTTTTGCCAGTATTTGCCTAAATAGTTCGAATGTCAGTTCGATTGCAAGCGAAAATCCGGTTACCATGAGAAAAAAGAACCATATTGTTTGTGTGCGCATATTCATTCTGGCTTCCATTTGCCGTGGTGAGCCTGTATGGTCTGATGGTACAGGAAAATAAGTGAACAGCCATGTTGTTGCAGTTAAAGTGATCAGTAAGCCGGCTATGTGTATGTATTTTTTCTGCATGAAGAGTTTTGGTAGGCATACCCATCGGTATATGAAGTAAATAATGTATATATAGGCTATCAGTGTGAGCAGGAAGGCCGTGTTGTGCACAATCCAACGGTCAACAGGAAGCAGCATTATGGTCAATGGCATTATAATTAAGCAGAATAAAAGGTCTATATACAATGCAATGTGATTATTCTTCATATGAGATTTGTTTTCAGATGTTAATGTATTCAGTCCGCATGGTTTATATATTTTATTATTGTTGGCTGAGGATGGTTCACATATTTATTTTGTTTTACGATCATTGCAAAGGTAATACATTTTATTGAATGGTCTATTGTTTTCCATGTGTCGTTTGTCACCACATATAGGCTGTTTGTCACCACATAGTTTATCATAAGACTCATTGTTCATAAATTTGCATCAACTGAATGGCCGGCAATGCAGTTTTGTAAGGAAAAAAGCAACTACATTTTTTGCTTATATGCACCCGGACATAGAGGGCTGTTATTTGTTGTATGTCTTGAGCGGCCCTTATTTAGTAACTTTAGTTTTTTATTTTATAGAAATACAAAATGGAAATTAAAACAAGTATTATGCTCGTTGTGTGTAGTATGTCATTGTTCTGTGCTTGTGATGATAAAAAACAGGCTACTCATGGCGAGGAGTATAAGACGCTTACTGTTACGCGTCGAGACTTTATGCTGCAATCTGCTTATACTGCAACACTGCAAGGGCGTCAGGCTGTTGAGGTGCGTCCGCAAGTCAGTGGCACGATTACAGACATACGTATAAATGAGGGAGATGCCGTTAAACGTGGTCAGGTGCTGTTTGTCATTGATCAGGTGCCATATAAGGCTGCGCTCAGTACGGCAAAGGCTAATTTGGAGAGTGCGGAGGCAAAGTTGTGTACGGCCAAACTAACGGCAGATAGTAAAGAGGAACTTTGCAGGAGAAATGTTGTATCAGATTATGACAGGCAGACAGCCGTTAACTCTTTACGGGAGGCCAAGGCTGCTGTAGCTCAAGCCCGGGCTGAACTTACACGTGCCACTAATGAATTGTCTTATACAGAAGTGAAGAGTCCTGTTGATGGTGTTGCAAGTATGATACCTTATCGTGTCGGTGCATTGGTTGGCAGTACTATTGAAGAACCGCTTGTAACCGTGTCTGATGATTCTGAGATTTATGCTTATTTCTCTATGGCTGAGACACAGATGCTTGATCTTATAGAGGAGTATGGTTCACTTGATGAGGCTAAGAAAAAACTTCCTCCGGTCGGGTTGACGATGAGTAATGGCAACAAATACGATCTACAGGGACGTATTGATGCTATTGGCGGTACCGTTGATTCGGAGACTGGATCTATTGGATTTAGAGCTGTTTTCTGCAATCCCCGACATCTGTTGCGCAATGGTGGCAGTGCTTCTGTATTAGTTCCGTCCGTGCATAAGAATTGTATTGTGATACCTCAGTCGGCTACATATGAGCTTCAGAACAGGGTGTTTGTGTGGAAGATTGTTGACGGCAAGACAAAGTCTGCCCCTATAACAATTTATAAATATAATGATGGGAAAAACTATATTGTGCTATCCGGACTGGAACCGGGTGATGTCATTATTGCGGAGGGCGCAGGACTGATGCGTGAGGGTACGGTGGTTAGCACGGGAAAGAAGTCTGATTCCACAAAAAAATAAGGATTGCCAATGAAAATAAAAACTTTCATCGACCGGCCTATACTGGCCGGAGTAATATCCGTGCTGATATTCATTCTTGGAATTATAGGCCTATTGCAGCTTTCTATCGAACAATTTCCTGAGATTGCACCACCTACGGTCAGCGTTTCGGCTACATATAGTGGTGCTAATGCTGAAACCGTGCAGAAGAGCGTGGTGGTGCCGCTGGAGGAAGCACTCAACGGCGTTGAGAACATGACCTACATGATTTCAACGTCATCTAATAATGGCTCTGCCAAAATCAGTGTATATTTCCGTCAGGGAACAGATCCTGACATGGCCACAGTCAACGTGCAGAACCGTATTGCCACAGCACAAGGACTGCTGCCGGCAGAGGTGACAAAGAGTGGTATTACCGTGCGAAAACGTCAGACAAGTAACATCAAGCAGTTGGCTGTTTATAGTCCTGACGATTCGTTTGATGAGGCTTTCCTTACCAACTATATGAAGATTAATATCGAACCGCGTCTTTCGCGTATTGCCGGTGTTGGTGAAGTTAATGTATTCGGATACGAATATTCCATGCGTATATGGTTAAATCCCAGTAAAATGAGACAGTATGGACTTGTGCCGGCTGATATTGCTGAAGTGCTTGACGAGCAGAATGTGGAGGCCGCCACAGGCACTTTGGGTGCTGAGGCAAGTAACACTTTCCAGTATGTGCTGAAGTATCGAGGACGTTATGAGAATGAGGTTGATTATGAAAATCTTGTGATAAAGTCGCTTCCTGGTGGGGAAGTGCTGCGACTAAAAGATGTTGCCACTATAGAACTGGGAACTAGAGCTTATGATTACATTAACGAAGTTAACGGTCATCCAGGTTGTAACATCATGATAGCTCAGACCTCAGGGTCAAATGCCAATGAGATAATAGAAGAGATTGACCGTACCGTGGACGAAATATCCAAAACGTTGCCAAAGGGTATAAAGATAGTGGATTTGATGAGTACGAAGGATTTTCTTGATGCTTCAATTAAGAACGTCATAAAAACGCTTGTCGAGGCAATAGTACTTGTGGTGCTTGTTGTCTATGTATTCCTTCAGAGTCTGCGTTCAACATTCATCCCCGCACTTTCAATCATAGTGTCGCTGGTCGGTACGTTTGCCTTTCTCTATGTGGCAGGCTTCAGCCTGAATATGCTTACTTTATTTGCGTTGGTGCTTGTAATCGGAACTGTAGTAGACGACGCCATCGTGGTTGTAGAGGCCGTTCAGGCCAAATTCGACGAGGGCTACCGTTCTTCATATCTTGCCACGGTCGATGCCATGGACGGTATCACGTCGGCGCTCGTCACTACAACATTTGTTTTCATGGCTGTGTTTATTCCTGTGAGTTTCATCGGAGGTACCACGGGTACATTCTACACTCAGTTTGGACTTACTATGGCTGCTGCTGTTGCCATATCGCTGGTCAATGCGTTGACGTTGAGTCCGGCTTTGTGCTCACTTATAATGACTCCACATTCCGATACCTCTAATGGTTGCAAGCTAAGTTTTTCGTCGCGTTTCCATATTGCTTTCGACACAGCATTTGGCCGTCTTGTCATGAAGTATAAAAGAGGAGTGGCCTTTATGCTCCGGCGTAAATGGTTTGCCGGATTATTGCTGGTTATTGCCTGTGTTGGCTTTGCCATACTCATGGCAACCACAAAAACCGGCTTTGTGCCCAATGAGGATATGGGCACGGTGTTTGTTGATGTGCGTACATCGCCGGGCAATAGCGTAAGCCAAACCCGTAAGGTGATGGAACAAGTGGATAGTTGCCTGCGCACTATACCGCAGATTGAGTTGCAGTCGAATACTACGGGTAACTCTACTTTGAGCGGTCAGGGTGCCTGCAACGGAATGTTCACGATACGTCTTAAAGATTGGAGTCTGCGTACTCGCAAGGAGGATGCTCTGGATGCTGTGATAAGCGAGATACAGCGCATTACGGCTCCTATATCGGGTGCTGACATCATTGCCTTTACGCGTCCAATGATTCCTGGATACGGTACAAGTAGCGGATTTGAGGTATATGTGCAGGACCAGAAGGGAGGCACCACAGATGAGTTGTTAAAATATACGCGCCTGTTTATTGACTCTTTGAGCCGCCGTCCCGAGATAGGCCGTGCGACAACTTCATTTGACACCAAGTTTCCACAGTATCTCGTAGAGGTCGATGCCGCGCGATGCAAACGTAACGGAGTGTCACCAGCCGATGTGCTCAGCACGCTTTCCGGATACGTTGGCGGCAGCTATGCTTCAAATATGAACCGCTTCTCAAAACTTTACCGCGTAATGGTGCAGGCACCGCCTGAGTTCAGGCTCGACACACGCTCACTAGATAATATGTTTGTGCGAAACTCAGACGGCCAAATGTCGCCTATAAGCCAGTATTTAAAGCTCAAAAGAGTTTATGGCTCAGAAGTGCTCACACGCTTCAATTTGTTTTCTGCCATACAGGTAAACGGCTCGGCAGCTCAGGGATACAGCTCTGGCCAGGCCATAGAGGCTATAAAGGAGGTGGCAGACAAGACTTTGCCTACGGGCTATGGTTATGAGTTTGGAGGTATGTCGCGCGAGGAGTCTGACGCAGGCAATACGGCCACATTGGTGTTTGTTGTGTGTGTTGTATTTATCTATCTTATTCTCTGCGCTCTATATGAAAGTCTTTTCATTCCTTTGGCTGTCATTTTGTCCGTGCCGTTTGGCCTTGCCGGCAGCTTCATGTTTGCTAGGATTTTCGGTCTGGAAAATAACATATACTTGCAGACCGGTCTTATAATGCTCATCGGTTTGCTTTCAAAAACGGCTATCCTGCTTACCGAGTATGCCTCGGAGCGGCGTCGTGCCGGCATGTCGATAGCTCAGGCTGCAATTTCGGCTGCTGGCGTACGCCTCAGACCTATACTTATGACATCGCTCACAATGATTTTCGGTATGTTACCCATGATGTTTGCTACGGGTGTTGGTGCTAATGGCAATATATCCATAGGCGTAGGTACGGTGGGTGGAATGCTCGTGGGCACGGTGGCCCTGCTTTTTGTTGTTCCTCCGCTGTTTATGCTATTTCAGTATATGCAGGAAAGGTTTATGCCGCAGCGACGCCAATAATGTGTAGACATAGTGTGATAATCTCATTTTAAATCAATGTTTGTTACTGCCAGAATCAGGTCATCTTTTTGGCAGTAACAAATCTTGGTTTATAGTAACAGGCGAACCAAGTTTGTGTGTCCGCTTGTTGTAAGTGCTTTATTTTATGTATTGATGATGTGCCAGATGGTTGTTGCTTTTAGTTCTTTTGTGCATTGTTCCTATGAATTGAGCCACACTTTAAGTGCAGAGGCTTTTTCACGGCTTATAATGATTGGCTCTTTGCAGTTGGGTGATGTTTTCATGGCCCAGCGTCCGCCAAAGTAGGGCTCTATGCTTCTCACAGATTTTGCCGAGACGATAAACTGTCGGTTTGCTCTGAAGAAGTTTTTCGGGTCGAGTTGCTGCTCCAGGCTACTCAATGGCGGGTCTACGATGTGCTCAGTTCCGGCCCATGTGGTGGCTATTGTTATTTTGTCTTCCGAGCGGAAGTATGCAACGTCGTCTATTTGCAATGTGTAAAGTTTCCGGCCTGCCGACACAAGCAGACGTTCGCGGTATGTATTAGCAGCGTCTTCGTGCATCGCTCTTGCAAGATATTTGCTGAGGCTGCCAAGAAGTCCGGCGTTGTGGTAGCGTTCAAATTTAGCTATTGCAGTCTCAAGACGCTCAACGCGTATAGGCTTTAGCAAGTAGTCAATACTGTTAAGGTCGAATGCCCTCAGTGCATACTCGTCGTAGGCTGTGGTGAATACAATCATACATTCGGTCGGCAGCTTGTCTACGAGTCCGAATGATGTGCCGTCAGAGAGTTGTATGTCGAGAAACATTATATCGGGACGGACGCCCGAGTGGTCGAGCCACTGGGAGGCTTCGCTTATGCTGCCAGGCACGATATGTGTGTGCCATTCAGGTCTTATACTGTTCACCATACTAAAGAGCAGGCGGGCTGCCGGCAACTCGTCGTCTATTATTGCAGCAGTAATGTCAGTCATATATTATGGGGATTTTTACGGTAAAAGTATTGTTGTCGGCAATGATGCGTATGTCACGTCCACATAGCAGTCTGCAACGCTTTGACAAATTCTGAAGTCCGTGTCCTGAGGTGCCAATTACAGGCTTGGGTGTCAGTGTGTTGCTTACGGCCAGCCAGGGTGAGTCGTCGTTTTCTTCACACCATAGTTTTATGGTTGCGGGATTTGCCGTGTTAACGATGTTGTGCTTTATAACATTTTCTGTTAGCAACTGTAGTGTCAGTGGCGGCAGTTGCATGTAGCCCTCGATATTGTTGAGCTTTGTTTCAAGTTGTATGCAGTCGCCTAGCCGCACTCTTTGTAGCTGTAAGTAGGTTTGGGCAAACCTAATTTCTTCGTTGAGGCTTACACTTTGTTTCTCGTGGCAATCGAGAATGTAGCGGTATATGTCGGCCAAGTTGCGCGTAAATTCGGCTGCACCAGCTGGGTTATATTCTATTTCAGCCACGAGTGTATTCAGACTGTTGAATAGAAAATGGGGGTTTAGCTGACTTTGCAGAGCTGCATATTGTGCTTTGGCTGAGGCATCTTCCAGTTGTCGTGCCCTGCGGCGATGTTCTGCTATGTCGGCATAAAACCTGTTAATGAGGAACAGACTTACGGCCAGCAACTCTATTAGCCATACGCCCAGCAGTGCTCCGGCCCCTCGCCATGCCAAGGCCATCGGCCTTGGGGAGTGACCTATGACTTTGGTGGCCACAAGCAGCAGATAATTAGAGCAGAGTAGGGCTGCGGCTGCTATAGCAAGGAATGTGAACATGCGGCTGCGCTTTTTTATCCATGCGGGATAGGACGCACTCATGCGCCGGTTGACAAAGCGCAGGCTCAGACCAACACCGTTGAACAGCAGTAATACGGCAATGATGCTTTCCGGTGTGGTCAGGTGCTGGCTACTTATGGCCGGCATGTCACCGCAAATTATGAGCAGCAGGTATGAGCAGCAGCCTATTGCAGAATAGACAAGTATGTCGGTGAGCACCGATCCATGCTGCAGGTTATTGTCATTAGTTGTCATATCTTTATATTACATGTGTGTGTCCGGCAATATGGAGTAGCATGCCTTTTGGATGCCTGTTTGGTGAAATACTGCGCTGCGAATGCAAAAATAATAAATTATTTTCAATATCCGTATACATATTCGAGTGAGCTTTTGGCCATGCAGGCATCAAGTTTTGAGGCTATGTGATTCCGACATGCATCGAGGTAGTATATCTGAGCGTTGATGACGTCTGTAACAGACACACTTCCTTCATAATATTTTTCTGTGGTCAGTCTGCGGCTTTCTTCTGCTTTGAGAAGTGAGCTTGCTGTCAGTTTTACCTGTTCGCATGCCTTTGTGTAGTTACATCTAGCCGTTTCGGCTTCAAGCTGCAATCTGTCGGCTGTGCTTCTCATCTGTTCTTCGGCTACGGCTGTGGCATGTTTTCCCATACGTCGGGTGTTGCCCCTTTTTCCCCATTCGAATATAGGAATGCTTAGTGTGGCATATACAGAATAGTTGGGGTCTGGGGCCGCCCTGAAGTCGTATCCAGGTGATGTGTAGCTTCCGTTGATGCCTACAGACAAGTTCGGCTTGTAGGCTGCATCGGCCATGCGTGCCTCATAGCCTTTTATGTCTATTTGTTTGCTCGCCATGGCCATTTCGGGACGATTGTATATACTTTGCCCCGTTGAAGGTATTGTTGTATCGGGATATAGCATGGTATCTGCCGGTATCATATCAGATGAACCGACACCAGCCAGCGAGTTTAGGGCAAGCCGAGCATTTTCGGCATCAGTTAGTGCACGCTGCAGTTGATATTCGGCATCGTTGAGACGCACTTCGGCTGTCAGAAGATCGTTGCGGCCGGTATATCCGTTGCTTACACGTAATGCTACAGCCTCTGCAAGTGCGGCTGCGGCATCACGATGTCTTTGTGCCACTGTTACCATTTCGCGTGTTGCTACATAGTTCCAGTATGTCTGATCGGCTTGATATATAAGATTGTTGGTTATGCGTTTTTTCTCGAATGCAGCATTCTCACTTTCTGCTTTGGCCTTTCCGTAGGAAGCCTTGAGCAGTCCGCCCGTGTAGATTGGTTGAGCCATTGTCAGCGATGCACCGTATTTTGTGTTTCTGCCGTTGAACGTGTAGCTGCGGCCGCCGTCTGTACTCGGCAGTACTATGTTCAGTTCGAGTGGATTACCTGTATATTTAGCGTCGGCGTTGCCCGTAATCTTTGGTTTAAAGTCTGCTTTTGCCGCTGCTGCATTTTCTTTATATACTTCTAATGCGTGTGTGGCGGCTTTTACGTCGTGGCTATAGGCTTCCACCTGAC
>ENA-OPNW01000939-OPNW01000939.1-human-gut-metagenome-genome-assembly--contig:-NODE-939-length-16119-cov-5.495144_pt1 | contig 16119 bp, 18 predicted proteins | sample MGYA00241540_ERZ501777 | MGnify/ENA primary metagenome ERZ501777 (study PRJEB25962, sample SAMEA2042615) | human gut metagenome | biome: human gut; feature: human-associated habitat; material: faeces...
GCGAGCAAAGTGAGCTACAGTGCTTCGCCCCAGAGCTTCGCCAAATATCCGCGCGGTGCCCCTTTCAGCTGCGCCGCAACCGCCATGCTATTTGGTCTAAAATCATGCAGAGATTTTTCTGTATTTTGAACACCCTACGCAGAAGGATTGAAGTTTTTTCTGAATACGACAAAGTCGTTTACTCGCGGCCGCGAGTAGCATTACCCTCGGCTGCGGGTAGATAACTTGTAATAGTTTTAATAAAAAACTATCATTTAGGTTCAATTGATTGGCATTCAATAGCCTAATGAGTTATGAAATGCAGTAGGTAATGATTTAGCGACCTATCTTCTGCAATGATATACAACGCTTTGCATAACTCGAATAACCTGTTGCAAAGATAAGAGTATATCGTGAAAAAAAGAATTTTCTCCAAATTATTTTCGTAGAGCCGCCCGTTTGGGTGGCTTTTTTTGTTTTCAATGTATTCTGTTCCTATGCTAAATGCTGTCTCCGAAGACTGCGTTTTTTTGTTTTCGCCCTACTTCTCTCCCTGCACATCCTCCACTTATGCCTGTGTATCATGTCGGGATCGGTTGTTCGTTGTCAGCGGCAAAGGTAGTTCCGGGCTTCCACGGACAAAAAAGGTCGGTGCGGCAAGCCGTTTAGACGACAATCTCCACACTTCCATTTCATTGCAGGTAGTATTCTCGCCATAAAACCTTGTTTGTCCTAAGCCCTACCTTTTTACGCCACTGAAACGAAAACGACAGACCCGACGGAAAGACGCATAAAAAAAATGTCGGATATGCGAGAAGCAGGGAAAAAGAAAATGGAAACTCAACTCCCTCACCTCTGGAATCCGCATAAAATCAAAAAAATCAGACAAGATGAAACTGAGATACAGAATATCAATTTGGGTGGCACTTGCACTCGCAGGCTCTCTCCTTTGGGGCGGAAGCATTTGGCTTTGGCTGGCAGGGATATGTGCAGGAAAATTCCTCTTTCGGTTGCTCCTCACCATCGTTTTGGCTATCGCAGTATACATTCTGACTTATGCCCTCATCATCGGGGCAACACTTTGGTTACTCATTTCTTAAACAGACAGATATATGAAAAGAAGAAGCAAGACAATCGCACAGCAATGCAGATACTACGAAGTGGACAACATCTTCGAGTATATGGTATCGGTTTACCTAAACGGAAACATATCAGCCTTTTGGGAACTGTACAAGGAACTCAATCGGCAAGACAGAAAGGAGTTTATCATCTATCTCTTTTCAGAGGTCAACCCCATACATATCCAAGAAATCATTTTAGCAACAATCTAAATACATAAGACAATGAAAGGTACAGAACATTTCAAGGACGTTATCCAAAACTATTTGGAAACGAGAGCATCATACGATGAACTCTTTGCGGAGAATTTCCGCAAGGAGAGTAAGAACATAGACGAGTGCATTACCTACATCTTGACGGAAGTCCAAAGAATGGAGTGTGCAGGTCTGTCCGATGATGAGGTATATTCCCTCGCTGTCCACTATTACGATGAAGATAACATCGAAGTGGGCAAGTCCATCAACTGCCAAGTCGTGGTAAACCATACTATCGAACTCACAGAGGAGGAAAAGGTGGAAGCACGGAAAAAGGCTATCGAGCGATACCAAGCGGAGGAATACCGCAAACTTACCGCCAAGAAACCCAAAGCGGAAAAGCAGGAGGAACAGCAGATAGCCCAACCTTCACTATTCGAGTTTTAACTCCTTAAACAACGAAAGGAAAATGGAAACAATGGATTTAAGCGAAGCACGCATCTATGTAGGCACTTATGCCAAGTACAACAACGGCTCATTGCAGGGCGAATGGGTGGAACTTTCGGACTTCTACGATTTGGACGGCTTTATGGAGCATTGTTCCGAGATACACGAGGACGAAGAAGAACCCGAATATATGTTCCAAGCGTGGGAGGAAATCCCCGATTGTCTGATAGACGAAGGACATTTGGAAGAAAACTTCTTTGAACTTCGGGACGAATTGGACAGATTGAACAACACGGAAAAAGAAGCCTTTTGGGTATGGGCGGACGGCAACAACGCCCAACTCACCCAAGACGCTTACAGCCTTGTGAAGTCTTTCCAATCGGACTATATCGGAAGTTATGCAAGCAGGGAGGATTTTGCGGAAGAACTTGCAAAAATGGAGAATGACTTGCCCGATTTTGCGTTGATATACTTTGATTTTGGGAAATATGCCGATGACCTTTTCTGTACGGACTTTTGGTATAAGGACGGCTACGTATTTCGCAACGAATAAAATAAGGAGGACAGATTATGAAACCAAGAAATAAGTTTGAGAAGGCAGTCCTTGCTGAGAGCAAGCATCTTCGCCCGATAACCAAGACACAGAGCAAATGGGCATTCCGTGAGTGTATAGACCACTTCGCCTACCGACTGCCAAAAGGTCGCACAACGTGTATGGATTGTGGGCATAGTTGGGCAATGGAGAAGCCTACGGACACTTGCACCTGCCCCCATTGCGGGGCAAGGTTGCAGGTCAAGGAAACCTTTGAACGCAAGATTAGGCAGAAGCAATACTTTACGATACTTACTGCTTGCGGAGAGTACCAAGTATTGAGAATGTTTCTTCTTTCTGTGGAAATGGAGAAAGGTTGCAAGGCAATGCTCTATGTTATAGAAATCGGTCAATATTGGTGGAACGCACAAGGACGGCAATCAGTGATAGCCGTTCAACGAACATTAGGCAGGTACATTGACACCTTTTCTTTCTGTTCGCCAATGGCAATACGCAATGATAACGAAGCCTACCGATATGCAGCCTATTCTCCGATATATCCAAAGTTCAAGGTTACGGATACACTCCGCAGGAATGGATTTAAGGATGATTTTCACGGCATAGCCCCGACAATCCTTATTCCCTCTATATTGTCCGACAGCAGGGCGGAAACCTTGCTGAAAGCAGGCAGAACCGAGCATTTGAAATACTTCCTCAACAATTCAAGGACATTTGACACTTGTTGGCAGTCCTATAAGGTAACCACTCGCAACGGCTATGACATAGAGGACATTTCTATATGGTGCGACTATGTGGATATGCTCCGCAGATTGGGCAAGGACATACACAGCCCGAAGTATGTTTGCCCCTCCGACCTATATCGGGAACACGACCGCAGACAAAGCGAACTTCGTAAACAGAGAGAAAAGGAGGAAATTGAGAAGAAACGCAAAAAAGCAATGGAGGACGAGGAACGTTTCCAAGAACTTAAATCCAAGTTCTTCGGTATCCGTTTCACGGACGGTACAATCCAAGTCCACGTATTGGAGAGTGTGCAGGAGCATTTGGAGGAGGGAACGGCAATGCACCATTGCGTATTCTCCAACGAGTACTACCTCAAAGAAAACTCGCTGATACTTTCGGCAACCATTGAGGGCAGACGGATAGAAACGATTGAAGTCAATCTGGACACGCTTAAAGTGGTGCAAAGTCGTGGCGTGTGCAATAAGAATACGGAATATCACGACCAAATCGTGAGCCTTGTTAATGCCAACCGCAAATTGATAAGACAGAGAATGAGAGCGACAGCATAAGCAACAATCACCAAAATATCACAGATATGAAAGCAGAAATAGAAAGCATCGTATGTAATTGGGCGGACGAGATACCTCATATCCTTGTAAGGGTAATCAATGCCATTACCTTATCCGCCAATGAAGAGGAACTGAGGGCAGCCGTCAAGCAGATAGCCGAAGAAATGGAACTTGACAAGTTCTTTGCCTATGGTTACGGCACACATCATTTTTGGCTTACCCACCGCAGGTTATCCAATGGAGAGCCGAAGGAACACAGATTATTAAAGGCTGAGTTTTGAGAATATGAAGAAGAGAGTTTACAGAATACGGACGCAGTACATTTTCGAGGGAGTGTTTGAGGTAGTTGCCGAAAGCAGGGAGGACGCACGGCAAAAGGTCATTCAGAATTGCGGATTGGTAATGGGTGGAAACATTCACAGCACCCTGCCCGATGAGAAGGTGAATTGGGCTTTCTCCACTCACCCCGAAATAAGGACGGGACGGATAACGGTTCAAGAAGAACAGACAGAGTAAAGCGGTCGGCAAATCTGCCGACCGCTCCTTTCTTTCGTGAGCTTCAGGCGGACAAAGAAAGGAGCAAAGAAACCCCAATGAAAAACACCTCGTTACTTTTGACAGTGAGTTGAGACGGTTCTGAAATGAAAAACGAGGGGGCAGTTTGCAATCTGCACTCTCTTGTTTTCTGTTATTCGGAAACAAGAATTTTATTTTTCTCTCTGATATTTAGCAATAAGTTTTTTTAATATTAAAAGTATGTCATCAAGGGAAATGCCACTTCGTTCGCTCATCATGGCAATGGTTGCTTTAGGAATGATGATGCGTGCAAGAGGCGAATTGAGCATTTTGAAAGCAGAGTTCATGCTTGGCAAATCTTTCCGTAACTGTGGGTAAATTTTGAACAAATCCTGTAAGCGAGTGTTGGCAGAGAGTTCTATTGTCGAGTTTTCTTTTGTAGCAGGTGTATCATCTGAAGTAGAATTTTGATCCTCCATTGATTTTACCCCTTGTGTGTCATTTGACCATGTCAGCAGCGTGCGTGAACCTTGAAGCTCACGAATGCGACTACAATCTTGCATCATTTCGAGTACGCCTCTGAATCGTCCTTCTGCATCACGCACGGCTACATAATAAATATAGATGAACACACCGGGTTTGTTAATCCAAAAATCTACGCTATCTTGCTCACCCGAGCGGAATTTGGCAATAATTTCCTCAACGAGGTGAACACTGGTGCGTGGGTGGCAGTTTTTCACATCACGTCCGATAACATTCTTGCTGCGTGGGAAGATGCGGTGGTTGGTATCTGAATAGAAGCGAACGAGTTCGTTTTCATCTACATAAGATATATCTACAGGAAGATGCTTGTAAATGAGGTTGATTTGTTCGAGGGAGAGTTTGCCTGTTGTAACGTCGAAAACTCGGTCTGTATCGCCTCCTCCCAGCCCATATTTACTAAGAAGCGCAGATAGTTCTGAGGCGAAACCGTCAGGGACTGTTGTGGGCTGGGTTTCTGTTTTGTCTGTATTTTGGAATCCTTCTACATCAATCCATGCAAAGCCAATTTCGTAATCTCCCGAACGCATCTGTTCGAATTCTTCTGGAGTAATCATTGCCAAAGCAGTTGGGTAGAGTACAGATTCTTCTTTCTGTAAAAGATCCAGCACATCTGCCACAATGGTAGACTGCATCGCCAAAAATTCCTCTTCTTTGTCTTCCTCAATAAGTTTTTTAGCATCGCGTATTTCGTCTCGCACAAAGTCGTCGAGCAGCCACATCGTAGTTGTGGGGCGGTCAAATCCTTTCTGTTCGAGTATGGAGTAGAGCTGGTTCTGCTTACGCGAAAGGTGAGTACGAAAAGCCGCTATTTGGTCGTACAATTCGAGCCACTGATTCTTGATAATCGGATATTGTACAAGGTCTTCTATGGCGAGCATGTGGCGACGCATTTCATCGTTCTCTCTGTAGTAGCACATGATAGGGTGGTTGAGAGGAAGATTTGGGCGATTGGTGTCCATCACTTCATCAAACAGCTCAATCATTTTTTGAATATCCTCCTTGCGGCACTCGTTCTCTTCTATGGTTTTGAGTTCCTGTTCTGCCAATGCAATTTCATAAGGGCGGATTTTCCCAATTTGCTCTCTTATTCGGGTTCTACCCTCTTCCAATGAAATATCTCCTCGTTGGTATGCCTCTTTAATCTCGAGTATTTTACCGAGTTTCTCAAGGTCTGCACTCGGCAGGTGTTTTTTCATATCCATAACGTTATTGTCTGTTGATGAGGTAAACGAAAAAATCACTCTCTTCTATGGCATTTACGCCTACATGAGCTTCGCCGGGGAAATGTAGAACGGTGCCTGTGCTGATACGATGTATCTCGGTATCGTCAAGAGCAACCTCCACAGTTCCTGCCACAATGGTGAAGAATACTTCCTGTCCTTTATGGTCGTGTGAGGGTATTTGTTCTCCGCTTTTCAGATGCAGGTGTACAAGCATAAGTTTCTTGTTGTTAATCACCTTACCTAAAGTATTGATTTCCTGCCCAATGGGGTTAATTGTCTGTTTCATAATTCCTCTTTTTATTAGGGTTTATAATTTTAATGTAATATTGGCACGGAGCGAATACCGAAAGAGGCAATCACTCCGAAAACTTGATTTAAAGTCCGTCGTCACCGCTTGAACTACCGCCTCCATTGAGTTTTGGCGTTGGTTCGGTCTTGCCTTTCTTGGGCTTGGCGGTCGTCTGCTCGTAGGTAACGTCGGTCAGCGTGAAGTACTTGCGCGAGGGTGAGAGCCTCACGACGGGCTTCTCGATGTGCTTCTGCACGTTGAAAACCTCGCCCACAGGCACGACCTTGCTCTTGAACGACGGGCTTAACGTACCCAAATCGCCAAACTCCACGATGTCGCGGGCAATCTCGGTGGCATAGTTCAGGACGGCTTCCACTTCCTGACGGTTAAATGTGGTGGACTTCGCCACACGTTCGCAAAAACTGCGGAAATCCACACGATGCCTGCCCGTAGGGTGAGCAACCTACACGGTCTTTCCTGCCTGAGGACCGACATTCATCTTGCGTTCCATAAGAACGAACTGCAACGGTTTATTTGCCATAATTCAATACTATTTCCTCCTTTGTTCTCTCTCCCGAAGTCGGAGGATTTCGCTTGCGGAAGACATTACTTTGTCTTGATAACGCAAATATACTTGATTTATTGCGAAAAAGATACAGAGCTATCCGAAAAAAGATACCGAGCGATTATAAGATTGCTCGGTATCTTTTGAACGACCATTCGGCAAGTTCTCCTGTATGGCTGCCAAACGGCAAGAAAACGCCCCTTGCGAAACATAAAAATGTCGCAAGAGGCGTATTGGATAATCAGGGCACATAAAACAGGGCAAACTCCACCTTTCGTCGTTTGACAAGTCCTCTGAGGACTTTGCCTTTGTATCGGCAGAAAGAGACAAATTCATGGTAGAAATTTCTGTCGCCCGACTCTATCTTCCGCAGTAATTGGCTCTTGGGATGTTTGCCGTATCCCAGCAACCTGCCTGCTCCTATGTTGTAGGACAAAACGGCAAGCATCAGGGCATCCCTCCCGTAGTCCTTGAACATCATCAAACGCTTCATCAGGTCAGCCCGAAGCAGAGAGTCCGCCTGCCGTTCCGTCATCGCTGCCGTGAACCGCTCTCCGGGCAGAAGCCGATGTCCGTAACCTACATAGGGATAATCCTTCCAAGAATGTAAGCCCTCGAAGTACTTGATGCAGACAACGGCACGCTCGAACGGCGGTAGTGAAAAGAGAGCCTTTCCACCCTCCTGAGCGGAAAGGCGGAAGCAGGATAGGCAAACAAGGCAGAACGATAAAACGAGAAGTTTACTTCTTGTCCCCATTCGTTTTCTCCTTTTCCTCGTCCATTTGACTGTTGAACTCAAACGATAGTTTCACCATCTGTCCGAAATTATCCTCCACATACACATCTATCGTCTGCTGGTCAGAGGAAGCAGAGGTGTAGTATAGCCTGAACACCTCTTTTGTAAGAGGGTAACGGTCATTGGGTTTGAACACCGTGCCATCGTCCATCTTCAGCCGTCCCTTTCCATCAGGCTGAAAGTATCTAATGGTATAGCGTGCGTCTTCAAACCATCCCTGCCGTTTGAGCGTACAGCGTATCTCCGCCGTCTGTCCCTTGACGATGTGCTTCTGCACCGGCATCGTCTCTACCGTGAAGGGGTACGCCTGCTGAATATCCAGCTCGTGATTACAAGCAGATAGACAAAACCCGGCGAGGGCAAGCACTCCCATTACCCAAATTGTGTTTATAATTTTCTTCTTCATTGTTTATTATCGTTTTGTTGTTTTACATTGTTTCCTGCATTCTTGGAAAGCAGAAACTCATTCAAATCCTTGTGGTCGGCATACAGGGAGGAACGGTCGATGACCCTCTCTCCGAAACAGTCGTGTAGTCTCTGAAAAGTCCTTCTCCCCGCCTCATCATTGTCGAGGAAGCAGTCAATCCTCTCATAGCCGTGCAAGGCTCTTACTGCCTTCTCCACGTTGGAAACGGAATTAAGCACAAGCCAATCCGAAGCGATGATGCCTAACTGCATAGCCGAGAGGTAATCCATAAAGCCCTCAAAGACGGAACATACGTCCGAACTATTACGTTTCAGGGAAATATCCTTCGGTGGTATGCAACCCTTGAAAAAGCGATTGCGCAATTCTAATCCTCCTGCCTCGTTACGAAAGCCGATGGCATAGTATCGCTTGCCACGTATACGGTATCTCACCTCCTCGCAGTTGGGGATGGCAACGTGGGCATCGATGCCCCGTTCTTCCAAATAGCCCAGCAGTCTGCCATTCAATAAGGGACGTGTCCAAATATCCTCAAAGGAGGGTTCTCTTTCTTTTTCCCTTGGCGATTGCTCCATAACGGGAAGCGGACAAGCTCCGCTCCGTGCGATGAAAGCCGCCCTCAGGAGGAAATCCTCGCTTCCGATGAACGCTCCTGCCAAGTCGAAGATGTCGCCACCTTTGCCCGTTCCAAAATCGAACCAGATATTCTTGGCGGTATCGACCTTGAAAGAGGGTGTCCGCTCCGTGCGGTACGGAGCGGAATACCACAGGGCGTTTCCTCTCTGTTTGGTCGGCTGAATCCCCATTGCGTTCAGGAAGTCCGCAATGGGAATCTCTCTCATCTGTCGAACGTCCATCAGTCCAGCATGATTTTCAATCCGACACCGTACTGGGTGTGAAAACGCTCCGTAGAACCTCCCCACAGACAACGTTCCCTGCCATAGAACAGCAACACCAATCTGTCCGTCAGATAGGTCTCCGCCTGCAAGGTGACGGCACCGCCATAAAGAAAGCCGTCCTTGTTGTGTAGCGTTGAGCCGTCAAAGAGCAGCTTCTTTCCGCCATTAACCGTCTCGTATCCAGCCAAGGCGGAAACACCTGCGGAGAGGAAGAAGGTCTTGCTCCCGTCGGAAAGCACACCAAAGAAGAAACCTCCCTCGCCCGTGAACTGCTCCACAGGTATACGCCTTTCCCGATAGGGATGGTACCTTCGGAGATACTCCGCCCCAAGCATCCATTGATGCCCGCCTTTGGTGTAGGTGGCAAGCGAAGCTCCGAACGTATAGCCCGTCTCATTCTTTGAAGAGGGAGAATAAAAACCATCCGCCATACCGGAGGTCAGGCGTATGCCTTTCATCTTGGGCAGACAGCGTTGGGCGTGCGCCTGTCCTGCAAAGAGGGCAAGCATCACGACAAACAGGAAAAATGCGAGCTTTCTCATATCACTTCACTTTGAGTTCGTTGATTTCCCTTGCACGCACAAGGTCTTCATTCTCCACGATAAAGGATTGGTGTCTTCCTCCGTTCTTCTCGTGCATCTCCACAATGAGCTGCTTGTCATCGGGGATGGTGAACTTTTGCAGGGTGAATACCGTGCGACCGCTCTTCTGCCCCGCCACGCAGGTGATGTAGTTGTAGGCACGCAGCGGAAGCAGTACCTGCTCCTGCATGGCGGTCTGCTTGGCGACCTTTTTGTCCACGATCTTAAACGTGATGAAGTCGATGTCGAACGGCACGTTGGACTTGTTGCGCAGTTCCGTATGGAAGTACAGCAGTCCGTTATGCGAATACAACCCTTTGAGCAGGTACTGAATACCGAAAGCCTTGCTGCCGATGTGCTTCACCGTCCGCCTGTCCTCCTTGTGAATGGATTTCATGATGAGCCTTACCAGCATCGGGCTTTCGCTTCCGAGTTCCTTGAGATAGACCTCCATAGCGTTGTTCGGACGGTTTACGCTCGCTCCGTCGTGGATAAAGTCCGCCATTTCCACATTGAGTAGTAGAGGCTCGCTTGCATACTTGACATTGAAGGTGTAGAATGCCCCGTCTTCGGTGATGACACTCATGTTCGTCTCTTCACGGAAGTCTTTGACCGTCGCTTTCACACGGATAACGTTTTCCGCACCGTCCGCCTTCCCCGCAATGAGATTGGGCGAACCCAAATCGACATAGCGCACGGCAGAGGGGAAGATGATGTGTACCGTCTTGTCGTAGGTGATTTCCAACCCGTGAGGCGGTATCATCCGCTCAAAGGCAATTTTGCGGGTCAGTCCCTGATAGAGGTCTCCGCTTGAAGTTGTTTCCTGTGCGTTGGCACAGACTGCGCCCAGCATCAGGGCGATGGCTAAAACTGTTCTTTTCATTTTTACTTTGGATTAAAGTGGTGAATAATAACTGTGAATTACTTGTTGTCCGGTTGGTAGAGCAATACCTTGTAACCAGCCTTCAGATGCACCTTGACGGTACGCATTTTCTTAGAGAAATACTGCGAGGTGCCTTGTATCAGTCCCTTCCCCAAATCAGCGGCAAGCTGTGCGCCCGCATCAGTGGAGAAGTTCATACTGCTGCCTGCGGAAGTACCCATTCCTGCGACAATCTCCTTGGCGGCACTGCGCTCCATCGAGCCGGGGATGAATATCCCAGCTTGTCCGTCCGTATCGTACACCGCCAACTCCACGGGGATGATGTTCCCGTGATATTCCAGCGAAGAAATGACAACGGCGAGCCGTTCGCCCTGTAGCTTTGTCGTTCCCACGACAAAGGCGTTGCGTGGAATCTCCCAGCCCGATACCAACATCGGCTCCAAGAGACGGAAACGTACGATTTGCCCGTCCGTAACCGTCTGGTTGTTATGCACACAGGCTGATATGGTGTTTCTCTCCGTCTGTGAGGCTGTCCCGATAGCAGTTTGAAATAGGAAATTTCTCTCCTTGACATATTCGGAGCGGAAAGTCGAGTCGCTCATCGGCTTCGCCAGAGCCGACACCACTTGCTCGCTCACGGGGGCAACGGGAAAGGCTACCGCCTTCCCGTTTCGGGTGGTTGCGACCGCTTTCCTTTCGGAAGCCGTCTCCCCATCCGAAACCAATGCCTTACTTGGCAACTGCTGTCCACCGCCCGACGGCATATACTTTGCTGCCAGTTGATAGGACTTTTCAAGCAATGCCATCTGGTCGTTTACGGTTATGGCAGGCGACTGCTGTTCGCTGCTCATACGGTTTTCCAACTCTGCCAAACGGGCACGCAGTTCCTCCTTTTCAGGGTCTTCTCTCGGTGCTTCATAGAAACTGCCGAGCGTGCGGTTGATGTCCTGATAGGCGGATGCCGAAGCGTGAAAGCCATCTTGCGGAGCAGAATGTCGGGACGTGTATCCCTCACTCTCATTCGAAGGGTCAGACTCCCAAGCGGACGCTTCGCCCGCTCCCTGTGAAGTCTCTCCTCCTGTCATTTCCCCGAACATGGAACTAAGGCTTTGCATGGCACGACTCCGTTCCTGCTCCTTCTGTTCCATCATCTCCTTCTCGTAGGCTTTCTTCTTGTCACCAATCAGTTCGGCTGCCATCGGGTCGGGCACTTCCGTGTTGAAGCCCTTTGCCTATTTCTCCTCTTCTTTCTCCGACGGAGCGAAAATGAGCCACATGGAGCCTGCAAAAAGCAGGAACATCAGGGGATAAATGATAAATTTCTTTCGCCTTTGTCTCTCTTCCTCCGTCAGCTCAGGCGAGGTGCTCGTATCGAAGGCTGTCTTTCTTTTGAATGGGAACATAATCGTAATACTTTAATAGGTTGATACTGTCGTTGGGATAAAGCCGCCTAACTTCGGGGGCTTCAATATGCTCGATTGCCGGCAACGTTTGCTCTTCGGAGTCTCCATCGGAGAAGATGCGGTACAAACCGTTGAAGAAAACGTAGTTGGCAAGGAAGGCGAAGAAAAGAAGCATCGTCAGGACGACATACAGCCTCAGATGAGCGGGGATGCGTCCGCACAGGCGGCGGAGTCTTGCCTCCATTCCCTCCTGCATCATTTGGAACAGACTTTTCTTTTTCATCGCTTACGGGTACTGATGTCCTTGTTCTCGACAATCTCGAACCCTTCGATATTGAAGCCATTCGGATTGTCATCGCTGCGGCTCGTATTGAGCAGGCGACATACGGTCACGAGACTGCGCTCGGTCACATTGGTGGCACGGATAATCATCTGCCGGGCATGCGTCCGTACCGCATAGGGATAGCGGTCGAAGTCACAGAGTACGCTGTCCACCTGTACGACCTGATTGATATTTCCCGCCACGATACGGTTGTAGTACCCTTTCTCTGAGAAATCCCGATAGTAGTTGTAGGCACTCTTGTCCGCCAAGAGCAGCGCACGGGAGATATTCCCCTCGATGGCACTCTTATCGGGCGAAAGGGTGAAGAACAACTCGTGGAAGCGGCGCACATGCTCCTTGGCTTCCGCGGGTCTGTTCTGCGACAGATCCTGCGACAGGGCGAGCATCAGCGACTTTCCCCCATCCAGCACATAGATTTTCTGCCTTTGGGCTTCGGCAAAGGAGTAGGCACTCCATACCGAATAGCCAGCAAGGAGAACGCACAGGCAGACGACGACCAAGGTAAAGAGGCGTATCTGCCTGAAACTTGTTTCGATATTCTTTAATGACTTAAATTCCATAGCTTTTTAATTTTGTTCGGATGATTCCGGTGATTTATTTCCTCCCCGATGGGACAATCTTCCGGCAACGTCTTTGGCTTTGCTCCCCGCATAGCTCATTGCGTTTCGTGCGTGTCCTCCGGCAAAACCGCCAACGGCTCCACCTACGGCACCTGCGATACCGGCACCCTTTCCTGCCGCATAGTTCACGTTCTTGCCGAAGTTACCCGCTCCACCTGCCTGTATCACCCAGCCTGCAACCGTGGGAATGGCGAAGTAGCCGATGATACCGATAACCATGAAGACGAGATACACGCCGTTCGAGGCATCTATCGTATAGGTAGGGTCGTTCTGCAACTGCGTGATGTCATGTTTGAGCATCAGCTCCTGAATCTTTGCCAGCATCGAACTGAACAAGTCCGCCACGGGCAACCACAGGTAGATGGAGATATACCTTGTGAACCATTGCGTGAGGGTGCTCTGAAAACCGTCCCATACGGAGATGGCAAAGGCTATCGGTCCCAAGATGGAGAGTACAATCAGAAAGAATGTCCGAAGCGTGTCGATGAGCAAGGCGGCAGCAGCAAAAAGCAGTTCCAAGAGTTCCCGCACCATATTGCGAAGCGATTTCTTGAGGTTGTACATACTGCGTTCCACATACATTCCCGCCATCGTCGCCATATCCGAGGGAGCAATACCGAGTTCATCCAGTTTCTTGTCGAACTCCTCATTGCTGACCAGATAGGCTGTTTCGGGATTCTTCACCATCGCCTCATACTCCAGCTTGTCCCGCAACTTGCGGTATTCGTCCATACTGAAGGTCTGCTTTTCGAGCATCTTGTGCGTCCCTTGCACAACGGGACTGAGTACCCCGTTGATAGTCTCCAGCACCATCGGAAAGAAGAGAATGCAAAGACCGAGCGCAAAGGGACGGAGCAACGGATAGACGTCAATGGGTTCGGCACGAGCCAAGGTCTGCCACACCCGAAGTGCCACATAAAAGAGCGCGCCCAAGCCCGCAATGCCTTTGGCGACACCTATCATGTCGCCGCACATCGGCATCATCTCCGTGTAAAGGGTACGGAGGACTTGGTGCAGGTTGTCAAATTCCGCTCCCATACCTACCAATACCTTTCGTTGTCCGTTCCATAGAGCGAAAGCACCCGGTCAGTGTCCTGCTGCTTCTTGGCTCTGAGGTAGCTCACGGAGATGTTCTTGTTCGTGTAGTAACGCACGAGGTTGCGGTAGTCCCGCACCTCCTTGTAGCAGCGATCCACCACGTCCATACGTTCCTTGTCGGTCATCTTCAGCGTGGTGATGTTCACCACTTGCTTCAGCTCCTTGAGCAGGTTGTTGCTCTCTCCGAGCAGTTTGGTATAGCCGTTGGCAATGGCGACCAGCTCCTCCGGTCGGAAGTTCGGGTCGGAGAGCATCTTCTTGTAGTTGTTCACATAGATGTCGGAGATTTCTCCGACCATCAGGATGGTCTCCTTCACCCGTTGGGCATCCCGCACGAGGTCGTTCACCTTTTTCAGGGCATCGTAGTACTTCTTGCTCTCATTGTAGAGCTTCTCGACCTCCTTGAAGTTGTCAAGCGTGTTCTTGACCGTCTTGGAGGTCTGCACGATTTCCTTAGTCGTGTTGATGATACTCTGTGCAAGGTTGGTGGGGTCTGTGACCACCCATTGGGCGTGTGCGCTGCCTGCCAAGAGGCAACTGCACGCCATAAGCATTAAAATTTTCTTTCTCATTTTACGTTGGATTTTAGTGTGATTATTCCTTACTATGCTTCTTCGGCGAGCAGCCTGACGGCAAGCTCCATATTGCTGCCGAGTTGCTTGGCACGGGCGAGTACGCGCATCTTCTCAGTCTCCTCCGTCGTGTAGGTGAGATATTCGGCTTTCGAGACTTCGGTGGCATAGACGGCGGACTGAACACCGCCCAGACCGATCCACACCTCCTTGTATGACCGTGTGGCATCGTTGCTCTGATTGATGGAGAGTATCTGCCCCCGTTCCTTGTCCGTCAGTCCCAAGAGTGCCTGAATCTGGTCGAACTTGTTCATGTACTTGCGCTGGTCAAGCAGAATCTTGCAATCACTATTATTGATGATGGACTCCTTGACCACGGGTGAGGAGATAATGTCGTCCACCTCCTGTGTCACCACAACCGCCTCTCCGAAGAACTTACGCACGGTCTTATAGAGGTAGCGTATGTAGCCCGCCATGTTTGCAGAGGCAATCGCTTTCCAAGCTTCCTCGATGAGGATAACCTTCCGTATTCCCTTCAGCCTTCGCATCTTGTTGATGAACAGCTCCATAATGATGATGGTCGTGATGGGGAAAAGGATGGGATGATCCTTTATCGCATCAATCTCGAAGACGATAAAGCGTGCGTTCAGCAGGTCGAGCTGCTTGTCCGAGTTCAGCAGGTAGTCGTATTCGCCACCTTTATAGTACGGCTCCAAGACGTTGAGAAAATTGGCCAAGTCAAAATCCTTTTCCCTGACCTTTTTCTCACGGAGCAATGCCGAGTAGTCGGTGGTGAGATACTCGTAAAAGCTGTTGAACGAAGGAACGATACCGTCGTCCGTCTTGATACGCTCGATAAAGAGCGACACGGCATTGGAGAGGGCAACTTCCTCCGAACGGGTGGCAGGCTCGTTGTCCTTCTTCCAGAGGGTCAGCAGCAGGGTTTTGATGCTCTCCCGCTTCTCCACATCATACACCTTGTCGGTGGTATAGAAGGGATTGAAGCTGATGGGACTCTCATCCGAATAGATGAAATAGATCCCGTCCTCGCCCTGTGTCTTGTGGCGTATCATCTCGCACAAGCCCTGATAGCTGTTTCCCGTGTCCACCAAAACGATATGGGTATTCTGCTCCCAATACTGCCTTAGCAGATGGTTGGTGAAGAACGACTTGCCCGAACCCGAAGGACCCAAGATGAACTTGTTGCGGTTCGTAGTGATGCCTTTCTTCATCGGCAAATCGGAGATGTCGAGATGAATCGGCTTGCCGCTGCGGTCAGCCATCTTGATGCCGAACGGAGAGAGTGAATCACGATAGTTGGTCTCCTCATTGAAGAAACAGACCGCCTGCTCGATGAAGGTGTAAAAACTCTCTTCTGCGGGGAAGTCGGCTTCATTGCCGGGAATGCCTGCCCAAAACAGCGTCGGCACATCCACCGTGTTGTGACGTGGCTTGCACTCCATCAGTGCGAGCTGGCTGCCCACGTCGTTGCGGATGCGGCGGAGTTCCTCTTTATCCTCGCTCCACGCCAAGACGTTGCAATGGCAGCGGACGGAGGTAAGCCCGAAACTGTGCGCCTCGTTCAGATATTCGTCAATCCACTGCTTGTTGATTTGGTTGCTTCGGCTGTAACGGGAGAGCGAATGCATGTTCCGCGCGTTCTTCTCGAAGCGTTGCAGGTTCTCCGCACAGTCATCAATCAAGACATACTGATTATAGATATGGTTGCACGAGAGCAACAGCCCAACGGGAGCGGCAAAGGAAAGGCGGCAGTCGCTGC
>ENA-OPNW01000945-OPNW01000945.1-human-gut-metagenome-genome-assembly--contig:-NODE-945-length-15914-cov-5.508670_pt1 | contig 15914 bp, 13 predicted proteins | sample MGYA00241540_ERZ501777 | MGnify/ENA primary metagenome ERZ501777 (study PRJEB25962, sample SAMEA2042615) | human gut metagenome | biome: human gut; feature: human-associated habitat; material: faeces...
GCCGATCTTCGTCTTGCCGCTGCCGCACTCAGCCACAATGAACGCGGATTTTCCCTCCGAGAGCTTGCGCTTGACCGATTCCGCGACCGCGAGCTGCGCCGGATACAGGCTGTAGCCTGCGCGTGCGCGAATATAGTCGTTGATGCGTAAAATCTCCGGGGAAAGCTGCTCCGCAGCGGGGTCAAAGAGCGGTTGGAACTGTTCGCGGATTCTTTCTGCGACGGTCACACCGAACGCAGACAGATAGCTGGTGACAGAATGGACGCTGTCAAAGCCGTGTGGGTTCTGAAGCGTTCCGGGGATGCAGATTGCATCAGTTTTTAGTCCGTCTTCCAGCACCTTGACGATGTTGGCGTCGTCCTTTTTGCACAGCAGCAGCCACGCCTCCAGCCGTTCCCGGATGGAGATGACGCGCAGCGGCTTGAGAAGTCTGCGCCGCTGCAATTCGTCCAGAACATAGTCCTGAAACTCCGGGATAAGCGGCACAGCCGTTTTCCGGTCCAGCGCTTCAAACAGCGCCTGCCGGTCTCCGGCCGGGCAAAAAAGGATGCACTTTCTCGGCGGCAGCTCTACATTCGTCTGCCCGCCCATTTCTTCCTCGTTGGTTGATCTGGTCTCATCTGCATCGTCCAGCGAAAGGATCGTTGCCTCGGCATAAATTCCGTCGTGGCTCAGATGGCATTCGTACTTCTTTGGTTCGCAGGCGAGCATGGCTGGTTCACCGGCAAATTCCGTTTCCAGCGTCGCGCCGGCATAGATCGCATCCGACATGGCGCGCACCATCTCCGGATACCCGCCGAAGCGGATCGCCCGAAGGCGCTGCTCACGCCCATCCGGTTCGAGTACGATCGTGTCCGCATACGCGCTGAGACGGATCGCCTGCTTGGGGTTGTAATAGCTGATTGGCATTAACCGGCTCTTTTCTGGCATTCATGGTTTCACTCCTTTCATCGTTTTTGGACGCAAAAAGACCGTAACTGCCAAGCGGCAATTACGGTCTTACTGGTCCTGTTGTATTTTGGTATTCACTGGCCTGCGCACGGAACCGGGGCATACTTCGCCCCGAATGATCACCTCCGCCCTTCATCTGCTCCGCCCTGATACTGCTCTGACCTGAATACAGGATGATTGTAGCGGATATGAGAAGGAAACGAAACTTGCAAATGATGCAAGTATTCTAGTAAGACCACAGTGTTCAATACCCCCCTATGTCCATATCGCTTGTGTACAGCATACACAATTTATATACAAATACTGATGATTTTCCATTCGCTGTCTGTTGCATTTCCTGACGTTAAATGTCTATATAGACAGAAACTCCTTTAACCGAACAATGTTGAACTAATATGAATTTGTCTGATCAGCAATTCATATGTGCCCTGAGTTTTCAGAAAAGCGCGCGACTGAAAATTTTACTGCTGCAAGCTATCAGCAGCAGAGGGCAGTCGGTTGATATCAATACGTAACAAAATAAAGGAGGTCATGAACATGAAGAAATTTGTGGTGTGGGTTCTTGCAATCATTATGCTGCTTTCGGTATGCCCGATGGCCCTCGCTGCGGAAAATTCTGAGATTGCACCATATGGCGGCGCCACAAGCGCTTACTTGACTTTGTTCAGTTGTACGATGTATTCTGGCAAGGGATCGGGCTATACGGTCGCGACTTTGCAGAAGGGCACTACTGTATGGAGTTCGGATACAAGCGGTACATGGTATAAGGTCACTTACGGAACGGATACCGGTTATATCGAAGAAGCAAAACTTTGCGAGAAAACAAAGTGTTACTATACCGTTGCTTCAAAACTCAATTTACGAGCAGAGATTGGGACATCCGCTCAGATAATTGGCACCATCGATTACAACACCTTTGTGCAGGTAAATAATTATAACGCGGATGGCACATGGGCTAAAGTCAAAGTACGAGAAGGGCAATATGTTGGATCGGTTGGTTGGGTTTCGACAGAGTACCTGAGAAAGTACGACGGTATTTGAGCAGTTACACGAGAGGGGCAGCGCTGCTGCCCCCCTCCATGTAAAAAACTGTCACAAGGAGATAAACATGAACAGATTGCGTAAGCTTGTCGGCATACTTTTAGTAATCTCGGGACTGACTGGCCTGCTGGGCTGCAACCGAGAATCTCAAAAAGATGCCATCGGATCTCTACCAGATTTGCCGGAAGCATCGTCCGGTTTTACATATCAAGCTGCCTATACAGACATTGCTGCTAAACTATTATTTGCAGACGGCGAAAGCCTTCTTGCAGAGAAGAACGGGCAGCGGGAAATCTATGAAAACGGAAAAAACACAGAGGTTGTAGGCGATGATATAATTGCTTTTACGCTTTGGCAGGGGAATCGCTATTACTTGCATGAACAGAACAACTCTGCTTTTTTGGAAACTCCGTCCAGAGCAAAAATCTCTTTAGAGGAAGATACGCGCGGGTATGATCCGAATCATATTCGTGCGCAGCTTGTTTTCAGCCAGAAAGAGCAATATCTGCGATATGGGTATCAATTGTATGTTCTAAATGAAGATACGGCAGCGCTGGTGGGGCACGATATTCGCTGGGTAGGTGTAGGGATCGTCAATGATACAGTATATGCTGTAGGCAATATGGCAGATAAAAAGCAGACGGAGGGCAGCGGATACACGGCGCTATATCAAATAGATAACGGACAAGCGACCCCTATCGCGGCGCTTACACACGGCGCGTCTATTGTCTGCGGCGGCGAAGAGGGCTTGTATATTCTTGTAAACGACATGATATATCAGTACCAAAACGGTCAGCTGATGAGCCTGACCCAACTTCTTCCGCTTGGGATCGTCTCAAATGAAATAACAGGAATGACTGCGGCAGCTGATGGATTACATCTGCTCACAGAGGACGGTTTTTACACGCTGTCGAAATGCGAAGACACAGAACTGGCGTCCTCAGAAGAAGCAACGGCAGATACAGTACTGCGTGTCGGCTATTGCAATGACGAAGTCGGGAATATTCAGGCGGCGCTGGCTGCCTTCGCTGCGGAAAACCCCCAAATTACATTAGAGACAGAAACATATGCCTCGCATGATGAACTATTGATCAAAATCATTTCCGGGGACGTTCCAGACGTCCTGTGGTTTAACGGCGAACTGGCAACTCTTCAGATGCTTGCTGGTAAGGGGCTGCTGCGGGAGTTGAGCAGCATTGTGGCCGATTTGAACAAATCTGACGAGTATTATGAAAGTATTCTTGAATGTGGAACATTCGGCGACGAACTCTATGTTCTGTTTCCGGCATTCTCAGTTGAAATATTCTCCGCGCCAGAAACAATTCTTCCCGAAAGCCGTAAGATTGAAACTTGTCAACAATTCGACGAACTGTTTCTTCCGTATTGTCCGAACGGATATGGTTGGACAACCCAGAATATTGTCTTGAATTGGTTCCTGAATGATAGCCTTTCGGAGTTTGTAGACTACGATACAAAGGAATCGAACTTCCAACAAAACAGTTTCTACGAAATGCTTGAGTTCTGCAAGAAGTTCCCTGTCGAATTTGAGGCAGCAACAGCCGACCAGCCCTTCCGAACGATTTCCTTAAGAAGTCCGGCGGATATTGTGAGCGAAGAAACTCATTACGCACTTTTTTCTTCTTTTGATGCGGGGGTTTCCTTTTCACCGCTTCCCTTCTCTTCTTATGCGGGGTTTGGCGTAAATGCAGACTCGTATCTTGCTGTGACAAGGGCCTGCCAGAACGACGAAGCGGTAAATGCTTTGCTGCGATTTATTTTCTGTACCGACACCCAGGTTGAGATCGCTCAGCAGGAGTTCGGGAAAATTGTTTTAAATAAGCAGGCAAATGAGAAACTCTGGTCAGATGCCGACGATAGTGAGGAATGGAAACTTGCCTGTGAAATGCTGCAGAGTATTTTGCAGCGTGTTGATCATCTGAATGGTTGCGTCGATTATTCTGTCATAGAGATTATCGCAGAAGAGAGCAACGCATATTTTCAAGCGGATGCCTCTGTACAGGATGTTGCGTCCAGAATAGATCAACGTGTAACCTTGTATTTGATGGAACAAGAGTAATCTCAATGAATTATTCTTATGCACAGACTTTGTGCTATTTGGAATATTTCAAAAAAATCGTTGCATTTCTACAAATTTTGCGTCTATATATTAAGAAGCATTTTTATCCGTGTATGGTGTGAACTGGATTCTGCAAAAACAGAGACTGCAATTGAGCAGTCTCTGTTTTTGCAGAATTATAAAGTATACACAAAAATCGGCCATGCGGATGAAGAAAAGTCGCGATGTATAATGCAATCTTTTGAGAGAATAAAAATGCTGCTTGATACAATCCATTCGGAATATATGGGAGTGCGAGCGGGGTGAAACTGAGACAATTGAATAAATGCACGCAAGCAGACTATGCAGGATAAGCCCACAACACAAGAAGCAAGAAAAAATGAATATTAAGTACGGGAGGATTCAAATGATTTACTGTGTTTGCCCCAAGTGCAAAGCAAAGCTGAAAATTGATGAAAACGACACTATGCCGGGATGTAGAGAGCTTGAGGAGGTTTATTGCCCGGTATGTGATGAAGAAGTCACGAAAGTATTTACCAGCGGAATCCCAACTGTGACCGTAGAAGAAAAATAAAATCGTTTCCGTTCTTTCCATAGATGAGTGATACTTACAAACCATGCGAAATAACTGTAAAGAGAGGATAAAAAATGAATTTATCTCCCCAAAAGAGGGAACATATTCGTTGGTTTTACAGAGTCGGACTTTCACTGCTTGTGCCGGTGCTTACATTTGTTCTTACCATTATGTCACTAATTATGGAAAATGAAAGCGGAATAGCGGTTGGAAATTCTATCAGAAAGGCCGCATTTGTGGTGGCACTTGTTGCGGCGGTAGGCCAATTTGCTGCTTCTATGTTCAAGCATACGATGGCGTTGGCTCTATCGTCGGAATGACCATCAACATAAAAAATGATGCTCCAGAGTCCGTTCTGGTAAAAGCAATGCTGACGATTACGACCTATGGATGGAATCTGCTCGATAAAAAAAGTCTGATAAAAGAAGCGGAGTATCGGGAAATCTTCAAACAAAACGTTCTGAACGGACATAAGTCTCTCCTGGAGAGTGAGCTTGCCCAAATGTATATTCGGCATGCCATCAAGGACGGCAATATGTGTCCGTACACTGGCGCACAGTGTAAAACTCCCCGTCCGATTGAAAAGGATGAAGACGGCAACGCTCCAGGTGCGACCGATACCCAAAAAGACAACGCTGCTTTCCAAAGTGCATATGGGGTTCGCACGGCACAGGAATGTTCCCAATGTCCAATCATGCAGAAATCTTGTGCTATCCAGAGCAGTTGCCCCCCTGCAATAATACATCAAATACGTCGGGAGGATATGTCAATGAGCGGACAGGCATCTAATTTGACCTTTTCGGATAGCGCCATTCAAAGGGCTGTGATCGAGCGCGTTTTTGACGAAAGGAAGAAGTACCTCATCATTGCACTGACAGGCAAAATAGGCGCTGGGAGCTCTTACGTTTCATCCTTTATTCAGAAGGCCAGCAACGGCGAGGAAATCCCCTGTTCATCATCGGAATGCAACAACTATTCATCCGATGAAGAGCGGGCAGACAACATTCTGCTTCGATATTTCGAATGTAACCGTATCCCGTTTCACGTTATCCGCGTGCGGGATGTGATTACAAGCTTTATCGTAGAAAATGACGCGTGGGCTCGGCTTGCGGTCTGGCAGCAGAATATTAAAAAAGCCGAGTCTGATATTATGAGATTGCTTCACGGAAAACTAAAACGACTTTTATACAATATCGTTCTGCAGCCCGGAGGTGGAGACGCCTTCATAGACGGAAAGAAAGTTGGCAGGAATGAAGCGGAAACACTGAACAGCAGCGTTAGAAGAATGCTGTCGGGTTGGGATAAGAAGAGAAGCCCTAAATTATTAACAGAGTACAATAGGGATCTCAAAAAGAGTAATTTGGAAAGAAGGAAAGAACTAGAGATTCGAAATTATGTTCTTTATATTTTACCGCTTCTTTCCGACAGCATCCGGGAGTACCTGGCAGAAAAGTACACCGTTTTATTTCAGGAATTCGGAAATGACCTTCGCTTTTATGGCACGCTGAAAACCGATAAAGGAGCAAGAGCCAAGTCGGCAGTTTATGAGGATAATAAAGACAGGCTTTACGCTATCGCCGAGCGGATCAACCGAATGATTAAGCATATCCGAGCCGGTGCAGGAGACAACGCACGAACGGCGATTGTGATCGACTCGATGAAAAACAAATATGAAAGCAACTATTTGCGTGACCGCTATTCTGCTTACTACCTGTTTGCCGTATCGAGAGATGAAACGATCCGGATCCGCCATCTGCTGCAGGATCAGAAAAAGGGACTCTCGCAGGATGAAATTGATATCATTGACCTGAATGAACGCCCGGAGGCCGCAGCAGGCCGTTTCATCAGCTTTGTGAATGCCTTGAAAGACGTCGACGTGAAGGGCATGAAGCTTGCCTCCAGTGCTGGACAAGGTGATAATTTTAACAAAGAATTTGAAAAGTATCTTGCTGCGTTGTGCCAGCGCTCCAGCAATACATTTTACTATACATATTGCATACCATTTCGGTCGAATCCTATGGATGCGAAGCAGAAAATGCTGGAGGATCTTCAGAAGGATCATGTGGCCGCTGCAATCCGCAGCATCGTTTTTGAATCGGGGGAACAGGTTTCTTCGAGATTTCGGGAGCAGGGTATTTCTCCCGCACTCTGCAATTACTACCTGAGCGTATTGGCAGATCCGCTGCGCGCATTTCTGTATAAAACGAAGCTATATCCCTTTTTCCTTCAGGATGTGGAATACTGCATCCAGAATGCGGATGTCTTTCTTACGAACAATGAAGACGATTCCGGCCCCAAGCGTCGGCTAAAACTGAACGTCATCCGCTATATTTCGCTGATGATGCATCCGGGGCTGGTTCCGCCGACGCCTGTTGAGCGCTGTATGCAGCTTGCATACACAGCAAAGGTCAACTCCGGCTGCATTTCAAGACAGACCGGTGCCGTTGTCACGGATAGTGAATACAATATCATTTCCCTCGGCTGGAATGATGTGCCGTACGGTCAAACCCCATGTGTCTATCGCAGCTTTGCGGCTTTGCAGAAGCAGGGGGATCTGGGTGCGTTCAGCGATTATGAGTGGCAAAGCGATTCCCCGTTCTATATCAAGCTGCGGCAATACTGTTTTCCGGATCCGGATATTCTTCATGGCTTGCCGTCCAGCTTCTGCTTTAAGACGCTGAATGAAAAAGTGACCGGGGAAAAGAACCCCATGAGCGCACGCGCAATGCACGGTGAGGAAAAAGCGCTCCTGCAGGGGCGAACCCCGAAGATCAAAGGCGGCTGCCTGTTTACTACGTCGAGCCCATGTGAGATGTGCGCGAAAAATGCGAAGGAGCACCAGATCAGCAAGATCTATTATATCGAACCATATCCGGGCATATCGCAGCGGCATGTATGCAACTCGGGAGATCCAAACAACCGTGCGCAGTATATCCTGTTTGAAGGCGCGATCGGAAGGGCTTACACGCAGCTTTATACGCCAATTCTGCCGTATAAAGATGAGTTGAGCCTGCGCGGCTTTCCCTGCAGATGTGATACGCTTTCAAAACCCGATACAAGAACAGGTAGAAGAAGGAACAGGAACAGAAACAGACGAACGGGAGGGAAGTGTTTATAATGAAACCGCTTTGGGAAAATGTCAATGATGTTTCAAGGCTCCTCCGTACAATCGACAAGCCTGCACCGTGCGGAGCACTCGCAGACACCGATATCTGGGACGCAATTTATCGCGGCGAAATCTATATTTCGCCTTTCCGCTCAGAAAATCTGACGGCAGCAGGCTATAATTTGCAAGTCTCCGACATCATTATCTCCACCAGATCCGGACTGCCGCTAAAAATATACACCAGCGGGCAGTATCGGTATGTGGACGTTCCGGCAAATGATACGGTGCTTATCACAACCGTGGAAAGCATATTTGTGGGGCCGCAGATCATGGGAACCTTCCACTCACGGGTTTCCATCGTGTCACAAGGCTTTGGGCATATATCCACAACGCTTGACCCAACGTGGTGCGGGCCGCTTCTTATTGCGGTCAATAACCCGTCAAACAGGAAAAACGATTTGTGATCTCTGATTCAAGCGGAACGCACTCCTTTGCCACGCTTGTGTTTTGCCGTCTCATCCATCCAGCAGAAGCGATAAACAGCAAGCCGCCAATCCGTACCGACGTTCTCGGTACATATCTGCAAGAACCCAAGGGGCTTAAAAAATTTCTGATTGGGAGGGCCTACTCACAGTACGAGCGACTCGTTGATAAGCTGAAGTGTGCTGGAACATATAATGATGGCGGACTCAAAGACCCGCGGACAAACATCGAGCAGATTGAGCAGCTTTTAATTGAAATAAGAGCCCAATACAAAGCGGCGGGCTGCCTGACAAACATCAGAGAATTGTCGCGGCTTGACGCTATCCTTGTTCAGCAGAAAACCGCTGCGGATCTTCCGCCGCTGTGCCTGGATATGCTGAAGATATTGCAGACTGCCCTTGCTCAAAGAAAAGAGCTCTCAAGAAAATCTGACCGTTTTGGGCAAGAAATTGTGCACTATATCGATATCTGCCTTATGCAGCTGCGCAGAGAACAGCAGGCATATCATTGGACACAGAGCTATATGGAATGCAGCGCGATTGCGCAGAAGGAAGCCTTCTCTAATGTCTGGATGCGCTTGATTCTGGAACCCCAGCTGAGACGAGTTGTGAACCGCCTTTTCTGGATCGTATTGATACTCGTTTCGCTTATCCTGCTGGTAAAATTCAGGGGGCAGTTTGTCGATGCCGTAAGTGCCATTTGCGGCAAATCTATAGCAGAAGATTCAACGGTGGGAACAATGGCGGAGTCCGTTTGGGGTGCCGTATTAAGCGTTTTAACAGGTGCCGCCGCGCTAGTCGTAATGGATTTGTTCAAAGGAGATCAAAAGTAATTGTTTATCGTAAAAATTAAGAAACTGACGGAGGATTGTACCATCCCCCAAAAAGCACATATTGATGATGCGGCGTTTGATATTTATGCCGCCGAAAACATCATTGTAGAACCGCAGAAACCAACGCCGGTTTCTACCGGCTTTTGCATGGAGCTTCCGCCGCAGACAGAAGCGCAGATCCGTCCCAGAAGCGGACTTGCTTTGAAGCACAGCATTACCGTGCTGAATACCCCCGGCACCGTTGATGCAGGCTATCGCGGCGAAGTGAAGGTGCTTTTGATGAACCTTGGAAAAGAAGCGTTTGAGGTTACAAAAGGACTGCGAATCGCACAAATGATGATTGCACCGGTTTATCCCGCTGAGTTTGTGGAAGCCGACGAGCTTTCCGGGAGCGATAGGGGTAGCAATGGATTTGGATCATCCGGAGTATATAAAATTACGCCTTGAAGATACCGATTCTAAGCCTTGCTTTCGTGAGCCTTATCCGAAGTCCATAAACGACATAAAGTGTAATACAACATCAGATGTCTTCTGTGTCCGTTCTTGTTTGTGGCGGGCACAGAAGGCATTCTGTTGCGAAGAATTGTGTTAGATCATAGATTCTGCGCGCACACTGAGAATAAAAGCTCATCAGGATTCCAAGCACTTTTAGACTGAATAACCACCTCACCGCTTAATTTATATGGATGAACAAAACACAAGTTTTGCAAAATTAAAAAGCACTATTAATGTGTATTGTGTATATCTATGGGAATCGAAGTTTTGCTCATCCCAAAATACGTTCATCCAATAAAGCCTGAATTCATCTATGAATGCATTCATCGTTTACAGCGTGGACTACCAGGGTAAGCTGCTCCATGCAGCGCGCTCGGCTTACCACAAATGGGCTTCCGGTAAATTGAGCCAACGGACTACGGAGAATGAACGGCTTGCGGAAAAACTCGAAAAGCTCCATGCCAAAAGCCCAGACAAGGGCTACCGGAGGCTCAATGACGATCTGCGCCATGACTGCGGCATCCATGTCAACGACAAGCGGGTGCTGCGCATCTGCCGGACCAGAGATATACGCTCTACCGTGAAATATAACAACCGTGGCTGCACCAGGCACGCAAAAAATCCGCAGTATCTTGCCGAGAATCTTTTGGACAGACAGTTTTATGCCGAAAAGCCAAATGAAAAGTGGCTTGCTGATGTGACAGAATTCAAGTGGTATGAGGGAAACGAGATCCACAAGCTCTACCTGAGCGCCATCTTAGACCTCTGCGACCGGCGCATTGTGTCCTACGCACTCAGCGAACGCAACGATAATCCGCTGGTTTTCAAAACCTTTGACAAGGCTGTGCAGGCCAATCCGGACGCGCATCCTCTGTTCCACAGCGACAGAGGGTTCCAGTACACCAACCGCGCCTTTCACCACAAGCTTGTGCAGGCGGGCATGACGCAGAGTATGTCCCGCGTGGCGCATTGCATTGATAACGGCCCGATGGAGGGCTTCTGGGGCATCCTGAAACGGGAACGCTATTACGGCAGACGGTTCACCGGCAAGCACGAGCTTGTCCAGATGATCCAGCAGTATATTCGCTATTACAACACGAGACGTGTCCAGCGTAATCTGGGCGTCCTGACGCCGATGGAAAAGCACGCGCTTTGCCTCGCCGCATAAAAAGCGGTCAGCAGCGAATGGCTGCTGGCCGGGAAAACTTTATATTTTTTCTCTGTCCTCTTGACGGGGTGCGGTTCAAATCCTGCGGGCGGCTATGTTTTATATTCCGAAAAGTTTATCTGCTTTTGCAGACAAAATATCTGCAATATATTGTTTTTTCGACGATTTATGATATAATACAAACAATCAATCGTGGAGGTATTCGCATGGCAGTCTCATATACAAAGTTGTGGAAATTGCTTTTAGATAAAAAAATGAAGCGAACTGATCTTAAAGGCATGGCAGGGATTAGCAGTAGCACCCTCGCAAAACTCGGCAAAGATGAATATGTATCGCTTGAAAGCCTAGATAAAATCTGTCAAGCATTAGATTGCAATATTGATAAAGTTATGGATATCATTTGCGAGACACAAAACGAGGATTGTCATGGGTAACATTGAAAATAAATTAAAAGTAGAAGATTCCGAATTTGTTGAACCGGATGCTATGTTGGCAACCACTAAAATCCCTGATGGTACTCCCAGCATTGTCAGAAAATACAGTATTTCTGATGAGCAGGCACTTTTGGCAATTGTACGCTATAATCGTCTGATAGACATTTTCTTGGGCGTTACCTGCTACTCCTTGCAGAATCACCTTAGGACAACTGTAACCGGTATTGGTCAAGTTGAAACAGACGAAATATATGTGGGCATTGATAAAGCCGGACAACAGTTCATTATTCCCGTGCAGGCCAAAGGCGGAACTGATAAACTTGGTATCTCTCAGATTGAGCAGGATTTAGCCCTGTGTGCCGAAAAATATCCCGAGCTGATTTGCCGTTCCATTGCTTGTCAGTTCGTAACCCGTGATATCGTTGCAATGTTTGAATTTACGATTGAAGATGAACGAATCGTAAAAGTTAATGAACGGCATTACAAAATTGTTGATGCAACAGAAATTAACATGGATGATCTACAAGCATATAGAATTCACGGTTAAAAATCATCTGTGTGTAAATTCCACAATATCGGTGTATCATATCATTGGAGAATGTATGAGTTCTTATACATATAAGCAAGAATCGAAGAATCAAGTACGTCATACGGTTATTCGAAATGCCGTTGAGTTGCTTACTAATGGGCGAAGTGAAGCCTGTTGTGTTCGCAATTCATATGTCCGTGACCTATATGACTATTTTCTATCGTTAGCTGAATCTCATGAACAGACCGAAGCAGAAAAAATCGAGCAAGAATATATCCGTGAATGGGAGCACATACATTCAAATTTGATCGGATACAAACGTCCCGACGAACTATCAGTCTGTTATTTATCAGGCCCTGAACCCGAAAATGACTTTAATGAACTTGTTGATATGGGCGTTCTGCCTCAGAATATATGGGCATTTGAGAATAAACGAAACACTTATCTACAAGCTTTGGGTTCGGTAGATTGCAGTTCATTCATGCAACCGAAAATTGTGAAAACGTCTATTGAGCGTTTTTTTGAAAATTCACCTAAGAAATTCGATATAGTTTACATTGATGCATGTGCATCTTTGATATCTGACCAGCACGCTCTTTGTTGCGTTGCAAGTCTTTTTCAAAATCATCGTTTAAACTCACCTGGCATATTGATTACAAATTTTGCTTATCTAGATGCCACAAATGCCGCAGAGATTGCGCAATATACTGATTTGATCTCCAGATATAACATTCTCCAGCATAATAGGGCTGCCAATTTGATAAATGAGTCTGGAACGATACATTTCAAGTATGATGGTACTGATATTAATAGGCAAGTTGAGCAAAATCTTGAAGACGCTTACGGTGAATTTGTTACAGCAATGGTTTGTAATGCGGCTTCAATCACTGTTCCTTCATTACGTTTTTGTAACTCAACATATTTGCAGTCTATTTCATCAAATAATCCGACAACCAATGATCATTTGAGTTATTTGGATGTAAATACAATAAAAGATAATACATTATATAAGTTCCTGGCATCAAATTCTTTTTTAAAGCAGCAAGGAGCTTCCTTACCCGGAATAGAACGCGCAAATAAACTGGCTGCTGAATTGTCAGGGCTTTCACAACATTTTGACCTGCTGTCTTGTTTACGTAAACTGCATGAAATCAAAACAAAACCAGATGGTTTTTGTCCTGAACTTAATGAGGTCATAGATTTTTTTGATACCGGCAACGAATTGTACCAATTCTTGGACAAGCCAAATAGAGTTTTGTTTTTTGATTCTGTTATTAATCAGCTATCGTATCCTATGCATTATGTCTCTGATAAAGCCAATAGGCTTACATACATTGCCAAAGATACAAGGATGTTTACAGATTTGCTGTTGTTTGACGAGTGCAGATATATCTATGATTGGCTCCCTGCAATTCATCAAATTCCCAAAGCTTTTTCAAATCCAAGTTGGCAATATACATTCCGCTTTGGACTTGACGGGCTAATCAAACAAAGAATCAACTATAATAACGAATTCTTCTTTCAGGGTTCCGTTGTATCAAAAACAACTCCCGGATTTGAAGCCAAGCTTTTTCCAAGCCGAATCAAAATCAATTAGGAGAAACACATATGAGCATTGAATTAGATTGCACAGATATCATCGAGATATTCAAAACTCATTTAAAGATTGAAAACTCCGTAAAATCAATTTCTCATACCTTTTTAAACGAAAGATATGCTAATCGAATTGATTATGCTCCCTATTTTCAGAGAAAGTATGTTTGGGATAGTGAGAAAGCCTCATATTTTATTGAGAGCATTATGCTAGGGACAGAAATACCCCCAATCGTTTTGTTTGATGATGGAACCAAAAATGAAGTAATTGATGGCAGGCAGCGTTATGAGACTATCAAACGCTTTTTGGAGAATCAATTTGCGTTAGACGAAAAAGGGTTAAAGTCCTTAACCGGTTATTGTGGACTTCATTTTTCGGAATTACCAGATGATGTCAAGGCTGAGTTTAAGAACACAAAAATACGTATTCTTCAGTTCAGTATTGTCAATGAGCCATCTTTAACCGCCGAACAGGAAGATAAAGTAAAAAAGGAAATATTCAAAAGATATAATTCCGGGATCATTGCTCTAAAGCAGCAGGAAATTGACCGAGCAGCTTACATAAACGATCCTTTTGTTCATGCTTTTAAGGAAAGATTGGAAAAAGATAACTCTCTACGGAATAAGTGTCAGCTTATCTTGATGCCAAAGCGTAAGCAAAGTATGAACGAGAGAGATAAAGTCAATTACATTCTGTCAAGGGCAAGGAATGTTCTTTCAATGCGGTATATTCCGATTCAAAGTTATGCGGCCGCTAGCTCTAAGTCTGATGTGATTCGCAACTATATGTTGATAAAAGTTGAAAAGGAGCCTGTAGAAAATACGCTCGGTATGTTTGAACAGGTCATTAACATGCTTCATGACGTTCGCAACATATTTGTGGAATTAGGTTCATCAATTTCTGATAACACCTTGTTTTTCGAGGTTGTGTTTTGGGGATTGGCAATTGTGTTTGAAACGTCGCAAGAGCAATTTGCAGCCATAAGTGCAGATCAGATTACTCATGATATTCTCAAGTGTACAGACATACCATGTTTTTGGAAGAATGTATCTGTCGAAAAGAACGAATTTGGAATGGTGTTTTTTGCAACAGGCAGCCATTACTATAAGTCCATTTTGAACAGATATACATTTATCGCAAATTACTTGCAAGATAAAACCGGCATAGATTTCACATCAAATATCAAAAATAAAGCAGAGTTTGAATCAATAATGTCTCAAACTCCACTGATTGACCAATATAATAATTTCAAGCTTTCAAAGACAGACCCTGTTTCGGCAACGGTTTATGACATATTGACAGATGTAAAATCGTCCAATTTCATCATTCGCCCGGATTATCAAAGATCTGAGGTTGCCAATAACATCCAAAAAGCCTCATATTTAATGGAAAGTATTATGCTCGGTATTCGTATTCCGCCGATTTTTATTTTCCGTCGCTCCGATAATGTTAGCGAAGTAATTGATGGACAGCAACGATTACTTTCTATTCTCGGATTTCTGAGAGAGGCATACAAAGATGAAAATGGAAAAGAGCAATTATCCAATAAGCATGGTTTTAAATTGTCTAGTTTACGTTTCCTAAAAGAACTTAACGGAAAAGATATTACTGGCGTCGAAGAAATTAACCCTAATTTCAAGGACCGAATTCTGGATTTTCAAATTGATATTGTTGAAATCAACCAGTCTCAGAACCCCGATTTTAGCCCCATTGATCTTTTCCTTCGACTTAATTCAAAGCCTTTCCCGATCGAGGCGAACACCTTTGAAATGTGGAATGCATATGTAACAAAGGAATATGTTGAAACAATCAAAGGATACGCGAAAGAATACTCCGGAAAACTCTTTAAGCCAATTGATACACGTATGAAGAATGAAGAACTGATTACGATGTTGGCATATTTGGCTTTTATTGAAAGGAAAGATCAAACAAAACCGGGCGAGTACTTGAATATCTTTGTACGAAATCAAAGAATTAATGCTAGATTCAGCACAAAAGGTAATATCACAACTAGGCTCGGCGAAATATCTAGCATAAATGATCCTGTGTTTGGTGAGGCACTAAAAGACGTCAAGTCATTCATTGAAAAGCTTCAGGTTCTTTGCGGAGACGAATTCCAGGATTTCAATAAGATGCTAGGACATTCTCGGAAGAACACTCAGAGTCGAACTAATCAGAATTTTTATCTGTTATGGATTGCTCTTGCACATATTGATTATGCCCGTGTTAAGCAAGATAAGGCTGAGATTTTTGAAAAAATTAGGAATTTATTCTTGCTGAGTCAAGACATAAACGACGATGAATTTGACGTAAAAGGTTTCATCCAAAGTCTTTCGAGTATATAAACAACAGCTCCCTCGCTGACAACATTTTGACAACAAAAAGTCAGATAGCCCATATTATCTGAATAATGGAGGCAATCTGAATAACGTGAGCTAATTCCCATAAACGAATCTGTTTAAGAGACGTTTGAAAAGGACGAGTGGGGATTCGTTCGCGTGGTTTACAGCTGTCTCAGGCACATATCCGCATTTTTTATTTGCTGTACCAGATACAGAATACCGGATATAGGGTGCCGTCAAGATTTATGCGCAAATTTATTTGCAGGCTCCGGCTGAGTGAAGTCAGCC
>ENA-OPNW01000953-OPNW01000953.1-human-gut-metagenome-genome-assembly--contig:-NODE-953-length-15832-cov-2.268746_pt1 | contig 15832 bp, 25 predicted proteins | sample MGYA00241540_ERZ501777 | MGnify/ENA primary metagenome ERZ501777 (study PRJEB25962, sample SAMEA2042615) | human gut metagenome | biome: human gut; feature: human-associated habitat; material: faeces...
TAGAAGATTGTCACCGCCAGGCTCCGTGCAGGTGGGACGGAGAAGAAATAGACGAGCGGTATAGCCTCCTCGTCGTCGAGATACGCCAGTGTGCCGTGTGCGCTGATGTCGTTGCAGGCATCGCCGGTCAGCCTCTCTACCGCCTTGCGCATCATGATGATGTGAGGCAGTGAGGAACTGAGGTTCTGCAATACGAGTCCGTTTCCTGCCACATGTACGCTTGCAGGCCATTCGTCGATGAAGCCGATGGATTCATCGTGCTTGTTTGATACGAATGCGGAATTGTCGAAGATTGCCTCCAAGAGAGCCTCTTCCACCACGTTCTTGCCGTCGATTGGAGCTGCGGTGAGCTTGTGTGAATAAGCTTCGGAAATGTTGTCGATTCTTTTCATAATCCAAAAAAATTAAGAAGTTAATGAAATTGTGTGCGCTCAAAGGATGCGTTGCTTGTCTGTATGTCGTTGATTAAAACAGTAAAGTGGAATCATCGGACTACCAGGCGATAGACTGGCAGGACAATCATTCTATACGTACTGTTTTCCTGAATTTTCCTTCTTGCGCACTTTCAGGCTGCAATGCCTGTCCCGTCTCCGGCGCTGTGTTGCATGGGGTATAGAGTATAGATTGTAGAGGCGTTACGGATGACGCGTCGGAGGATGGGTTCTACCCTTCGACGCGTCATACCTGAACGACTCACATGAATAGCACGCCCCTGACGGAACGCCCTGCAATGGGCTTTGGTTGTATTGTAGACACACTCAAGGAAATTGTTGCCTTGCTGTAGTCAGTAGATACTATCCAGTATGAGTATCAAGCGGCGGGACGCCACAGATATTTGTGTCCCGCCGCAATTCATACGGGATGGTTGAAGCGTTTCCACTTGTGTGTCTTTTTCGGCAATGAAAATCCGTCTCCCCCTGTCTGACGGGACGTTTCTGTATTATACAGATAATGTCTGGATGGACACCGGACAGTAACGGGGAATTTCCCGGTGGATGCCGGTGGATTGTATCCAGAGATGTTAAATAAGGCAGGCAGGCAGACGGTCCGCGTCCACGGATGATGTTCCGACCTTTGGCTTGGCACATTGCTGTAATGGAGCGATTTATAGCTGGTCTGCCAGAAATCGAGGAGCCAGAACTCATCTCAGTCATGAGATTGAGATCAGGAACCTCTATCTCTGGTTAAGAACAGATCAGATATATGAACGTCGGGACGGGGCGGTGTGCGCCGCATGTGGGGAGAGTTACGGACCGGCACATGAAAATAATGTGATGATATTGCCTGCCTTGGGCGAGTAAGGTACCTTGGAGAATATCTCAAGGTACCTTGCCGTCATTGAGGCAGGAAATTAAACTTTGTCCGTCCTACTCCCCGGTCCGTGTGCCCGGATGATGATACCCACCGACGGTACGGCACATGACTACAGGAGACTGATCGTAAGTCAGGGTCTTAGAAAGACGGCATCGTGCCGTCCTGATTAACCCTGACTTAGTGAATGGATCCGTCCGTGGGTATTGAGGTGGTGTGCGCCACCGCAGAGTGTCAGAGGTTTGCCACCAGTGTGTCGTATGCAGCGCGACGTGTCATCATCGCATTGCGTGCGCATCCGATGGAGAGATAGCCTCTGATTTCTCTCTCCGTCTTGCTCCTGTTCGCCGTGACATTCCTGCCACGTCCGCGGTCAACGCATCCCACTGCCTGCGTCTTGACATATCCGAGTCCGCCGACCTTGCTCTTGCCCGTATGGACGGCACGGAGGCAGTCCATGACGAAGGCGTTGAGCTTGTCGATGTCCTCTTTAACGTTGATGACCGGCAGTACCTGCGTAGCCCACGAAAATTCCCCGTACCCCTTGTAGAGATAGCGGTTTACGGCGTTCACGGCACGTGTGAAGGTGTTGTTGCGCTTCCTTATCGTCCTGCGCTCTATTTCCTTCTGGAAAGTCTTGATGCGCGAGGAAGACAATGAGATGCAGCTCCCCTTGATGGAATATCCGAGGAACTTGAACCAGTGGTCAGCGTCGAGATATTCAACCTTCCTGGGGTTGAGTTTCATCTGCATTACCGCCAGTTCCTCCTGCATTATGCGCATCGCCTCTTCATAGTCCTCTCCGACGTACAGGGTGTCGTCGGAATAGCGGACATAATATCCGCTGAGACCGGACAGACGCTCGTCTATATGGCAGAGGACCACGTCGGCGAGCCATGCAGCCACGGCACATCCCTGCTTGAGGGACTGGTAGCTGCGGCACAGGTTGCCCTGTGTGTCGAAGTATAGGTCGGAATGGTAATAGTCGCGGACAATGGCGACGAGCGCCGATTTTCCGTATTTCTCCTCTATCCTGTCGAATGCCCTGTCTATGAATGAGAGAGGGACGGAATCGAAGTATTTGGAGAGGTCGGACTTCCATCCGATAGTCTTTCCTCCGGCATTGCAGATGCGGCGTGACACCTCCTGCACCACCTTTCCGCAGCCTATGCCTTTCTGATAAGACTTGCACCGGGGATGGAGCATTTCGGGCATCAGCTCGAAGAAGAGGTCGTTGGCGATGGAAAGGACTATGCGGTCGCAGGGTTCATTTACGTAAACCGTGCGGAAATCGCCGTTGTCTTTCGGTATCTCAGCCGTGTGCGGCGGCATTATCTTGTATTGTCCGTCGCGCATCCGCTGATACATGAGCGAGCGAGCCTCAGGAGTTGTGAGCTGATACAATGTAGCTTTGTTTATGTCCTTGTCTACACCCTTTGCGATGGCGTACTGCCAGCGTTCGGGCTCGAAGAACATATCGAGGATTTTGTCTTCTTTCATAATTCTGTTTGTCTTAATGGTTTATACTAAGAAGCCCGCCACTTTTGACGGTGACGGGCCATTAGGCTTGTGTGCGGCCGCAGGCCTGGAGCCTTGCTGCAAGTTTCTGATTGTAGAAGCTCCTCTTGGGGGATCACGGAACCTGGAGATGCTCCAGGTGGAGAGATCCGCTTAAAGAAGCTTCTGTAAAGAATGCCTGCCCACCGCACGCTGTCGGCTTCAGGAGAGCGTGTTATTCCCATTCTTTGATTTTCGCTTCAACGGAGATGTGGGAAACTGCGATGAGCTGCTTGAGGACACCCATCATGCGCCATCCCTCCTCTCTGTAAGCGTTCGCCTTGGCATCGACATGCTCAAGAGACCGGCTCTCGCTCATGCCGAGGAAACGTGCGCCGTGGAACATTATGAGGTTGCGCATCGTGAAATACGCTCCTGCTCCCTTGTAGGCGTTGATGAACGCTGAAGAGTGCTTCGTGATGTGGCACAGATGCCTGTGTTTCCTGTTGAACGCTGCCACGATTTTGTAAAGTTCCTCCGGATTGGTGGTGTGTGTGGCAATGGATGCCATTTCCCTGAACGGTCTGTATACTTTCGTATTAAGGTCATCCACGAAGATGTTGACGTTGTTGAGACGCACATAAGGCATTCCCTTGCACGTGTGCTTCGGTCTGCGGACACCATGCTTGTCTGTCCTATACATGAGATTGTCTTCAATGTAGGCTTTCAGCTTGTCGATATAATCGTCTATCATGTCAGCCAGAGTCTTGCCGTCAAAGAAGAGCTTACGCTGCTTGAGGCAGCTTGTGTCTCCGTGGCGGAACATCTTCATCTGTGCGAGAAACTCGTTTTCGACCATGCGCCACTGGTATTCGTAGCCGAAGCCCTGCAGCACCTTGTTGAAACTGAGGTTGCGCTCGTCCATTTCGCGCAGGATGCGGAACATCTGTGCCATCACCCACCGGCGGAAGAGCTTGTAGTGGCTGATATATCCCCCGGTCTTGATCTTGTTGAACACGGGATCATCATCTGTGACCTCTACAGGCACTCCGTCAACGACCTTGACCACCATCTGCTCTCCGAGAGAGAAATAGTTTGAAGTGTCGATGCCGGCAGCCTTGAGGGCCGCTATGCGTGCAGCCGCAGTCTTGACGGCGGTCTTCTTGCCGTTGTCTGTCGCCTTGTTTTCCAACTCAGTCATAGTGAACTCACCTGAAATCATTACGTTTCGTTTCATAATTCAAAATTTTGATGTTAATAAAAAGGTTTGCTAATTCTTGAGGACAGGGAAAAACCCTGCCCGTTCCGGCTATTCTGCTCCAATCCACTGGCGGAACAATATGAGGTCTTTGTCGGCAGATGACTGCCAGAACCACGAGCCCCATTCCTCGTGCCATGTGAGGATGCCTCTGACTATTGCCATAAGGACGAATAGCTCAAGGCTGCACCGTGCGACCTCACGCTGCTCTCCGTACATCATCGCCTCGTCGGACAGCTTACTTTCCGGCAGAGCCTTGAAATACCTGCGGCGGTGTGACTCAGAGCGTTCGGATGGGACGGAGTGTTTGTATATCCTGTATCTCCTCTCTATCTCCTTCAACACGTCGCCTTCGTATTCGGGCATCTCCACCTCCTTGAGGTCAACGAGGTGGTTTGCGATGCGCAGAGTGCGCTTTTCGAGGTTTATGAAGAACTTCTCTCCGTTCTCCACCCTCCTGATGATTTCCTGTTCTATCATATTCCTAAAGTTTTGGTTTGTATGCGGTGAGGCTTTTCAGCCCCACCTTTCAAGGCTTGCGGCTATCGTTCAGGAAGAATATCCGTATAGTCGCAGATGGCTACCCGTTGTCCTGCCCGTATGAGCTTCGGCAGATAGGTGTCGAGAGCATGATAAGGGAATCCTGCCAGTTTTATCGGCTTGCCTTCGCCGTCCATCTGCTTGCTGTAGCGCGTCAGCGTTATTCCGAGGAGATTGGCGGTTTTCACCGCATCCTCCATATAAGCCTCGTAGAAATCACCGCTACGGAAGAGCAACAGGGCATCAGGATGCTTCACTTTCAGCTCCTGGAACTGCTCCAGGAGAGGCCACACCTCAAGCGGCCGGTATTTCTCCGTCTTGTTTGTGACGCTTTTGGCACACATATAGTGTATTTCACTCTCTTTGAGATTGAGTTTCTTGAAGAGATATTCTTCGATCTGCTCGTTCTCCCACTCGTCGGGACAGCCTGTGATTGTTGTGATTTCAGCTGTCGCATAATTCATTATTGCTATATCCATGATTGTAAAGTTTTGGTTAATGATGTGGAGGCGTGTGCCTCCGTCCGGCTAAATCTCCTGGTAAACAGTGCCGTTTCTCTCTGCTTCCCTGTGTTCCTCCTGTTCATGGTCGCAAACGGTCACTTTCTCGTCTACCCAGTCGTTTTGATTGAGAATTATTTCCTCTTCATAGATGGCATTCTGCACTTTATTAATAGCCTCTGAATAATCTTCGGCTTCGGTAGCCACCACTCTGTTTAGCACCTGTGTTACTGATACGTAAAATCTCATAATTATAAATTTATTGGTTAATGATGTCAGAGGGATTGCTCCCTCCGTTTTCAGGCGTAGACACAGCAGGATTCCACCATCTTCTTGTATTTCTTTGGGAATCCGTTCCAGTCCCTGTAAACCTGTACGATCTGGCAGGAAGCCCATGAGCTGAGAGCTTCCTCGTAGATATAGAAGCATTTCAGCTTCCCTGTGTCGTCGTACAGGATCCAGTCGCCGGAGGCGAGCGAACCCTCATTGATCTGTATGGCATATCCTCCTTCCTCTTCGTACCATGCGACGAGGTTGTCTACATAATGGTAGTCACATTTTATCTTTCTCATAAATTCTAAAGTTTGGTTAATAATGCGGGAGGCGTGTGCCTCCCTGTTAGGCTAAAAATGATATCTTAAAACACCGCAGATGTATAGTACATCGCCTTCTTTAAAATGACTGAGCCATTCAAGCAATTCTATTGGATAATTAGCTCTACTTCCGCACCACTCCGGTAGACAAAAAAGAATGTCAGAATCTAACGGACACTTTATCCTTCTGGTAAGACGATATGAGCTGATAAGTTTTTTGGATACCACCTCGTTCAACTCTGCCTGTATGGATTCATACCATTTAGACTTCAATAAATCCAACTTCCCATTGTAGATAATTGCGTCCGGTTCATCACCCTTGGAGAAGAGAGATTGAAACAGTTCTGATTCTGTAAAGCCATTGATATAATCTTCCCTCTCTTCATCCGACAGGTCTTGACACCAATCTAACATAGAACCACAATCATCATAGAAATTACTCTCTGTAGCCCACTCGTCTTTATCTATGCGGTGGGTTCTAATCTCAATAATACTACTGTGCATATTCTTTATAATTTATTGGTTAATAATGTCAGAGAGCAAAAGCTCTCTGTCTTTAGTCGTAAATAAATGCTCTGCCATGAGTGTTGCGTAAAACTTTCAGGAGGTGAGGGTCGGAATGGTGTTCTTTGCGTATATACTGCTCACACTCTCGTTTAGTGCAAAATCGTGCAACTTCGCGAGCGTTGTCTGGCTTCACGCAAAACCACATTCTGCCACCGAAAACATCACCAATGCCACATGGCACTACTTCTAATCTTGTATTCATATTTTTTTATTGTTGGTTATTGTAGGAGGCATAAGCCTCCTCTGTTTAGGCTGCAACGCTCGGATGCAAATGGTGTTCTTCGATTACTGCCTTTATCAACTCGTCCTCGTCACAATAATATCCCCAGCAAGAGTCTACCTCCTCCCAGTCGTAATCATCCTCGTCAGCTTTCTCGTCGTCCTCGTAGACCTTCGTGTAACGCACCTTCTTTTCAAGAACGAAACCTAACACGTCGCCCCACATCCATTTGCCGATAAGCTCCACTTCGCTCTCCATAGCGGAAACCGCACGTTTCTGCCAGTCCTTTGTAGTACCGCCGTAACGTTTTATGAAACGCTCCTTCGTGCAATAGGAGAAGCCCTCAACGTAATCGCCCTGGCAGTAGCCGCATGATGACCATTCATGCACAGCAATCTCCGTCTGACAATTCGAGAGAAGATAGATAAAATCCTCCTCGTCAAGAAACTCGGAAAGTTCTCCACAGATGCCGTCCTTCACCTCGTCGGGCGTAAAGTTGTACATCTGATACCATTTCCCGTCAGTGTTTCCGAATTTATGATACTGTTCAAGATACCATAGACGGTCAGAGCGGTCATAACGGAAGCGCAGGGAGTCACGGAGATACTTGTTGATGTACTCGATGAATTTCTTCTGCGGTACATACTTGCAGGCAAGCTCGCACGCTGCATCAGCAAGAGAATGACTGCTTGTATAGAACAGCTCCTCGTAGTTTGAGGCTTCCGATAAACTCCTGCCGCTATTGAAAAGATGTACGCCCAACATATCCCAGTCCTTGCATGGACATGGAAGATAGTTATCGCGACAAATCTGGATTCTGTAGTCGCAGATTTCTTCGGTTTTGATAACATCATTTCTCATATTCATTGTTTTTAATTGGTTAAACATGTGGCGGCAGCACGACAAATCATACTGCCTGTTTTTAGGCTCTGTTCCATGCTTCCCACGCATCGTCAGTATTCCTTGTGATCGCATTGTTCCACAACCTCTCCTGATAGCGGAAAATCTTCTGAAAAGCTTTCGGGGTTGTCTTCACGTCAACCCTCTTGCCGAGATATGGTCTGCTGCGAAAGCCCGGAATAAACTCATCGTATTCAACGGTACACCTTATCATACCGCTTTCTGTCGGCTTGCAGCCAATAAAACACCCGTACACTCCAGGATTCTCCTCTCTCATCCACTTTGGGTAAGGGAAGTACATGCTCCATGCGTCAACGCAATCACGGAACTTCTTTCTTGTGTCGTGATAAAGTCTTGCTTTCATAATTCTTTATTTTTTTTGGTTAATTGCATCCGCATTTCTGCGGACTTTTTTAGGCGGGAGACGCTCTGAAACCGAAAATATAGCCATTGTCGCGCATTTCATGTGCGTACTCCAATGCCTTACTTCTTGAACTGAATATCTGCGGAGTCATACAATAACCCCACGCAGTCCACATCTCCAATTTTGTTTTGATTGACTTTCCCATAATTCTTTAATCTGTTGGTTAATTGCAACTCCCCGAAGGGAGGCTGTTTAGGCGGTAACACATTGCTGTTCAAACACACACGCAATCTCCGAAAGATCGTTCTGGAATTTGTACTTGATGTTGTACGTACCGAAGGCGTCGAAAAACCAATCCATGAGATACATTCTGTCCTCGTCAGCCTGTTCACTATCTTCCGCTGCGTCCAAACGTGCAACCATTTGAGGAAACAGACGGTAGTAGTCGTCGCCAGCATAATCTGAACTCCATCGTGTACCCGTGATGTGAGCGGGATAGTCGTCCTCGATGTTGGCAAAATTGCCGCTCATGTTATGATTTCGCATGTGGAGGTATTCTTTCATGTCTCTGTTCACTTTCATAGTAAAATCCCAAGCGAGAGACTGAATATTACCCACCCCACAATCGGCGAGGTACTCCTCTATGTCCTCAGAGTTCTCGTAGTCTTCAAAACACTCACGATAAAGAGCCTCTATCGCTTTGGCAAAATTCTTGACACTGATGTAGTCGGCTACCTTTTCGGCAATCTCGCCCTTGTGTATCCAATACTCTACAATATTCTTTTCCATAATTCGTTGTTTTTTAGGTTAAACATGTGCCTCCGCAGGGGAGGCTGTTTCAGGCTTTTTCGTTGCGTAACGCACGGATGGAGCAGTAAGGTGTGTCGAACGGATATTTAGCCTCGTTGATATAATACATAACGGAGGGCACGCTCATCGTCAGAGTGTTCTGGCAGATGACCATTCCGTACATTCCGTGCGCCATCATGTTGCAGGCACACATCTTGCAGGCGATAGGATCGCAATCCTGCGCCACATACTTGAAGCGGCGTCCGGCAGAATGATCCGTCCTGCTCTTGCTGATATAATGGGCGAGAAGGAGACGTCCGCTGCCGGAAGCGCAGTCGTTGACCGTGCCACATTCCTTGCCGGTGTCGATTGTCTTAGCCATGAGGTCTGACACGCACTGGGGAGTGAAGAACTGTCCCGTGCGTGAAGCCTTGCCGCGAGAGAGGTACATCTCCTCATAAAGAATGCCGAATACATCGAGCCATTCTCCAAGCTCCATAGCCTTGGCGACATCTTGAAGCCACATTATGACAAGATTGAAGAAGCCGTGCGATTTGCGCATCTGCTCCAGAATGTGATCGCCGTATGAGTCCATACCGGACTGCAGGCTCTTGACGTCGAAATAGTCTATCACGTAGTCGAGGAAATCATCCAGGGCAGACTCTTGTGGCCTGCCGTTCTTCTCTGCCTCCGAAGACAGGATTTCAATGTACTTTTTCTTGTCCATATTCTTGAAATTTAAAGGTTAGGAAATAGGAAGCCCCACTCCGTGAGGAGCAGGGCTCTTTAAGGCTTACTTCTTAGCAACGTCGAACAGTATGCGCTGACTTTCTCTACTGACCTCAGAATACATACATCCCACGTTGTCGTAGAAGTCTCTGAATGTGGTATTCGGTTCTTCTTCAAGGACACATTCCATCTCATATAAGAGACTGTCTTCGGCGTAAAAGTTCTTGTTGTACCTTGACCATCCGTTTGTGTATTCGAACGGATAGACCGCTGTAACGTCCTCTATGAGATGGCATACGAAAGCCCAGCATTTCTCAAGGTCGGGCTTGTGGGTGAACTCGCAGTCGGTGTGCGGATTGTAATATCCGCAGGACAGATTGATGCACGACACGCTGACACCGGCTTCTGCAAGAGCCTCTACGTCCGTCATCATTCCGCCGGACTCACGGTAGCCCCAGCTTTCGCAGTCCGCAGCCTTGATGAAACTATCCGAGCAGAGCGGACCGGAGATTGCTGTCACCATGTCATTGCTGCCACGCCTGTCAATCTGGATACAGAAACGGCAGTCTATGAAGAATCCGATGTCTGCGGCGCTTGAGCCGATGCAGCCGATTTCCTCTCCGATGAAGAAGGCACATTTGAGGACAGGGTATTCCATCAGCGCAGAGAGCGCAAGGAATATCCCGTTCTTGTCGTCGGCTCCCAGTCCGCACTGCTTGCGCATCTTGGGAGAATATCCGAAAATAACCTCGTCGGTCTCCACACAAGTGAAGTCAGAAGGATGGAAATCCTGCACCTGGTCCATGTGTGCGCACAGGCAGGGGTAACTAACCGCTACACCTTTCGTGATGTAGAGGTTTCCTGTATTGTCCTGTGTCACGACAGCTTCAGGAACATTGACCTTTAGCCACTTCTTTATGAATCGGCGGATGCGTTTCTCACTGCCGCTCTTTGAATGGATGCAGTACAGATCTTTAAGTAACTCGTAATTCAATTTCTCTTTCATAATTCTAAATGTTTTAATGGTTAATGATGTAAAGGCAGGAGCATTGTATCTCCCGCCTTTTTTCAGGCTTCTACTTCAAGTTGTTCTTCCTCTGCTTCGTACATCGTATCCTCGTCTTCGAACCAGTCTTCGAGGACTTCGGAGTAAATAGCATCCTCTTTGAGGATGTACTCATCGTGATATGCAGAGTGCACACAATCGTCTGCACGCTGCCACTTTCCGTGGATGTCCTCGACGGCGTTTCTTCTGAGGATGTTGTCGTCAAGGTTTTCAACCCATACCGCCTCATCCTCATAGATGTAGCAGTCTTCCTCTTCAGACCACACGAAATCATTCGTGCAGTATTCGTTGATATGGATGTGGTGTCCGTTATAGATAGCACCAGTCGAACAGTCCTGGTGCATCCAGTCCTCGTTATAGTCGTCATACTCGGCGACATCATCGGCGATCCACTCTTGCGAATACTCCGACCATTTTTCGTTGTCGTGTGAACGCTCGAAATAACGATCGGTTACGTCCAGCTTGTCGGTGTAGTGTTCATCGTAATGATTGTATGCGATGTCATTGTTGTAGTCGTAATAGATAAAACTGTCCTGATACGACAACGTATCATCATCGCACATCCGGCATTCGATAGAGAACCGCTTTGCTCTCAGGGACTCGCCGTTGTTGGCGACGAAATTCCTGTTGTCGTGACAATCGACACCGACACGCTTGTAGCCGTCGATGAGGCCTTCTTTGATGAGTCTGTCCACAAGCGTCTGCTTTAGAACTTCGTCCATATCGGACGAGTATTGACGCTCTGCCAGTCTCCAGGATTTCCCTTCCTCGTCTCTGACGTCATTGAAGATGACACAACGTGCCACTATCATTCCGTCACTGTCTGTCAGCCATGCTGCGCTGGCATCCACGGCGTTTACATAGAAGGAGTATTGGTCCTCGCCTCCCATACAGGAGTGGAAATCTCCCTTGTATAGGTCTTTGTCGTAGATGGTCTCAAAGTCGCTTTCGTCAGACCCCACGTGTAGGGTCAGTGTTTGTTTTCCGATGCGAGACTCTGCATAGACCTGCCAGTCACGGGCGAACTCCTCGCCTATCCAGCGTTTTACCTGTTCCGGAAGGATTTCGGTAAACGGCAGGCTGTCGAGACAGGAAGTTATGAATTTTCCTGCCTTCATCTTGAACACCCTGTCGTCACGCTCAGAATTGATGTAGCGGACGGATTTTGTGTCTCCATCGGTACACAACCCGTTGCGGTCGTCAAGATAGAGAGTCCGGTGGCGCAAGGTCCAATCGTTAAGGTCGAACCTCTTGCTGCCTTCGACATGCTCATAAGATTCATTTTGAGGGTCGAACACATACGGCGCAAACCAACGCATTATATGCATGACGGCATTCTTGACATCATCCATAGATTTAGCGCTCAGATAGTCATACTTGAAGATTATCTCCTTATTGACACCCTTTTCCAGAGAGAGGCGCTGAACGTACAGCCACGTCTTGAGGAAGCGTCTGTCCTTGAGCCATGCAAGCAGAATCTTGTTCTTGCGAGACTTGGCTCCGTTGCCGTGTTCCACGATTGCAAACAACTTCTTGAACTCTTCGTAGTTTTTGAAACTTTTAATAAAAATCATAATTCTAATGTTTTAAAGGGTTAGTAAAAATGAGGCGCACACTTGGGATGTACGCCGTTTGGCTAATAGCCCCGGTAGAGGATTCTCTTGACAAGAGGATATTCTGTGTCTCCGTCTTGTCCTACGCAGAAGGTGAAGCTCGGTTTGCCATTCATAACTCCACCCATAGGCTGTCCAGAATACCACGGTTCAATATCTTATGGAATTTCATGTTGAAGAAAACCGTGTCGCGTTTTGATTTCTGGCAGTTGCAGGCATAACAAAAGCCGTCGGACAATTCTCTTAGGGCTTCGTCAGACAGTTCAAACTTAAATGTCTTGTAGCCGGAATAGATCCGTCCAGACAAGAAATCGTTCATTGTGAACTGCTTTCTGCCGCATGCCTTCAGCAGCCCTGTCAGGGTCTTGTACTTTCTTGTTCTCATAATTCTTCTTTTTTAGGGTTAGTAAAAAGAAATCCCCACCTTTTGAGGTGAGGATCATTCAGGCGATAACTTTTCTTACTGCGCTCTCCTTTTCTGGAGTGTCCCACCAGACACGACCGTCTATACAATAGTATTGTATGTCGTCCTGTCTGATTTCTGCGATGTCTACAATCTTGATTCCGCAGTGCTCGCACATCTTTTTGATTTCGTCTTCTGTCAAAGTGAGACAGTAAACGATTGTCGTTTCTCCGTTAGTGTCGGAGATGAAAAAAATCTTAGCTTCCATAATTCTTTAGGGTTAGTAAAAAGAAATCCCCACGTTTCAAACGTGAGGATCATTCAGGCTATCCCATTCTCTCCAGCTTCACGGAGACAGAGTAAGGAAGAGAGGAATATTTCTGCTCCTCCTGCCATTCGTAGGCGACGCTGCACGGGAGATACTGGCTCTCCTGCTTCTGTATCACCTTTATTATCGTCTCCTTGCAGATGCTGTCAGTATGCTCCACTGAGAATGTGGAATAACAGGTGTTTCCGTCATCGGAGATTACCGGTGTCCCTTTCCTTCTGGCAACGGCAACGAGACCGCTGAAACGGTTGATGAAAACGTATTTTTCACCGTCGAAATATACGTCGATGGTGGTTTCATACTCTTTGGTTCTGATATATTCCATAATTCAAAGTTTTGGTTAGACAATGAAGGCAGCACAGATTATCATACTGCCTTTTTGGCTTACACGGTGTAGTCGTAGCCAACACCGGTACATCTCCAGCAATCACCGCACTTATACATTTTCCTTGCGAGAGTGCCTAATGTGATTTTCCTTACCTCCATTGCATTATACAATGGAAGCAGCTCCATGGCTGCCTGTCTTCTTGTTTTCATAATTCTTTTGTTTTTAGTTAGTATTATCGTACTGCCCGGATTACAGGCAGTTTTCAGGCTCCGGCATTTTCACCGCAGAATTTCAACACTCTGCATTGCCTCCGAAGATGATCCGCTCAAGCAGCAGCGTTGAACGCCACCACTCTCGCATGAACCATCTTCCAATTCTCGTACTTCTCCAGAATTTCCAGAGCAGAACGGCATAAACCACTCCAAGCAGACCGCCAATTATCGTACTTCCCAGGAGCAGGAAAATTGGAAGCACCTGAATAATTCCAAGCAGAATTATCGTACTTGAATAAATCTTCTCTCTTCTCATAGTGCCACCTCCTTTCCTTCTCTATCCGGTGAAGTCTCTGGGAGCTGCTCTCCATAATGGCAGAGGCAGATATAACCGCCTGCCATCTCGTAATAAATCTCGTTTGTCATAATTCTATAGTTTTCAAATTAAATTCCAAATCATTCAGTTAATGATGAAAGCAGGACACCACATTACACGATGCCCTGCTCATTAAGGCTTTACTTCTTTACCGCCAGATACGCAGATATGAACACGTCTGCAATGATTACACCTATAAAGGCAGTGGAAACGGTGAACAATACACCGCTTGTCATTGTCAGGCTCCAGTCTATCTCCGTCAGTGTGGCTGCATCCAGCAGCTCCCTGACACCTGTGATATAGGCAGGTATCAGGGAGCACGCCAAAATGATAAACAACACACACAATGCACTGCACGAAATCTTCTTCATAATTCTAAAATTTTAATGGTTTATATTGTAGGGTTGATTTCTCAACCCCATTAGCCAGGATGCCTCTATTTCCTTTTGCTCTCGTTGCAAAATGTCTCACGTCATTCGGCACCCTCCAATTTAACAAGATTGGTCCGATATGTTTTCCTGCTGCATACTCAAAGGTAACACGGCTGACATATAACCGCTTTCAGGTAGATTTCATTAATCCGTTCAGTATCTACTTTCTTCACTCGCTCCGCCACACGTGACGGATAACGGATATTGAGCGTTTCTGGTTAACCACACCTCGCACGCTCATACGATAGAATATGAATTATGATTAATTCTCATATACCCACATAACGCTTTATGTTAGGCTCAGGCTCCACGGTGCATTGGGTTGCTCTCCTGGGAGTTTCCGCTCCTGCCTCTGCTGGCTGCTCTTGCCTTCTCCTTTGCCTTCGGATCGTGGCGGGATCCGTACAACTTTTGCCGTGATCCTGCTCTCCGTGCCTGCATCTACTCCTACTCAGTGCGTAGGGCTTGACTCGGAAAAGGTAGTTAGCACGCTTAAACGCTCGCTTGACTCCTTCCTGATTTTCTCGACAGCTCGACGGGATTTCTCCTCCGCTCGCTCCATTCGCATGGAACGTTTGCCCTCTGTCTGTCCTCTCACCTGTCACGATCCTCTGGAAATTAATTTCCTCTGGATGTGTTCCGTTACTTGAGATATACGGAATGTCGGTTTAGACAGTTTTTAATCCTCTGAAAAAAAAGGATATAACAAAGGGCACCCATTTTGGGCACCCTTAAAAATTGTGGTATCAAAAAAGGGCTGCAATATAGTGCAGTCCTTTGTTGTTGTCTTGAGTCCTAAAGGTTAACGTTTACGCTTACCTTCCCTTACTTGCTGTCTTACCTTTTCACGTTCCAAAATACCCAGCTGGATTAACTCCACAAGTTTGCGGATCTCTGCAATGGTGTACGGCACAAACTCTATAGACCTTGTTACCTTTGTTGGCTTGAATGTATCGTTAACCCTACATATAAGCGAAGCAATACGTGAATCGGTGTCACATATATTCTCAGATGCAAGACGCTCAAGGGTTTTCCCATTGTCTTCAGTAAGGTAGTTTTCTGGAATGTTGATACCTTTAACTAACTTTGCAACCGCTACAAAAGCGGTGAACAATGTGGCACGGCTTATTTTCTGAAAATCCTCACTTTCAGCAAAAGCCTTGAGTCTGTAGTCTTCTAAAGCCTTTTTCAGCTGAATGTACTTAGAATCGTTCTGTAGCCAGTCCTGCACGGCTTTAGACTGTTCACCCAGTTCTGTGTAGTCCGCGTCAAGCACAACGGTACGTACCACGTCTTTTACTCTTTCATTCAATGTCTTCATAATCAAAAATATTTAGTGCAGCGTTCCCAAAATCGGTGGTGCTGCGTTGACCATTGATAGGTTAACCCCTATCTACTTACTATATTGCAAAAACTATACGACAAAAATGTGTTAAAATCATATATGTTAAACACTATAAGCAATTGAATATCAAGCACTTACAATACGTAAGCGTTTAACAAATACTGACAGAATATGTAAACATAAAAGAAATTGTCAGACTATTTGGCAGAACATTTTTAACATTACTAAATGTTTGTCATATGTTTTAAGCCTAAATATTGCAAGTACTTGAATATCAATGGGTTACAATGTAAATAAGTGTATAAAAAAGCTGACAGAATGGCAGTAAAAATAACGTTTTAACTTAATTTTTTAACTTAAATCTTTTAACACAGTGAATGAATTTTAACTAAATATATTTGGGGTATATTTATACAAAATGAGTGGAATAATATACACGTGTAAGTAGTTGAGTTTCAGAGG
>ENA-OPNW01000954-OPNW01000954.1-human-gut-metagenome-genome-assembly--contig:-NODE-954-length-15823-cov-2.858955_pt1 | contig 15823 bp, 18 predicted proteins | sample MGYA00241540_ERZ501777 | MGnify/ENA primary metagenome ERZ501777 (study PRJEB25962, sample SAMEA2042615) | human gut metagenome | biome: human gut; feature: human-associated habitat; material: faeces...
GAAGAACATACAGATACGGGACTGTCCGATTCCGCCGCCGATCGTGTAAGGCAGTTCCCTGTTCAGCAGAGACTTCTGGAACGGAAGCTTTGCGCGATCCTCGCATCCGGAAAGCTTTAACTGCTTTGCAAGCGCTTCTTCATCCACGCGGATTCCCATAGAGGAAAGCTCCAGGGCAATGTCCAGTACAGGGTAGTAGACGATGATATCACCGTTTAATTCCCAGTCATCATAGTCCGGGGCGCGTCCGTCATGCTTTTCACCTGAGGCGAGAACTTTTCCAATCTGTGCCACAAAGATCGCTCCCTTTTCTTTGGCAAGCAGGTGCTCTCTTTCCTTGGCGTCACATCCTGGATACAGGTCTTCAAGCTCCTGGGATGTGATAAAAAAGATATCGTCCGGAAGCAGAGGCTCGATATAGTTATACCGTCTGGAAATATAATCTTCTGTTTCTTTGAGTGCACTGTAGACCTTGCGGACTGTATACTGCAGTGTCTCCATGTTTCGCTCTTCTTTGGAAATCACTTTTTCCCAGTCCCACTGATCTACGTAGATAGAGTGAATATTGTCCGTATCCTCATCTCTACGGATGGCACTCATATCGGTGTAAAGACCTTCACCGGAATGAAAACCGTAGTGCTTGAGTGCATAGCGTTTCCATTTTGCCAGAGAGTGCACGATTTCCGCGGGAGTGTCGTCCTGCTCCTTAATCCCGAACGAAACCGGGCGCTCCACACCATTTAAATTATCATTCAGACCGGATTCCGGTTTTACAAATAAAGGTGCAGATACACGGGTAAGATGCAGTGATTTTGCAAGGGAGCGTTCAAAATAATCCTTGATCTCTTTGATCGCCACCTCAGTCTCGCGGATTGTCAGGGGAGAAACATACCCCTGTGGGATGGTTAAGTGTTCCATATGCCAAACTCCTTTCGTAGGTAAGCTGTATAAGTTTTTGTTCTTATTTAAAAAGATAGGTCTATTTTACAGTCCGAAAAAATGGAAGTCAATGGGAGAATGCAGACAAAGCATCAAAAAATAGAAATCACAGAGAAAAAAGAAGAAAAATGCGAGGGTTTTTGTTGATTTCTTTTGAAAATAATGTGGATTTGTGCACAATTTCACCACGATCCGGATTGCGATTCTTTTGGATTTAAGGTATAATACAACTATAGTGTGTAGGAGATATCATATTTAGGAGAACGAACATGAGAAGATCAAAACGAATTGAGACACTGGATCAGCGCCCGGTAAATCTTGACGGATATAGCAATGAATGGCCGGAAATGGGATTTGTGGCAATGACAAGTCCGTATGATCCAAAGCCGTCTGTGAAAGTAGCAAACGGCAGAATTGTGGAACTGGATGGGAAAAAGAGAGAGGACTTTGATTTTATCGATCAGTTTATCGCTGATTATGCGATGAACGTAGAGCGTGCAGAAGCGTCCATGGCAGTATCTTCACTGGAGATCGCGCGCATGATCGTGGATATTCATGTGTCCAGAAAAGAGATTCTGGAGCTTGTGACAGGAATCACGCCTGCAAAGATGACAGAGGTTATGAATCATCTGAATGTCGTAGAGCTGATGATGGGAATGCAGAAGATCCGTGCGAGAAGAACACCGGGAAATCAGGCGCACATCACAAATCTGAAAGATGATCCGGTACAGATTGCAGCGGACGCGGCAGAGGGAGCTCTTCGTGGATTTGCGGAGGAAGAGACGACTATGGGAGTTGCCAGATATGCACCGCTGAGTGCCATGGCGCTTCTGATTGGTTCTCAGGTGGGGCGTCCGGGTGTGCTGACACAGTGCTCCGCAGAGGAAGCAACAGAGCTGGAGCTGGGAATCCGCGGACTGACGACTTATGCAGAGACACTCTCTGTATATGGAACGGAAAAGGTGTTTATCGATGGGGATGATACACCATATTCCAAAGCATTTTTGAATTCGGCGTATGCTTCCAGAGGACTGAAGGTCCGCTTTACATCAGGATCCGGTTCCGAGGTGCTGATGGGAAGCAGTGAAAAGAAATCTATGCTGTATCTGGAGTGCCGCTGTCTGTATGCGACAAAGGGAGCTGGAAGTCAGGGAATCCAGAATGGATCTGTAAGTTGTATCGGAGTGACAGGTTCCGTACCGTCCGGTATCCGGGAAGTCATCGCGGAAAACCTTGTGGCAGCGCTGCTTGGGCTGGAGTGTGCATCTTCCAATGACCAGAGCTTTTCCAACTCCGATATGCGCCGTACTGCAAGAACGATGCTGCAGTTCTTGCCGGGAACAGACTTTATCTTCTCCGGCTATGCGGCAGAACCGAACTATGACAATATGTTTGCGGGATCGAACTTTGATGCCGAAGACTTTGATGATTACAATGTATTACAGAGAGATATGCAGGTAGACGGAGGACTTCGCCCGGTAACGGAAGAAGAAGTCATTCATGTCAGAAACAAGGCTGCAAGAGCGGTGCAGGCAGTGTTTACACAGCTGGGACTTTCACCGGTGACAGATGCGCAGGTGGAGGCAGTTACCTACGCACATGGAAGCAAAGATACACTGGATCGGGATGTGACCGCGGATCTGATGGCGGCTGAGGATGTATTAAAACGCGGCATCACGGGAATCGATGTCGTAAAAGCGCTGGCAGAGACGGGATTTGTGGATGTGGCAGAGAGTGTGTTGAGTATGTTAAAGCAGCGTGTGGTCGGAGATTACATGCAGACAGCAGCAATTTTGGACAAAGACTTCCATGTATTGTCCGGCATCAATACACCGAATGACTATATGGGACCTGGAACCGGATACCGGGTACAGGGAGAGCGCTGGGAAGAGATCAAGAAGATCCCGCACATCATCAACCCACAGGATATATAGGAGGCAGGAGCATGCAGATTAGTGAAGAGTTAATTAAACAGATAACCAATGCCGTTCTTTCGGAGATGGGGCAGGAGACTGGATCACATACATCTTCCGAGGTGCCTTCTATGGCAGGGCGGGACAGGATCAATGAAGCAAAGACATCCTACAGAGATTATCCGCGGGCGAAGCAGGGGACAGATCCAAAGGAAGTTGTGATCGGAGTAGGAGCTGCATTCCAGAAAGAGATTAAAAGAACCATCTGCGGTATTTTGCTGGAAGATGTTCTGAAAAATGTGAAAGCGGGAATTGAAGAGGAAGGAATGATCCCGAGAGTGGTCAAAATACTGGATACATCCGATGTCTGTTTTATGGCATTGGAAGCGGCAAAGCTTTCTGGTTCCGGAATCGGGATCGGCATCCAGTCGAAAGGGACAACCGTGATCCATCAGAGAGACCTTTATCCGCTTTCCAATCTGGAATTGTTTCCGCAGGCGCCTCTGATGAATCTGGAGACTTACCGTCAGATCGGACAGAATGCTGCCAAATATGTAAAGGGTGAGCAGGTAGTGCCGATTCCATGTACAAATGATCCGATGTCCAGACCAAAATATCAGGTGAAGGCAGCGTTGATGCACATTGCGGAGACAGAGCAGCTGGATCCGGAAGTTGGAATTGTTGAATGGGAGGAAAGATAAATGCAGTACCCGTTAGGTGAACACGAAAGAGAACAGATCGCATCCAAGACAGGAAAAAAACTGGATGAGATCACGCTGGATGCAGTGATGAGAAACCAGATTGCCCCGGATGACATTAAGATTTCAAAAGAAATGCTTCATGCACAGGGACAGGTGGCAAAAGAAAACGGCAATGATCCGATGGAAAAGAATTTTGAACGTGCTGCAGAACTGGTAGATGTTCCGGATGATGTGATTTTAAAGATGTACGATAAGCTTCGTCCGAATCGTTCCACAAAGCTGGAACTGGTTTTAATGGCACAGGAGCTGTTGGGAAAATACAATGCAAAAAACTGTGCGCGCCTTGTAATGGAAGCGGCAGAGGTTTATGAGAAAAGAGGGATCCTGCTTTGACATATATTGCCGGAGTTGATATTGGAAATTCTACAACAGAAGTCTGTATCGGAGAAGTCGGGGGAGCACAGGTCCATTTCTTAAGCAGTGCTTCCTGTAAGACGACAGGAACGAAGGGGACCATTGCCAATGTTCATGGGATACGGGCAGCATTGAAAGAAGCTATGGGAAAGATTGGGATGGAGACGGAAGCGCTTTCCCTGATCCGCCTGAATGAAGCCGCGCCTGTTATCGGAGATACAGCAATGGAGACGCTTACAGAGACGATCATTACAGATTCTTCCATGATCGGACATAACCCGTCTACCCCTGCAGGTGCAGGGCAGGCAGTCGGAAAAACGCTGGATTTTGAGCGAATCCGGGAAGGCGTGCCGGGAACGCCGTATATTGTATTTGCAAAAGCAGCCGCATCCTATGAGGAGATCGCAGAAGTTATCAACAGAGAGAGGAAGCGGCTGACGATCACAGGTGTGATCCTGCAGGCAGATGAGGCGGTTCTTGTGGAGAATCGTCTGGAAGAAAAAGTGCCGATCATTGATGAGGTGGCGGGAATTCAAAAGCTTCCGGATGATGTTCTGGCAGCGATCGAAGTGGCGCTTCCGGGACAGACAATCCGTATGCTTTCCAACCCGTACGGGATTGCAACGCTGCTCGGACTGGATGCAGAGCAGACGCGGATGATCACGCCGATTGCGAAAAGTCTGATCGGAAAGCGAAGTGCGGTCGTTTTAAAAACACCGGGCGGCAATATCCGGGAGAATCTTCTTCCCGCAGGAAAAATCTGTCTCCATGCAGATCAGGACGCAGTTGTTGATCTGGATGAAGGTGCCGAGAAGATTATGCAGGTAGTTTCGGATGCCGGTACGATCTACGATATGGAAGGAGAGCATGACACCAATGTGGGCAATATGTTCTCAAGGATCAAACAGGGAATGGAAAATCTGGATGAGACTGCGAAGAGAGAGATTCATATTACTGATATTCTGGCAGTGGATACGATGGCACCGGTTCGGATTTCCGGTGCCCTGGCAGGAGAGACCTGTCTTGAGAAAGCGGTCGGAATCGCGGCGATGGTAAAGACGAGGCATCTTCCGATGCAGAAGATTGCAGAACAATTACGGATAGAACTGGGTGTAAATGTGATGGTGGCAGGCGTGGAAGCGGTTATGGCCAGTCTCGGAGCCCTGACGACTCCCGGAACAAGCCTTCCGCTTGCAATTCTGGATATGGGCGGCGGTTCTACGGATGCAGCGGTGATTTCCGAGGATGGAAAGGTATCTATGACGCATCAGGCAGGTGCGGGAGAGCTTGTGTCCATGCTGATCGAGACAGAGCTTGGTCTGGGAGACCGGCACATGGCAGAGCAGATTAAAAAGTACCCGCTTGCCAAAGTGGAAAGTCTGTTCCATATGCGGATGGAAAACGGACAGATGACATTTGTGGAGCAGTCCATTGATCCGAGGTTTTACGGAAGAGTGGTCCTTCTTACGGAGGATGGAATGATTCGGCTGGAACAGGATATCCCGATGGAGAAGATTGTGCAGGTGCGAAGAGAGGCAAAACGTAAAGTGTTTGTGACCAATGCATTTCGTGCATTGAAGAAAGTGGCACCAGGGCAGGATCTGAAACATATTTCGAATGTTGTTTTAGTCGGCGGGTCTGCGGAGGATTTTGAGATTCCGGAAATGCTGATGGAAGAACTTTCAGAATTTCGGATCGTGTGCGGACGTGGAAATATCCGGGGAGAGGAAGGTCCGCGAAATGCAGTTGCAACAGGGCTGGTACTTTCGTATATAGGAGAACAGCGATGATAGTGAAGAAACCTTCAATTTTTATATATACACATCTGGCCGATGAAGCAATTTTGCGGGAAGTCTGTGCAGGAGTGGAAGAAGAGGGTGTGTTTTATGAGATTACAGAGTTTCCGGATGAATGTATGGAAAAGCTTTCCTATAAAGCGGCACGGGATTCCATGCTGGGATCCGGAATCGGGATTTTTGGAACGGCCGTCTGTCTGAAAATGCGGGGGCTTGAGAAAGGGCGCAATATCGAGGCATATCTGTCTCCGACAAAAGAGCAGTGCAGAAAAGTGGGAGCAAACAGTGCCCGTGCGATTAAAAAACAGCCCTTTAAATAGCGAAAATGTTCCGGGAAAGGAAATGTGCAAATGAAAGTATATACCAAAAAAGGTGATGGCGGAAATACCTCTCTTGCAAATGGGATGAGTGTTTCGAAAGCAGACGATCGGATCGAGCTGATCGGGACGATCGATGAACTGAATAGTTATATCGGACATGCAAAAGTGCTTTCAGAGGATCATCTGAAGACGAATCTGGCAGAGATTCAGAGAACATTGATGAAGATCATGGCAGCAGTGGCAGATCCGAGAAATCTGGATTACCGCATGAGCGCAGAAGAGACTGTGCATCTGGAAGATCAGATCGATGAGTTGGAAGCTGCGTTTCCGAGAGCCAGGGACTTTGTTTTGTACGGAGGATGTGAGCTTTCCGCAAGACTGGATATTGCGCGGGCTGTGACAAGAAGGGCAGAGCGGAGATTCCGCAAAGTGGCACAGAATTACGGAGCAGATGCAAAAGCCATGCAGTATGTGAACAGACTTGCAGATTATCTGTATGTAGAAGCAAGATTTGCAGATCATCAGGCAGGAAATACAGAGGAAGGAAAGCTGCGGGAGACAGTGATCCAGAATGTGATGAAGAATTTTTAAGACAAAGATCGTATATCAGAAAAAGCACTGGTATACGGCCTTTTTGTTTTTACATAAAACAATAAAACTGTAAAATAAATAAAGAAAGATAAAAAGACAGATAATTATAAAATAAAATATATAAAAACTAAAAATACCATTGACAATATTAAAAAAGAGTGCTAATATAAAGTCAACAAATAAAACAGATGAAACAAACACTCATTTGAAGCGAGGAAAGATAACCGGTGAAAATGAAGAAATTATCGTAATGACGAGAAAGTTACGAGAGAAGTAAAATTCATTTGAGGGGCAGGGTTATCGAGGGAGCGAGAAAATGAGAATCACTTAAGAAAGGAAGGTACAGACCGCCAGGACAGTAAATCTTAAAAACAGGACTTATTAATAAGTGAAGAGAGGTAGAAAAGGTGATTGAGCCAACAATGTAAAGATGGATGTGAATCAAAATAAAAGATTTGCATCCATCTTTCTGTTGTATCTTTCTGAAAAAGTTGGTAAAATATAGGTTGCTATTGACAGATTCAGATAATAAGGGAGAGGTACAATGGATATGATAAATGAAATAGGAAGATGGCTGCAGGAAAAGGAAGTTTTGCCGACCGCATTAGAGCGGCTTGGAATGGCAGACAAGCTGGCAGAGATTGTGCTTATTTCGCTTGGAATTACGGTATTACTGGGAATTCTGAGCTGTTTCTTTGGATTGAAGCTGGCAAGATTCTGGTCATTTCTGACAGTTTTTGTGATTGGAACAGGAGCAGCAGCGGCTGTGGCGATGCAGATTACGTCAGATGAAACACTGAGCGGGATCATTGGTCTTGCGGCAGGGATTATTCTGGCAATCGTGTTTGCAATTTTGAAGCGGGCAGGAATGTTTGTGACTGCCTTTGTACTTGGAGCAGCACTAAGTATATACTGGCTCCGGCCGGCGAATCTGATCTGGCTGCTGGTGTGTGTTGGAATTGGTCTGGTATTTGCGTTGTTGACGATTAAGCTTTTTGTTCCGGTTCTGATGCTTCTTACAGGAGTGACCGGTGCTGTATGCATCAGTCAGGCGGGAACTGTTTTGCTGGGTCATGCAGGAGTTGAATTAGAGCGTTGGATGGTCACGCTGGCATTTGCGGTGCTGGCAGTCCTTGGAATTCTGGCACAGTTTCTGATGGAATCCGGAAAGCGTCAAAAGATGCATCTGAAAAAAGCTGCGGAGATTCGCGAACAGAATTCCACAGAGAATGAAGTGGATAAAGCCAGAGCTCTTCTGGATGAAGAGTTTAAAGAAGAAAAGCAGGCAGAGAAAGAAGTACATACAGCGGCTGTTCCTCATGCAGAAGAGCTGGAAATGGAATTTGAAGATGAATTTGAAGACGATGACGAGGATGAGGAAGACGAAGAAGTGATGAAAGAAGATCTGATCGTGTCAGAAGAGAGTGTTACAGAAGATGAGTATTTGGATAAGGATCTGGATGAAGATTTCGATGAAGATCTGGATGAGTTCTGGGATGATGAGGATGATGATGTAGAAATCGTGGAGATCGATCTTTCGGATCAGGATGACGAAGATAAGTAACACAGACGCACTTTTTCCAATGTGGAAAGCATTGGGAAGAGTGTTTTTTTTTTGATGGACTTTCTTGTAAGAGGGATGGCAACGCGGTATAATAGAAAAAAGAGACGAAAGCCTGTGCGTAAGTAAAATGCAGAGACAAAAAGGAGGCTTATCTATGAAAATTGATATGCATTGCCATGTGAAAGAGGGATCGATTGACAGTAAGGTGAGTCTGGAGGATTACATCACACTCCTTAAAAAGAAGGGATTTCAGGGAATGGTGATCACAGACCATAACACATACAACGGATATCGATACTGGAAAAACCACATGAAAGGAAAGGTTCACACTGATTTTGTGGTATTAAAAGGGATCGAATATGATACAAGAGATGCAGGGCACATTCTGGTGATCATGCCGGAAGGCGTGAAGATGCGGCTTTTAGAGATGCGGGGAATGCCGGTATCGCTGCTGATCGATCTGGTGCATCGAAACGGAGGTGTGCTTGGACCGGCACATCCGTGCGGAGAAAAGTATATGAGTATCGCTAATACAAAGAAATTTTATCAGTCGCCGGAAATCATGAAACGGTTTGATTTTATTGAAGCTTATAACTGCTGTGAATCTGTAGTATCAAATACAGGGGCGGCAAGGCTGGCGGCAAAATATAAAAAGGTGACGACCGGTGGAAGTGATTCTCACAAGACCGGGTGTGTGGGACGTGCTTATACGATTCTGCCGGAGCCTGTGACGTGTGAGACAGAGCTGATCTCTATGATCCACAAGAAAGTTCCTTTTGAAGTGGGTGGCGTACAGTATGAAAAGACAACAAAGGACAGGATCGGAAAGGTGAATAAAGTTCTGGTGTATTCATTCTGGCTTTATAATAAAGGCGGCGAGCTTATAAAACGAAGAGGGCGGAAGGTTAAAATGGAGGAAGAACATCCGATTGATCCGATTGATCCGATCGAGTTGTACTACACGGGAAAATCATGATGACGATGCTGTTAAAGTCGATACTGATTTTTATCTTTGTCGTGATTTCCATTTCTGACTGGCGGACGCATAAGATTCCGGACAGATGGAATGCAGGGATTCTTCTGGTGGCAGTACTGCTGGCACTGGTGGATCCTTCGGTTTCCTGGCAGGAGAGGATACTAGGGATGTTTGCGGTAAGTGTCCCGATGGCATGCCTTTTGTTTTTTGTTCCGGGAAGCTTTGGCGGCGGTGATATCAAGTTTGTTGCAGCTGTCGGGGCGGCAATCGGAGTGAAGCTGGTCGTTATGGGAAGTGCGGCAGCAATCCTACTGGCAGGGATTTATTGTATCCGGCTTCTGGCAGAAAAAAGAAACGGGCAAAAGACAGCATTCGCCTTCGGCCCGTTTTTATGTATGGGTATGACAGCAGCCATGGTGTTTGGAGACGCATGGGCTGCGTGGTTTTTATCAGGATAGATTAATGTCTGCCAAGGTGCTGTTCCAGTTTTTGCCGGAACAATTCCAGCTGTGCTTTGTAATTTCTGGATTCCAGTTTCGGGAATGCCTTTAAGAGACGGCGTGCCGGTTTTGGAACCTTTTCTCCCAGATTCTGGGCTCTTGTTTTTAATTCTACAATCTGCATCCGGATTTCTTCGGATACTTCCAGTTTGACATCATCCAGTTTTTGTCTGGAACTTTCCTGCATATCCAGCACGTGCATTACATTCTGATAAAGCTCGGATCCGATCTGATTGGAAATTGCGTGTAATTCGTCGGTGATATGCTTCAGCCGTTCCAGATATTGATTGAACTTCACGATTGCAGAAGTGGTTACAATTATATCAGAAAGCAGAGCAATGCCAAGGATTGCAATCAAAGCAATTCCGGCTGTGTGCGGAATCAGGGATAACACCTGATGGATCAGCGGGTGGACAAAATATACGATGAAAATGCATGCAACGCCCCAGATCAAGGAAAATAAAAGGCAGACATACCCTCCGATATTGAAAGGCAGTTTGGAATAATCCCACCATTTGTTGTGGAACAGCTTGTCCATTGCCCATCCGGTTACGCCCTCTAAAACAGTTACCAGTATGACAGAAGAAATGTACAAAAGTAACAGGTTGGACTGGAAAGCTTCCAGGCATGCGATGACCAGTGTAACGCCAACCCCGTAGATCGGGCAGATCGGTCCGTTTAAAAATCCGCGGTTTACAAAACGATGCTGTTTAAAAGCTACAAATATGACTTCTGTACACCATCCCAGAAAGCCATATACAAAAAAGTAGAGGATACTATAGTAAATCGACATTAAAAATCATCCTTTCTATCTGAAATATAAACAATATCATGAAGATACAGTGCATGGGCAGGAGCATGCCCGGAATAAGAATGTTCTCCTGCAAAGATCGAAGGAATACAGCAGGCATCCAGTGTGCCCGTTCCGATATCAAGCAGCAGCTGCATGAGTGTTGCGGGCATGAATGGCAGAAAATCACTGCCTTCCAGGAAAAGCTGCATTTCGTCATCGGAATGCTCAATCCGGAGAGAATAGAGTTCTCTCATGACTGCTTTTTTCTTTTTGACAGGAGAAAAGCAACGGACATCATGCCTGCCTTTCAAAAAAGAAAATGCTTCCTGCATTCGCAGGGGATCCGGCAAGTCGGGGAGAAATAAAGTATACTTCTGACGGAAAACATCAGGAGTCGGACCGGTTTTGATGCAAAGCTCCCAGATACAGTGTTTGGGGAGTAATTCTGCATGAAAACGTTCGGAAACCTGTCTGGCATCTAAAACGGCGATATCCTGAGGCAGCACCTGATTCAGACTGCTCTTTAGAGCAGAAGGCAACAGGGAAGAAGTGGTCTGAAAGCTGAGAATCTGCCCTCTTGCATGAACACCAGGGTCTGTTTTTGCGGCACAGAATAACTGTATGTCCTCTTTGAGCAGCCTGGCAAGAGCAGTATGGATTCTCCCCAAGACCGTATCAAGATTTTCTTTTTTGGGAGCGGCCTTCCAGCCTGCATACCGGGTGCCGTCATATTCAACTGTAAGCATGAGAGTCTGCATAGAAATCCTCCTGAATATTTGATTCTAGTTCAATATTGTACAGGAAGACGAGACAGAATGCAATGAAATGAAAAGAAGAAGGTTTTATGCCTTCTTCTTTAACATGGACGCAGCCATATTGACGGTGCGGTCGATCTGCGCTTTTTCGGAATCTGATTTTCCTTCTTTCAGAAGATCCAGAATCAGAGTGATTTCTTCCGGCGAGAACTGAATATTATGCTTTCCTGCATTGGTGATTAGTGCGAACAAGATGGGCGCGAGGTCTTTTCCGGATTTTCCGGCAGTTTGTGCAGCGGCCATTTTAATCAGTTCCAGTTTGATTGGATCCATGTTCTGCATTTTTGGATGATTCATCCATTCGTTCATGTGAAGTACCTCCTTTAGAAGTTGTAAAATCCATTTGATTCATTGTATCGGAAAACATGGCATCATATGTCTGAAACATTTCTTTTTGTTCCGGATTCAACATTCCCATCAGCAGATCAGGAGAAAAACCGGCAGGATTGTCTGCCGGCATATTCTGAAAAAGCTCCATCATCTGCAGAAGCTGGTTTACCTGCGCCATCTGCTGTGATTCTTCTTCGGAAAGATAGGGTGAGAGGTCACTTAAAATCCGGGACGGAGAAAGAGAGTCAGAAGAAGGGGAAACCGGAAATCCCCGAAAGAGATGAATGGCATTCTGCAATTCATTCAGGCGGATGAAAATCCCCAGCATCCGTTGGCCGTTTGTTGGAAGATAGGGCAGCAAAAGTTTGATCGTCTGTAATTGTCTGGAAGTAGTCAGTTCATCAAAAGGTGTCAGAAAGTGTTTTGGATTCTTTTCCATAAATCCTCCCGGTATGTAGCGTTGTAAATATATATGTGGAAAAGTACACGAAAATGAATGAAAACCTGAATGACTTTTTTTAGTTGGTATCATACTATAAAGAAAGGAAGAAAAAAGAAAAGAGGATTTTTATGAAACGAAAACTGATCATTGACGGAAATGCGGTATACGAGATTGATGAAAACTGCATGTTGAAAAACAGGTTGGACAAAGAGAAGGAAAAGAAAGACAGAGAAAAGATCCGGTCGGAAAAAGCCGGGCATTAAAAACTCCCCGGCAGATCGCCGGGGAGTTTTGCGTTCAAAGGCAGATTAGCATCCGCATCCGTTATTGCTGCATCCACATCCGTTGTTTCCGAATCCATTGCCGCATCCGCCGCAGAAGATCAGAAGAAGGATGATCCACAGACAGCTGTCATTGCCGCATCCGTTACCGTTGCTCCATCCATTGCCACATCCGCCGCAGCACAGAAGCAGGAGAATGATCCAGATACAGGAGTTCCCGCCAAAATTTGATTCGCATCCACATCCGCAGTTTGTTGCACTTAATTCACTCATTTTAAATCCTCCAATAATGTTGTTTACAGTTCTATAATATGTGGATGAGGGAAATGTGTGAGAAAATTGTTTTAATAAATTTTTTACAGGAGTTGAATTGGTCTTAATACTTATTTTACTTGGCCTGTGCTATTTTTTAGAAAAGGGAAGGAGAAGATGGGTTATGAAGATCGTAAAAATGGATAAAAAAATAGAGAAAGAACAGAATAGAGAACTGGAGCAGTTTTGCAGACAGATCAGAGAATATGTACAAAGCGGACGCATCCGTGAGTGTGAACAGTTGATTCCACAGTACATGCAGGTTTTCTGCCGGCAAGCTACAATATGGAGCAGTACAGTTCTTTTGCGAGAAAGTGTACGATAAGACCTGCGTATGGATGGGAAGACTGCGGGAGGAAAGGCACACATCATGGTATAAACACATCCGGCAGAAGAAGTGAATATTCTGATAAAAAAGGAATGTTCATAAATGAAACAGGCAAAGCAGATCATTGGATACTGGTGTGAAGAGATCCAAAGAGGAAGGGCTTTAGGGCAGGGAATCTGCGTCGCGGTTTTAGATACCGGCATCTGCGCACATCCTGATTTTGGAAAACGGATATTGGAATTCAGGGATTTTGTACATCGAAAGGAGCAGATGTATGATGACAGCGGTCACGGAACACATGTGGCCGGAATTTTGGCGGGCGACGGGCGGATTTCCGGCGGAACCTACGCGGGAATAGCGCCGAAAGCCTCCTTGCTGATCGCAAAGGTACTGGATCAGGATGGAAACGGAAGTGTGGAGAGTGTTCTGGAAGGAATGCGCTGGGTACTGTCTATGCGGAAAAAATATCCCATCCGGGTCGTCAATATTTCTGTAGGAGCAAAGCCGAATCTGGAGCAAAGGCAGAAAAAACGACTGATACTTGGTGCGGAATCTCTATGGGATGCAGGAATTGCGGTGGTGGCGTCTGCGGGAAATGACGGCCCGGAAAGAGGCAGTATTGCTTCACCGGGAGACAGCAGAAAGATCATCACAGTAGGCGCTTATGAGGAAATCAGGCGGGGCAGGACACGTATGGGACAGCGGTGGAAATATTCCGGAAGAGGACCATCCGATACGTGCATTGTAAAACCGGATCTTGTGGCGCCGGGACTTGGGATCATAAGCTGTGGCAGAATTGACAAAGAAAAGAAAGCTTATGTGGAGAAAAGCGGCACATCCATGGCAGCACCGATCGTATCAGGTGCGGTTGCATGTCTGCTGTCAGAATATCCGGACATGACCAATGTAGAAGTGAAACTGAAGCTGAGGGAGTCCTGCATTTCGCTGGACGAAGAAGGAACCGGGTGGGGTCTCCTTAATATAGGGGAGCTTTTGTAAGCACGGCGACTGCGCATGTATAGGTGAGGGTTGGTGTGAGTGTAATGGAACAATAGACAAGAAAGAAGGTGTCAAGAAAAAGTACTTGACACCTCTTTTTTTTTGAGTTATGATAGCAAAGGTGATTTGAGTGAATGATATTTTAGAACAGGCATTGTTATACGACTTTTACGGTGAACTTCTTACCAGTCACCAGAAAGAGATTTATGAACAGTTTGTACTGGAAGATTTATCTTTGAGTGAGATTGCAGGTGAGGCAGGCATCAGCCGCCAGGGAGTGCATGACCTGATCAAGCGGTGTCAGAAGGCTCTGGAAGGCTATGAGGAGAAGCTGCATCTGGTAGAAAAATTTCTTTCTATCAAGGAGAAGGTTCACGAGATCGACAGTGTGCTGGATGCTTATGAATCCAGTGCCGGAAATCAGAAACCGCAAGAGATGATAGAGAAGATCCGGAAGATATCGGATACAATTATAGAGGAGTTATAGCATGGCATTTGACAGTTTAACAGAAAAACTTCAAAACGTATTTAAGAATCTCCGAAGCAAAGGTCGTCTGACGGAAGATGATGTAAAGGCGGCACTGAAAGAAGTGAAGATGGCACTTCTGGAGGCGGATGTAAACTTTAAAGTCGTAAAGAAGTTTGTAAAAGATGTGCAGGAGCGAGCAGTCGGACAGGATGTGATGAACGGACTGAATCCGGGACAGATGGTGATCAAAATCGTAAATGAAGAACTTGTAAATCTGATGGGTTCTGAGACGACGGAGATCAAATTGCAGCCGGGAAGTGCAATCACGGTGATCATGATGGCAGGACTTCAGGGTGCAGGTAAGACCACGACTACTGCAAAGCTGGCAGGCAAGTACAAGCTGAAAGGCAAGAAACCACTGCTTGTTGCGTGTGATGTGTATCGTCCGGCAGCGATTAAACAGCTGCAGATCAACGGAGAGAAGCAGGGCGTGGAAGTATTCTCCATGGGAGATAAAAACAAGCCTGCTGACATCGCAAAAGCGGCATTAGAGCATGCGCGCAAGAATGGAAATAACATTGTGATCCTGGATACTGCAGGTCGTCTTCACATTGATGAAGATATGATGGCAGAGCTTCAGGAGATCAAAGGAACAGTGGATGTGCATCAGACGATTTTAGTTGTGGATGCGATGACCGGACAGGATGCGGTCAATGTGGCCGGAAGTTTCAATGATAAGATTGGGATTGACGGCGTGATCGTGACAAAGCTGGACGGCGATACAAGAGGCGGTGCTGCACTTTCGATCAAGGCAGTGACCGGATGCCCGATTCTTTATGTAGGTATGGGAGAGAAGCTCTCAGATCTGGAGCAGTTCTATCCGGATCGAATGGCATCCCGTATTCTTGGAATGGGAGATGTTCTGACACTGATCGAGAAAGCCGGAGCGGAGCTTGACGAAGAGAAAGCGATGCAGATGGCAGATAAGATGAAAAAAGCTCAGTTCGACTTTGAAGATTATCTGATGAGTATGGAACAGATGCGTAAGATGGGCGGTCTGTCAAGCATTATGAGCATGATGCCCGGATTAGGCGGATTAGGCGGAAAAATAAACTGCCGGATCTTGATTCTCCGGAAAATGACAAGAAGATGGCTCGCATGGAAGCGATCATATATTCGATGACTCCGGAGGAAAGAAAAAATCCGGATCTGTTAAATCCTTCCAGAAAACATCGTATCGCAAAAGGTGCGGGAGTGGATATTTCCGAAGTGAACCGCATGGTAAAACAGTTCAACGAGTCGCGGAAGATGATGAAAAAACTTCCGAATATGATGGGCGG
>ENA-OPNW01000955-OPNW01000955.1-human-gut-metagenome-genome-assembly--contig:-NODE-955-length-15815-cov-6.192513_pt1 | contig 15815 bp, 10 predicted proteins | sample MGYA00241540_ERZ501777 | MGnify/ENA primary metagenome ERZ501777 (study PRJEB25962, sample SAMEA2042615) | human gut metagenome | biome: human gut; feature: human-associated habitat; material: faeces...
ACGGCTCCACCGGGTCCCCCATCTCAGATGGGGGCTTAATATACGAATACAGTTACAGAAATTGCCTCACGTTTTTATGAGTGCATGTTTGAAAATGATGTGTACTATCCTGTGCATGTCCAAAGAAGGAAAGATAACGCATACTTAGCTGGATGGATCGGATTATTTTTTCAGCATTATCAGGGGGACCGGATTGACAAGGAAAAATTTATCGATTCGTTTGAGTCCTTCTTTGATGATGAGACAAAGCAAAAACTAAACATGAATCTTCCTGCTTTCTGTTACTGGGACGCATTGGAACAGTGCATGGTCGAGGAAGATTCGTATGGCAAAGGGCATTATACGGTGGAGAGCCTTCTGCGAAACATCAGACTCAAAGCCTGGCGTTTCCGGGAAAACTGTGGAATCTTACTTTCTGGTTTTGTTCCGAACAGCTCCATTATCATAAGCAATGTTCATCAGGCCAAGGGCAGGGAGTATGACCAAGTGTATATTTCGAAAGATCTTCTTGATGTTTCGTGCGATCCATCTGATGAGACGTGTCGGGTGGCTTATGTGGCATTAAGCCGTACCAAAGGGGATGTTGGAATTTTGGACGAGGAGTTTGACAGTTTTCCCCGTTGGCATTGTATTGACAGAATGGGGCGGGGATATAAGAAAAATGGAGAGAGACGCGGCTTCCGGCCTTCCAAAATTGAATTCGGTCTTTACGGAGATATCGATGAAGCTGGATTTGCAAAGAAAGAAATTCAGCAGTATATCCAGAAATTTTTGCCGGTTGGGACACTGCTGCAACTGAACAAGCACATTACGTATCAGGATGGACAAAGAGAACTCGGCTATGAACTGGCGATGGATGGTGGAGATTTTGATATTCCTGATGTTTTGGGAAAAGCAGGATGTGCCTTTATGGAGGATTTATATGACGCCATGTCAGATGCCACGCGAAGGAGAGATATGCTTCCTTCTCTTGAGGATTATCCCAGAATAATCAATAATCTGTATGTCAATGATTTGATAACAATTATTGACAAGGATTTGGGACAGGGAGATGGCGTGAAAAAATATGGGAATCTTGCCGTCTGGAGCGGATTATCGCTGACAGGAATAGGAAAATGTGAATATTCCTACTGATTGCTGATTTGGGTAATGACTTTGATTTTTATGATTTTGTGTTATAAAAGTATTGATTTCGTCGTAGTCTGCTTTTACGCGTGCATTGTTTTGCTGCAACTGTGAAAGCAGATTCTGCGATTTTATCAGCACTTTATTTGCGCGGATGGAGGCCAGACATGTCTGGATATGAGAAATTTTATAAGGCTCGGGAAAATATAGTTGATATTCTGCGTAAAGACTTAATCGGTCCAATCTCGGCTGATGAAGTTTTACATGAGAATCCGGAACGCTACTATATCATGGGCAAATTATATCCGCAGAGGCCTGATGCACCAGGGGGCTCGGGCAGCATGGCCGCTGAAGAGGCTGATATGGAAGATGATTCTGTAATTAATCAGAGTGATCAGATTTTTACCAGAGCAGAAGATATGCAGGATAATCCACTGGCATTCAGTAATGCGGTCAGGCAGAGTTCTGCAGGTATCACATTTACGGTGAGAGCGGAGGCTCCCTCTTTTGACTGTAAGGTGTCCTGGGCCTGGTATCGTCATGAGAATACGGATGGCAATACGGACAAAAGCGCTGAATGGTGCAGAGAGCCGCAGAACTGGGTTCGAAGGTTTGATATTCCTGTAGAGAATTATGGGAACCGTTATTTTTCGATAAAAGATAACGTGTGGCTTCATATGCATTGGCTGAGAAAGGTATCTGCTGGTGATGATACCATTGTTACATTGACGTTGATCAATAAAAATGTCATTGAAGAAATGGATTCCCATACTTCTAAAGAAGAGACCATTAAAAAGATATTGTTTCAAGTTCAGCTGTCAGTGGAAGGTGAAGAAGGGACTTTCGTAAAAATTCCGACCAACGGAAGCATCAGCAATGATGAGGAAACTCTGGAAATGCAGCTGCTATACCATGACTATCCATGTTTTGGTCAGGGGCATGGCTGCTCTGTGGAGTGGGATCTTGATCATGGAAATACTCCGCACTGGGTTCGCATGGCCTTTATGCCGGAATATAATTTGTACCAGATGCGGCCAGTCATTTTCAAAGATAATCAGACATTCAATATGAAGTTTCTTATGGAAGCGGACTCTGCCCGAATTATTAATGGGCTGAATGATTTCCTTGATCGTTATGGCAAATGGATTGAAAAGAGCGAGAAGGAAATTTTTTCGCTGGATAAGAAACTGGTCAAAACTGCAGAAGGAAATATAAAAAAGTGTTCCACCGCTCTTCAAAGGATGCGTAAGTCTGTCAAGTTGCTGCAAAGTGCTGCGAAGGCATTGGGGGATGCACACGCGCCATGGAGAGCCTTTCAATTGGCCAACCAGGTCATGTATATGCAGAGAAAGCAGTCTGGGGTAAAGCTTTATGACACGGAGATCGATGACAGAGATATTAACTGGTATCCGTTCCAGCTTGCGTTTTTTCTGCATGAAATTGCTGGGATTATCGATCCGTCAGATGATACCAGAGATATAGTGGATTTACTGTGGTTTCCTACTGGCGGTGGTAAAACAGAAGCGTACCTTGGTATAGCGGCTTTTGCCATTCTTCTAAGACGGATGAGAAATCGGCATGACCAGACCACTGCAGTTTTTATGCGGTATACTTTACGACTTCTTACCCTGCAGCAGTTTGAACGAGCGTCAATGATGATCATGGCGTGCAATGATTTGAATCGGCAGGAGAACATCAGTGATGGGGAAATCGGTATTGGACTCTGGGTGGGGAATGGATTAACGCCCAATAAATTAGCAGATGCAGATGGCTTTTTGCAAAAAGTAAAGTCAGATTCATTCAGCCGAGTGAGCAATCAAAGTGGGAGTCCTTGTCTCTTAAAATGTTGCCCATGGTGCGGGCATCTGATCAATGAGACAAATTATGAGGTTAATGAAACTTCGCGCAGGCTTGAAGTTCATTGTGAAAATCCAGATTGCATTTCTCAGCGTTTTGATCATGGTGTATTGCCAATTCATCTGGTGGATGAAGACATCTATGCCCACAAACCAACTTTTATCGTATCCACGGTTGATAAATTTGCTCAGCTCCCCAAACAGGATCAGGCTGCTGCTTTGTTTGACAGGGAGCACACAGCGCCCAACTGTCCGCCAGAACTGATTATCCAGGACGAAATGCATTTGATTTCAGGACCACTGGGAAGTATGGTTGGTCTGTATGAAACGGCTGTCAATGCACTATGTACAACAGATCAGGGGATTGGCCCTAAAATCATCGCTTCTACTGCAACAGTATCGAATGCAGCCTATCAAATTAAACAGTTGTATGGAAGAAATTATTCTCAATTCCCGCCACAGTGTCTCACTACTGATGATTCATTCTTCGCTTTTAAATCGAAGATGACAGAAAAACCGGCAAGACTTTATTGTGGTGTTATGAGCAGCAGCGCTACTTTGGCGACCACTCTGATTCGAGTACAGGCGGCGCTCTTTTTCGCTACAAGAAGTTTGCTGTACTGTGATCAGTTTGAGCGGGGAGTTGCGGATAACTACTGGACGATGGTCTGCTATTTCAACAGTATCAGAGAGCTGGGCAATTCATTAACGCAACTGGAAGACGACGTTAGAGGTCGATTTGAATATCTACGAGATATGAAATTTAAACATATGCAGGAAATGCAGGACGTCGAGTATCCGTCCTATTTTGCAGAACTGACAAGTAGAAAAGGCTCTGATGAGGTCGCAGAAATTTTATCAAGACTTGAGTATTCTATTACTGATGAAAATAAAACAGACAATGTCATAGATTGCGTGGCTTCGTCCAATATGATATCGGTTGGTGTGGATGTGTCAAGGCTGGGAACCATGGTTGTTGTCGGACAGCCGAAGACCAATTCGGAGTATATCCAGGCTACAAGTCGCGTGGGGCGTAAAAATCCTGGCCTTGTGATAGCATTGTACAACGCAAGCCGTTCGCGTGATCGCAGTCATTATGAACAGTTTTTAAAATATCATGCTGGTATGTATCGGTATGTAGAAGCGACCAGTCTGACTCCGTTTTCTGATCAGGCAGTGTTGAAAGGTGTACATGCAGTTTTCGTTACACTTTGCAGATATCTGGATTTGAAATTACAACCGAATGATGGAGCTGGAATGTTCAGACCAGATTTGCCCATAGTAAAAAGAGCCAAAGCTATTATTCTGGCTCGTGTCAGAGATGTTGATCCCATGGCAGTTGATCTGGTAGAAGAGCGATTAGATGAGTTTATTGACTATTGGGATCATGTAAAGGACACCCATTCTTATACTAAAAAAACTCCTGGAGACAAGTATTATCTCCTTCAAAACGATACAAGCGGAGAGGAATTCAGCACGATGAACAGTATGAGAACGGTTGACGAAACATCGGGTGTTTATGTTTACAATAACTAAAGGAGCTTACTATGGGATTCAGCAAAAGGCCGCTAATAAAAAAGAATTCGGATGAAGAGAGAATTGAGTGGAACGAGCCGTTGCAGGCTGGAGAGTTGCGAAAAAGTCAGATCATCACAACATTTGGTCCAGGGGCGGTTGTAGATCTTGAAGATTTTTCATGCATTGTAGCTTCTGCTGATTCGTGGGAGAAAGCATACAAAGATTCGAATCCTCAGAGAGAAATTTCCCCCAATGCTAAAATTCATGATGGAAATCTGGAGCGTCTGTTGGGAGTCAGATATTTCCTTGCGCCCAAAACAGAAGACAACAAGAAAAATTGGGGCAAGTATAAACTTTCAAAGGATATATATGCCTATCGATTCCCATATGTGCATTTTTGTCCGAGTTGCGGGAGATTGGACGTTTATTGGAGGCTTGGAAGCAGTGGAGATGACTATAAAACCTGTCGTCATTGCGGAAAAAAGTTCAGCTTGATTCCTGCCAGATTTGTTGTTGCCTGCGTTAATGGGCATATTGAAGATTTCCCCTTTAACTGGTGGGTACACCATGGAAAAACACAGGTGGACCATAAGCTGAAAATCCGCTTTAACAATACCTCTGGAGGATTAGACAGCATTATCATCCATTGTGATACCTGCGGGAAGGAACGAACCATGGAAGGCTGCATGTCTGCCAAAGCTCTTTTGGGGTATAAGTGCAAAGGGAAAAGGCCCTGGGCTGGGAAAAGCAAAGAGGTCTGGGAAACCGAAAAAGAATGCAATGCGGGGATGTATGCTTTACAGCGCGGTGCATCTAATGTGTATTATTCGGTTCTCAGGAGTGCTTTGACAATTCCGGAATGCAGGGACTCTTTCTATCAGTTGCTGGATAAACATCCGGAATGGATTGCAGCGTATCAGGAAATCAAAAAAATTCCAACTGCTTCAATGCCAGTAGTCTTGGGGGCAATGGATTCTACTATTAAAGAGTATCTAAACAAGTATGGCCTTTCTGCTGTCAAAGAAAAATTTGAAAAATATAACACTGCATGTGAGGCAAACAACAAAGATTATTCTTATGAAAAACTGCGTGAAGATGAATATGATGCTTTCTGCGGCGGGGATAATAAGGATAAGAATTTCCGTATAGAAACATCTGCTGTGCCAGAAGTATTTACCCCGTTTTTCAAAAAGATCGTTAAAGTGCATAAACTGCGGGAAGTGATGGCGCTGGTAGGATTCCGAAGAGTGCTGTCACTGGATCCAACAGAGGCAAACAATCAGGAAACAGAGAAGCTGAAAGCGTTCAATCGAGAACTCCATCCAATGGGATATATAGAGCCGAGCATCAAAAAAACGGAATGGCTGCCTGGAATCAATTTGTATGGAGAGGGGATTTTCTTCCAACTGAATATGGAAACCTTGGACAAATGGGCAGCAATCGTTCGTGATTCTGACCGGTACAGAGCCATGTACCAGCGGATTCCGGCGGGCAGTGCCATGCAGAAAGTGTTTTCTGAACCATACGTATTATTGCATACATTGTCTCATTTGCTCATCAGACAGATTACGCAGGAATGTGGCTATTCGGAAGCATCAATTAAAGAAAGGATTTATTCGACATATCCTGGAAGAGTAAAACCGATGGCTGGCATTCTTTTATATACCTCATCAACTGCGTCTGATGGAAGCCTCGGCGGGTTGGTACGTATGGCAGAAACAGATATTATAGAAAAGGTTTTGAAAAACATGCTTGATCAGGCAAAATGGTGTTCGTCGGATCCGTTATGTATCGAATCTACAACACAGGGATATAATTCTTTGAATTACGCAGCTTGTCATGCCTGTGCTTTATTGCCGGAGACCTGCTGTGAATCGTTCAACTGCCTGCTTGATCGGGTGGCAGTTGTCGGCCGGCATGATGAAGCTGGGAATATCTCTGGATTTTTTGAGCTGGGGGATCTGGGCTCTGCTACAGAAGATTTTGGGGCAGAAACGAGATTAAAGTCGGGGCAAACACCCGGCAGCCTTACCTGCGTGGATAAAGGAATGTTATTGTCTGGCGAGGATTTCAATGAAACGGTCTGGGATAATCTTCTTGATATGTGCGATGATACGATAGAAGGAAATCTTGAAAAAGAACTGATTCATAGAATAGAAAAAGAATTACAGGGAAAACCGCTGCGTGATGAAATATATAGTGACTGCCAAATGAAATCTGATAATAAGGAGAATACTTTGGCGTGTACTCTTTGCTGGCCGGCAAAGAAGATTTTGTATTTTTGCAGCAGCCAGACATCGGGTTATCACATGGCTTGTCAATTTCAGGGGTGGCACTGCTTTTGGGGAGGAGACCCGGATTTTCCTCTTGATGAATTTATAAGATTGATTGTTGACTGAGAGGAAATAACCAATGGCAATAATGATTCCGGAAAGGCCAAAGGATAATGATCCCCGCAGCGCTGAAGTCAGCATGTTTGAGGCACTGAGAAACTTGTCTGATGATTATTATGTGTTTCATTCATTTCAGATTGGTCAGGTCTACGAGAGTTATTACAAAGAAGCGGAAATGGATTTTCTTATCTTTCATCCTTTGAAAGGGATGATTGATATAGAAGCTAAAAATGGAAATGTACGCTATGAAAACGGCCAATGGTATTATGCAAATGGGAAAGCCATGAAACATGGTGGTCCGTTTGGTCAGGCAAAGCGGAACTGCCATGCCCTGATTGATGCTATAGAGTTAAGCAGGGGTTCACGACTAACCAATCGTGTCAGAGTCCTTCCAGCGGTATGGTTTCCTGCTATATCGAAGAACCTGCTGAATACGATGACTTTACCAATAGACATGCCGGAACAGCTTGTTTTGACAACGGAGGCTTTAGACAATCCTGAACCGTACTTTGATAGAATTTTTTCATACAAAAGATTTGAGGGGAATGAGACAAAACTTTCGGCATCAGAGGTCAAGTATCTATTAAACGATGTACTGAGTCCCAAGTTACACCTCGTGCCGGATGTTTGTTCGGAAATTAATCTGAAAAGAATAGTCTTTCGCCAATTATTGAGAAATCAGGCCAATGTTCTTGATTTTCTTATTGAACAGAGAACCGCAGCGATTAATGGCGCAGCTGGAGCCGGGAAGACGTTGATCGCCTTAGAAAAGGCGCGGAGACTGCATAGCAGAAATCAGGAGGCATTATTCCTGTGTTTCAACAAGTATCTGAAGGAATATTTGGAAGAAGCCTATGGCGATGAATTGGCTGGAGTCAAATTTTATACAATAGATGGGCTGGCCTGCAAACTGGCAGGTAATGAAGGCGACTTTAACAACGGCAGAGGCAACCGGTTCAAGATACTTGCCGATTATCTGTCAGATGTATATGCAGGCATGCCGTATGAAGGAAAAGCCAATTATCTGAGAAAAGCAGGGCTTACAGCCAACATAATCGTCGATGAAGGGCAGGACTTTGGTCAGGAGGATATCGAAGAGAATCGGATCTTGGAAGCATTGTGTCAGATTGCGCAGAACGCCAGCGGTTCCTTTTATATATTTTATGATAAGCTCCAAATGATTCAGAGCAGCCGAATTCCCGCAGTGATCAGAGAGGCTGATTGTAAATTGACTCTTTATAAAAACTGCAGAAATACAGAAAATATTGCACGGACATCGATGCAACTCATATCAGATGAAACACCGGAAATGTCTGAAAATGCAGTGGCTGGCTGCAGCCCTGTGATGTATTTTGCGGGGGATCTGGCAGGTGTGTTTCGCGCAGTAGATGAATCCATACGGAAATTCGAGCAAAGAGGATATCATGATATAGTTATTCTGACAATGAAAACAGAAGTAAAAAGCGTTTTGTCTGATTCTGATCAGATGCAGGAAAAGGATAACAGGCTTTATTACAGTGGTCAATATCTTTTTACATCCTGCCGGAAGTTTAAAGGACTGCAGGCGGATTGTGTCATACTTGTAGATTTTGATGCGGAAACTTTTGACGATGACGGCAAGCTTCTGTTTTATGTGGGAGCATCCAGAGCAAGGCTTGAGCTGCATGTAATTTCTACGATGTCCGCGAATGATTGTGCCGTTATTCTTGGGAAAATTGATGCAAAGGTCAGCAGTTTAAGTGAATCTCGAAAAATTCGCACACAATTTGGGAGAAAAATGAAGTGTATTGCAAAGATTATCACGTAAGTGTCCACTTCTAATGGTTAAGGAAATGTCTTGATGTGAGGCATTTCTTGTTTTATTCTGCTTTTGATAATCCAACTGTTTTATGATAAACTGGGAAGAAATATATAGAAAATCATTCCCGGAGGAATAATGAAAAAGATTACTGTTACGTTGGATAACGATATTTTGGCTCTTATAGAAAGTCGCCTTGCTGTAGATGGAGAGACGATGCAGGATTTTGCTGTTAATGCATTGCGGGAAAAACTGATGAAGGTAGAGGATAAGAAAAAAGGTAAGTTTACTTTTATCGATTTGTTTGCCGGAATCGGCGGCATGCGCCTTGCTTATGAATCCGCAGGAGGCAAGTGCCTTTACTCCTCTGAGTGGAACAAGTATAGCCAGCGGACCTATTTTGCCAATTTTGGCGAGCTGCCGGATGGTGACATTACAAGAGTCGATGCCCGCAGTATCCCCAGACATGACATACTTGTCGCAGGCTTTCCCTGTCAGCCATTCAGTATTGCCGGTGTCTCCAAGAAGAAAAGTATGGGAAGAGCCACCGGCTTTGAAGACAAGACACAGGGGACACTTTTCTTTGATGTCTGCCGTATTCTGAAGGCTCGCAGGCCATCGGCCTTTATGCTTGAAAATGTAAAAAATTTGAAGAGTCACGATCACGGGAATACATTCAAAGTCATTATGGAATCGTTGGAAGAATTGAATTATCAGGTTTTTACGGCAATTCTTGATGGACAGAACTTTGTTCCTCAGCATAGAGAAAGAATCCTGATTGTGGGATTTGATCGGGAAAGATTTGGAAATGATATTGATTTTGAATTTGATATCACTCCGGTAGAGCCGAAACCGGTGGTGGCTGATATTCTGATGGATCATGTGGAGTCAAAGTATACTCTGTCGGATAAGCTGTGGACATATCTGCAGAACTATGCTGCCAAACACAAAGCCAAAGGGAATGGATTCGGTTATGGATTGGCACCGCTGGATGGAGTAACCAGAACTCTAAGCGCAAGATATTACAAGGATGGATCGGAAATACTGATTGAACAGGAAGGTAAGAATCCCAGACGATTGACGCCGAGAGAATGTGCAAGACTGATGGGATTTCCAGATAGCTTTAAGATTCCAGTATCAGATACACAGGCTTATAGACAATTCGGAAATTCCGTCGTCATGCCATTGATGGCAAATGTGGCAGAGCTGGTCGTAAAAAAACTTTTTGACTTAAGAAAAGGAAATCATGTAACCGATTGAATTTTTTCGGGCAGGAGGCGTCTGATATGCCGAAAGCGAGTGAATTGGCTATCAAGTCAGTGAAAGGTGCCAGAAATTCTTTTTGCAAATTTTTATCAGCGAATGATACAGGCGCAACGGGTGGACATCAATCCGGCATACTGGTTTCTAAAAGTGCTTCCGGTATGATGTTTCAAGAGTACCTGCCAAGTACCGGCATCTTGAAAAGAGAAGTTAAAATCACATGGCCGGATGGAATGGTAACAACCAGCCGGTTTACCTACTACAGCAGCAAGAGAGAATTGCGAATTACTTCTTTTGGACGCAATTTCAATTTTCTTCGTCCTGATCAGGCCGGATCTCTCTTTGTATTGACGGAGCAGGACTGGGAAGATTACTCTGGCTTCTTCCTGGATACTGACGCAGAAATAGATGAGTTTATGCAGGTTCTTGGAATCAGCCCGACGCAAACCAATGCGCTGATCAATTATATTCCTGTTACAGAAGAATCTCATGAACTTGAGCTGAAACAGCTGGCTGAAAAAATGCTTCGTGAGAATCATGCATTTCCAACAACAGAGCAGATGTCTGCCGAAGCCAGAGTATTGAGAAGTCGCCTGTTTAAGGAAAAAGTCCTTTCTTGGGATAATCCGGATCAGCAGTTGATCAACTGGACAGATGAGGAATTCAAACTGTTTCGCGCGGTAGAAAATGTTGAGTATGGAGGCTTCTTGCGCAGAGGCTTTGACAGCGTTGATGATTTCACTGCGCTGGCGAACAGGGTATTGAACAGACGTAAAAGCAGGGCGGGCAAGAGCCTTGAACATCATCTGGCGGCACTTTTTGATGAGAATTCTCTGGAGTATACAGCGCAGGCAAGGACAGAGGGAAAAAAGGTGCCAGACTTTATTTTTCCTTCTGAATGGAAGTACCATGATATGACTTTTCCGGCGGATAAACTCATATCTCTGGCTGCCAAAACGACCTGTAAGGATCGATGGCGCCAGGTGATTACAGAAGCAGATCGCATTCCGGTACACCATCTGTGTACGTTGCAGCAGGGAGTCTCAGAGGCGCAGATGGATGAGATGCAGTCAGAGAATGTGATACTTGTAGTTCCCAAACCGTATATCAGTGCCTATCCCAAAAATAAACGCGATCGGATCTGGACCTTGAAAAAGTTCATTGACTTTGTGAAAGAAAAAGAAGGAATCCAGTGATGGCCGATACCATTTCCAAAGAGCATCGCAGCTGGAATATGAGTCGGATCAAAGGGAAAGATACAAAACCTGAGGTGCAGGTACGCAGTTGGCTTTTTCAGCATGGATTCCGTTTTCGGAAAAATGATCCCCGATATCCCGGGAAACCTGATGTGGTGCTCCCAAAATATAAAACGGTCATTTTCGTGAATGGCTGCTTTTGGCATCACCATGAAGGATGCAGATATGCCTTTATTCCTAAGACCCGTACTGACTTTTGGCTGGCTAAGTTTAGAAGAAACAGGGTAAATGATACATTTCATCGTGATTCATTGGAAAAGATGGGGTGGCATGTGATTGTCATTTGGGAATGTGAGATAAAAGCTGATTTTGAGGTTGCCATGAATCGTGTGGCAGGCATTTTGCATCAGCGGAGAGAGTAGATCTTGTCTGTAAAGTAAGTTGAAAAACAGTTTATTTTAGAGGACCAAAATGAAAAGATTCATAATGATAATCGTAAGTATAGCGGTTTTCTGCATGGGAATGGATTCTTTTGCAAAAACATCGTCTTATGATGAACGGCTAAACTTGATTAATAGGAAATTTGGTGATGACTTTATCGTGGGACATCACGATTCTGCGAGCGGGGTGCAGGAATGGCTGCCACTACCAGTTTGGGAGGGGGATTATAAGTTTAATGTAAGTACAGATATAGGACATGTCCAAAAGTCTGAAAATTTTAAAGATGTTTGGGTTAAATTGAGATTACCAACTTTAAATAGGGAAAAGAGTACATTGGATGGAAGAACGTACTATTATTCGCTGGATCGTTTGAGTGCTTTTACGGTTTTATGGAAACTTAGAATTACTTCAGACAAAGAGTTCGCCTTTTTACAGTGGAAAGCTTTTGATAGTGCTGGTGAATGTACTGTTGATATCCAAGTGGTTAATCCATCATACTATCCTATCGAAAACGACTCGCTGCAAAGAGCATTGTGGGATCTGTATTATGAGGGCTTTTTGGAAGAAAAGTACTCTTATGGTGGGAAAGAAAACAGGACAAAGTATATTTGGGGATATACATACTGGTATATGCCTTACCCAGTGGACAAATTTGAGGCTTATCAAAAAGAGCGTAAGATAACATTGGCTCAGATGAGAGCGAAAAGGCACAAAATCACGGATTTTTGACTCGGCTTTATTTCGAGCATTTCTGAAGCGGCGGGGAACGCATCAATGAGTCATTTGCAAAGAATCAGCATGATATCGTTCCTTTGTATTTTATTTTGAGAAACATTTGGGATGTACTAAGGTAGCACGCTACCTTAATTGTATTAAAATCTGCGGTGTTTCCTGTTGCTTTATGCTGCCACCTGCCTTGATAAACCAGATGAACCTGTTGACCCCATGTATAAGCGGCGTTTAATGATAAAGATACTTAAATGTATAGCTGTGTGGGGATAGTTTTTACTGCCGGCGTCACTCTGTCTCTTTTCGCGGTCTTTAGGGAGCGGCAGTCATTTTCATTTCCCTTTCCTTGCCCTGTATGGTAAAATATAACAGTCATACTGACATGAATAATAAAGAATAGAGAGGCGAAATTTATGGCTCATTGCAATGAAAATTATCTGAATCTTCAGGGTGCATACCTGTTCGCGGAAGTCCGCAAGAAGCAGGAGGCGTATAAAGCCGCGCATCCGGATGCGAATATCATTTCCCTTGGTATCGGTGATGTGACGCAGCCGTTGGCTCCGGTCGTGATCGAAGCGATGAAGAAGGCTGTCGAGGAAATGGGACATGTGGAGACGTTCCGCGGCTATGGTCCGGAGCAGGGCTATCTCTTCCTGCGTGAAGCGATCGCGAAGCATGATTTCCAGGATCGCGGATGCGATATTTCCCCAGACGAGATCTTTGTCAGCGACGGTGCAAAGTGCGATGTCGGCAATATGCAGGAGATCTTTGCGGAATCGGATATCGTCGCGATCACTGACCCGGTGTATCCGGTCTATGTGGACAGCAATGTCATGGCTGGCAGAAGTGGCAAATATGTCCGCGGGGCGTATGAACGCTTCGAATATCTGCCGTGCTATGAAGAATGCGGCTTCAAGGCAAATCTGCCGTCTCATGATCCGATGATCATCTATCTGTGCTCGCCGAATAACCCGACCGGCTCTGCGCTGACGAAGAAGGATCTGACGGTATGGGTACGCTATGCACAGCAGACGGGCTCTGTCATTTTCTTCGATGCTGCGTATGAAGCCTTCATCACGGAAGATGATGTGCCGCACAGCATTTATGAGATCGAAGGAGCGAAGGAAGTCGCTATCGAGTTCCGTTCGTATTCGAAGACGGCTGGCTTCACCGGCGTCCGCTGCGGGTACTGCGTCGTTCCGAAGGAGCTGATGCTGGAAACGAAGAAGGGTGAGAAGATCTCGGCAAACCAGCTGTGGGATCGCCGTCAGTGCACGAAGTTCAATGGCTGCTCTTATATCGTGCAGCGCGGCGCTGAAGCGATCTACACCGAAGAAGGCCAGAAGCAGATCCAGGAAACGCTGGATATCTATAGAAAGAATGCTGCGGTCATCTTGGCTGGCGCAAAGGAAGCGGGTCTTCCTGCCTGCGGCGGCGTGAACAGCCCATATGTATGGTTGACGGTGCCGGAAGGTATGACGAGCTGGGATTTCTTTGATTTCCTGCTGAATGAGGCGGAAATCATCTGCACGCCGGGCTCTGGTTTCGGTCCGTGCGGGGAAGGCTATGTCCGTCTGACGTCTTTCAATACGCCGGAGCTGACGAAGGAAGCGGTAGAACGCATGAAGAAGGCACTGGCTGCCAGATAAATTGAAGGGGGAGGGAAGATAGCGATCGGCTCATGCCTTGAGAAATGAGAAGATCGCTTTTCCCGAATTGGGAATGAGGGGTGGCGCTTTCGCGTTCAGTCATCGGTCACTTCTGATCCCTGAACCTATATTTACAAGGAGTATCCATGAGTACGAATCTGCAGATCGGCATTGTCGGCCTTCCGAATGTAGGGAAGAGCACGCTGTTCAATGCCATCACAAAAGCCGGAGCAGAAGCGGCGAATTTTCCTTTCTGCACCATCGAGCCGAATGTGGGCGTCGTAGAGGTCCCGGATCATCGCATCTATGATCTGGCGAAGATGTTCCAGCCGAAGAAGACGACGCCGGCGTTCACTCGTTTCGTCGATATCGCCGGCCTCGTAGCGGGTGCGTCCAAGGGCGAGGGGCTAGGAAATCAATTCCTCTCGCATATCCGTGAGACGGATGCCATTGCGCATGTCGTTCGCTGCTTTGAGGATGGAAATATCACGCACGTAGAAGGCTCTATCGATCCTGTCCGTGATATGGATATCATCAATACGGAGCTGTGTCTGGCGGATCTGGAGAGTGTCGACAAGAAGAAGGTCAAGACGGCGAAGCTTGCGCAGGCAGGGATCAAGCAGGCGAAGCTCGATCTGCCGGTGCTTGAAAAGGTATTCGACGCGCTGCAGGAAGGGACGCCGGCAAGAGCCCTTGATCTCTCGGAAGATGATCTGGAGGTCTTGAAGGAGCTGAATCTCATCACACTGAAGCCTGTCCTTTATGTGCTGAATGTCGCAGAAGATGACATCGCGGATCCGGAAGCGAATCCTTTCGTCCAAAAGGCAGCGGCGCAGGCAGAAAAGGAAGGCGCCAAGTGGGTGCCGATCTCTGCGGAGATCGAGCAGGAGGTCTCCGAGCTGGATGCTGAAGAGGCGAAGGCTTTCTTGGCCGATTTGGGCGAAGAGGAGCCTGGCCTGAATCGCCTGATCCGCAGTGCGTACTCTATGCTGGGACTTATCAATTTCTTCACCGTCGGACCGGATGAATGTCGTTCTTGGACGGTTCGTGAAGGGACGAAAGCACCGAAGGCCGCCGGCAAGATCCACAGCGATATCGAGAGAGGCTTCATCCGTGCGGAGATCGTCTCCTACAAAGACCTGATGGAATGCGGCTCGTATACGACGGTCCGTGAAAAAGGTCTCCTCCGTGTCGAAGGGAAGGACTATATCATCCAGGATGGGGATATCGCCTACTTCCGCTTCAATGTGTAGTTTTTGAAATCAGAGAGCGCAGCCCGCATGGGCTGCGTTTTTTTGTACCCTCTTTGAGGAAAGGGGGGACTCTCGCATCGTTCCCTCCTTCCGCTGGAAGGAGTCGGTCCGAAGGGGCGGAGGTTGGCTCTCGCAGTGGGATGAAAAGAAACGTGAGGAAAGCGCACTCTCGTATCGTCATCCCGAGCGGAGCCGAGGGATCTTTTTCGTTTGCCGTTTTCTGTTTCCTGCATGAATCAGTTTGCGGGAAACACCGTGATTGCAAGTCTTAAGGAACACGGTGCTTCCCGTTTTCCGTTGTCCTCTCATTTTGCCTGATCGCGAACGAAAAAGATTTCTCGCATTCGCTCGAAATGACGATAGGGGAAAAAAGGGTACTCTCCTATTGCCACTCTCCCCATATGGGGAAGGCAGCGATGGGCAGCATTCTCCTTCCTTCCTTTGGAAGGAGGTGCCCCGAAGGGGCGGAGGTTGGCTTCCGCAGCGGGGTGAAAGGAAATGTGAGGGAAGCGGTGTTCTCGTATTTCGGACTATACTGATTTTTCTTGCAGACTGCGTTTTTTGCATGCCAGTAGAGTAGCCCCTTGAAGAAGG
>ENA-OPNW01000966-OPNW01000966.1-human-gut-metagenome-genome-assembly--contig:-NODE-966-length-15625-cov-3.802762_pt1 | contig 15625 bp, 9 predicted proteins | sample MGYA00241540_ERZ501777 | MGnify/ENA primary metagenome ERZ501777 (study PRJEB25962, sample SAMEA2042615) | human gut metagenome | biome: human gut; feature: human-associated habitat; material: faeces...
TCTGCGGCGTGGTGTTTTCCGGCTGCGTGGCCATTGCCGCCGCATGGATCCCCGCACGAAAGGCAACGCTCATCAGCCCCAACGAGGCCATCCGCTCTGAGTGAGGAGGTAGCTTTTATGAAGAAGATATGCTGTGTAGTGCTGGTCGTACTCTGCCTCCTGCCGTGCTTGGCAGGGTGTGGGAAACACACTTCGGACAACGAAGTCATGTATGCAGAGATAGAAGAAGATCTATCCTCACCTTGTGCATTGGTCCTGAAATACGAGGATACCAGTTTTACCGTTGCTTCCATCACCGAGCGGAGTTCGGCAGAAGATACCTTTACGATTCGGTATCAGGCAAGTGCTGCAATTCCGGCAAGCGAAGATATGTCCAGTGTTTATGTTACTGCTATGTTCAACGGAAATGCACTGTATGTAGACGATGAATTGGTTGGGACATTATCACCAATCATATTGCAGCTTGATTTCGAGAACGGGCCCCATGACTTCTATGTTGATTCTTCTAACGGAGGACGCCACTATGAAGTCATGATTTCACGGACATCTTGAAAGAATGAATTCCTTTACTGTCGGTTACCCTAAAACGGGCAAAAATAAAACAAAAAATGAGGAGGAAAAACATGAAAAAAAGATTCTTAGCCATTATTATGGCAATGGTCATGGCTTTGAGCCTCAGCGTGACCGCTTTTGCGGGCACAAATGCTGCGGGTGATTTGACCATCACGGCCCTCGGCGAGACGTTTGATAATGATGTCGTCAGTGTCAGTTCTGGTGAGCAATGGGACGCGTTCTACTGCTTCAAGCAGCTCCCTGATAACACTGATTTCAGCAGCGTTCGGACCACTTTTGAGTTCACGGGTACGAAACTGTTGATCAATGGCGTGCAGAAGGCTACATCTTCCCCTTATACGGCCAATGTGGACTTCACTAGCGTTGTGAGTGTTGGCGTGGTTAATGGAACTACCACGAAAACCTACTATGTCTCCGCATACCCCTCTACGTTTACCGTTACCATGAATTTCGAGTACGAAAATGCGAGAGCATTCTCGCTATTAAGCGGAACAGAGTACGGCAATTCTGGTATGCTCGATGAAGTTACTGACGCACAGAAAGCAAATGCGGCTGAAAAGGTGCAGCAGATGGATAATATGTGCGCGAGCATGAGCCCGATGACCGCTGCACAGTACCGTACCCTCACTACTACTGTCAACGCAGGCAATACGCCCTACGAACTGCTGAATGCATTCAAGGCTGCACGCACCGGCTTCGATTTTAGTGGAAGCTCCTCATATATTTCCTCCATCGGTGTTCTTGATATGAATAGCACGGCAACGATGCTCGGCGGAGGCGCCGGTGGCTGGATGTATCAGGTCACCCGTGGCGGCCAGACTGTTGTTCCCATGATTGGTATTAGCGGTTGGAAGCTCATCCCCGGCGATGTTGTGACCTGGCGTTATACCTGCGATTATGGTTATGACATCAACGCCCCGATGTGGTAAGACATTTTAGACGCTAATATGCGGCGGCGTACCTAAAGGTTAACCGAAATGCCCGTTTTAGGGTACGCCGCCGCATTCCATCGAATTCAGAGACTGTGCGCTCTTACAAACGAATGACATAATGATGAAACGTAGAATCACAAGGGTGTCTACACTCCTTATAAGCATCATCCTCCTGCTCAATACGGTGACTGTTGGCTACGCTGCCGAGCAGACAATTCCCTCAGCACCTTCATACTGGCCCGGTGGGGCATATAATACGATAGGTGACGACGATAATTCAGCGTCATCGAATTATACTGCAGTGAAAATCACCGCAGAAGAGTATCCGAATGCCGGTGACCTCCAATTCCTTCAAGTGCGTGATATGCAGTACTTGTATTGGGGGTCGCTTGTAAAAGTGATAGAAGTTCCTGGTGCTGATGGAACAAAATCTTCCGATTTTAAGCTGACATTGACTCTCACACGTCAGCAAGATGGCGTAGACATTACACTCGATAAAGCAGATTACTATAAACCGGTCCGGCAGCGAATTGTCGCTGCCGATGGGCGACAGTGTGATATTTTTATCATTGCCGTTCCGGAAAAGCGTACATATCAAACTTCCAGTGAATTGTCTGACTACACAACTGCCGGAGAAAAGTGCCTGCAAGCATATGACGCGATTTCTGATTTGTATTGGAAGTTGTATGATGAGCATGATTTTCCCGCGGTACAGGGTGGCCCTCATCCTGCAGCACGAAGAAGCCTGATTAGCTTGTCATTTGGTCTTGGGCCTTATATACATACCCGTAATACAAAGTATCCGATAAGCAGTAGTTCGTATACTGTAGAAAAGGCAGCCACAGGGATTCGCAACGCCAATTATTTTTCGGCAGAACAAGCGGAAGCAATTTTTGATACAGTCTTTCCTTATTACATTCAGTATGCACAGCAGGAAATTCCATCGCCGGCTCTTGAGAGTATTGAGGCGGCCAATATCAAAGGCGTGCTGCAAGCTGATGGTTCTTATGTATTGACTGTCCCAGATGGTCTTGACATGAACAAAGTGCAAGGTGCCATCAAATATGGAGTTGCGGATCCGACTGCGGTGCAGGTATCTCTATCGGGGGCTTGGAGCGTCAACGGTACAAGTATTATTACACTGACCGCAAAGGATCCTGCGACCACGCGTGTATACGGGGATAGTCAAAACGGTATCATAAGGTCAAGTTATGTCATTCGCATACGAAGCGGTTCGCCTGTCTTTGGCGTAAACTATTTTAGTGTTGCGGGCCGCATCGCAACGATTGATGATGAACGCAATAAGATAGCCTTACACCTTCCTGCTGACAGCCCGTGGCTGACGAGCGTTGATGTAGAGTATACTGGTACTGCTTTAACTTACCTTGATAGCGCAAAAAACGAGGTTGCTCCGGATTTGTTGGGGAGAATTGACCTCCAAAAAGCAAACTACCTTGTGATTGACAATGATTGCTCTAACTTTGCGGGAAAGGGTGCTGAGAAGGATAAGCTGAAGTTTTCCCGTGAATATGAATTGGACATCACACAGGGGAACTCTGCCGAATGTGATCTTCTGTCTTATACCACAGGCATTGAAGAGGAAAGCATTGTCTGGAACGGAGAGCGGATCACCGCCACGATCCCCTATGCAACAGATTGGAGCCTGCTGAAAAGCGAGTATACCTGCTCTTATGATGCGAAAGTTGAAGCACTGAACGGTGAGGACTTCCAAAATTCAGAAAATACGCCGATCATCTACAGAGTCACAGCCGAAAATGGTACGAGCCACAAGGATTATTCTGTTGTTGTAAAGAAAATTCCCGCCGCGACAAATAACCGCCTTGTTGCATTTCGCTTTGGCGGGTTAAAGGGCGCTATAGACCATACAGCCGGAACGGTTTCGTTAGAACTTCCGGCGGGAACGTCCAAGCGGTTTGCTCCGATAATCGAACTTCCCCAATATGCAACAGTCTCTCCTGCATCTGGTGAAGTACAGGACTTTACAAATCCTGTAACGTATACGGTAACGGCACAGAATGGCGACAAAAAAGAATATGTTGTCACTGTCACGGTTTCAAGTCAGCCGGCAGACAATCCACAAAAGGCGCGAATGCGGGATCTCCTTAACGGTATTATCACCGCATATAGAGAGAAAGATGGGCAGCTTGAGGATTGGGAATGGTTGAATCTTGGCTTATATGAGAACTTGCAGGAGCCAAACACCAATAATGGTTTCCCCATCGCGGAGATCATAGCAAATCGGAAACTCGGCCCGAAAGGGATCATGACGGATCTTGCGCGAGTGACCTTGATGCTGACTGCCCGCGGCTATGATTGCTCAAACCTTGCGCAGTATAATGATGGAGAACCTTTTGTCGATGCACAGGGAAATGAAATTGATAACCTTATCGCGAACCTGTGTCAGACAACTGTTTCACTGAATGGTGTGCAATTTGGTTTGCTGGCACTGGATATTGGCAATTACACACTGCCGGAGGATACCGAGCATAATCGGGCGTTTATGGTTGAGTATCTTTTGGAGCAAACACCGAAGGGGATCGACAAGGGCTTTATGAAGCTGGATGGCGTTGCATCCAACATGTTCGCTCTGGGTCCCTATCAAGAGGATCCAACATACGGCAATCGGGTGAGGCAGTGGCTTGAGGATGGCACTGAGTACCTCGCGCAAAAAGTCTCTAACGACTATACGATCAAGTCGTGGGGGACGATCAACAGCGAAGTCATTTCCTGGACGATCTGCGGCTTGTGCGCAGCTGGTATCGATCCATATACAGATCCGCGCTTTAGCAATGGCAGCAAGAGCATCGTCACGCAATGGCTGGACATGTTTTCAACTGGCAACGGATTTAAGCATGAAGCGAAAGAGCTTAGCCCCAATGCGCTTGCGACCTATGAGGGCTGTTATGCCTTGCAGTGGTACTTGAACTTCCTTGAAAGAGGTGGCCAGGGTACACCGTATCATCTTTGGTACAAGCAGCATGACTTCGCCAAAACACTTTCTTCTGAAGCGCGTATCTATGGGTTTGAGCTTGAAGGTAGGCATGGTGTCATAAAAGAGGCTGCCACAGCAGGTGGTAAAAATACGATCACACTGGAACTGCCCGCAGGGACACCGCTCGTTCGCGTCACGCCGAAGCTGACGTTGTCCGAGGGTGCGACCCTTGTTGCTCCTGATCTGCCCATGACGATTACCGCGAACACAGAGTACAATTTCACCATTCGCGCAGAAGATGGCAAAACCGAAAACGTCTATGCGCTTACGGTCACCATGAAGGCCGACCTTGAGGCAAGCGGCGCGGAGCTGTACCTGAACACGTTGGCTTTACAGGACAAGAATTTGCGGGCATTGTCGATTATCGGCAGGACAGTAACAGAAACGAAATCCGGCGCAGACATCATACTGAATGTGGAGGCCGGAAAAGATGTTACAGAGATGCATATTTCTGCTGATATTTCTTATAGAGCAACGGCAACTCCTGCCCTTGACGGTAAGGCTGCCATGGATCTCTCCGATTGGACGAGCTTCGTGATCAGATCGCAGGATGGTACAGCAACAAAGACATATCGGATCAAGGTCGTTGCAAAGGGACAGGCATCCATCAGTGCCTTCTCCTTGACGGTCAACGGTACGACCTATAAGGGTACGATCGACGACCAAAAGGGAACGATTGTCGTCAATGGCGTTGATGACAGCGGACTCACGACAACAAAACTGATCCCGTCCATCACGTTGGGCAAGGGAACAACCGTGTGCAGTCCTGCCCCCGGCTTGGAACAGGATTTTTCCGGTGAGGTTCACTATACGGTCACTGGCTCCGATGTTGTATCGCGCACCTATACGGTGAACGTGTATAACAAAAATGGCCAGCGCATCAGCGCAAGCGGCGGCAATACAGACCCTGTGACACCGGCCACAGCACGGATCACATCCTTCAAGGTCTTGGGCATTGAAGGCGTGATCGATGATTCCGCCGGTACAATAACGATCACGCTGCCGGACGGCACTGACGTGACCCGCGTGGCACCCGTTGTCACGGTCCCCGCTGGTGCTGTAGTAAGTCCTGTTTCGGGCGAGGTCGTGAATCTGTCGATGCCGGTCGCTTACACGGTGACCTTGGGTTCCGATAGCAGGACCTATACTGTTCGTGTCATTTATCAGCGCAGCACTTCCCAGCAGCTATGGGATAAGATGGCTGAAAATAGCACGGTGACAGATCACCAGGTAAGCAAAAGCACGAGAAACTGGAGGTAACTATGAAAGGACACAAATTACTGGCGTTGCTGATGGCACTGCTTCTGTGCATACAGCTTCTGCCGGTTTCCACCGCTTTTGCGGAGGAAGTGTCAGAGGATGGCATCAGTGTAACGCTGAAAGCCAATTCCGCCAACTACGGCACGGTGACGAGCAGCAGCAGCCTTACAGGTCTAAAGAAGGATGACACGGTGGAGCTGACTGCCACACCGCTGAAGGACAGCTATGTGAAATTCAGCCAATGGGCCGTGTATAATAGCAAAGGTGCAAAGGCAAAAGAAGGAACGGATTATACTCTGGAAACAAACGAGTCCGACTCCAGCAAGGCGACACTGACTGTGCTGGGCACAACAGACCTGAGCGTAATGGCAGTGTTTAAGGGAGATATCGTTGGGCTTGCAAGCAATTATCAGCCTGTGCCTGCGGAGAGAAAAGCTGGCAAGACGACGAAAACAATGATCTCCCTTATGAGCGGTACAACCGTGGAAGGGACTACGGTTATTTCGGGCTGGAATAACAATCCTAATGAGCCGTTGACCGCAACGATCACACTGGATGCCAAACCCACAGATCAAGCAACGAGCAGTTTGCGTCTTGAAGTGTGGGAAAATGTAATGGCAATGGGTGCTCAACCCAAGATGCTTGCAGAGGGCGCGCAATACAAGTTCGACAATGTGACCAAAATGGCTAGTGAGTCCAATGCAGCGATGTCACGGTATTCCTTCGGCAAGGGCTGGGATTGGACGGAGTACAGCTTCAGCATTGTAGACAGCAAAGATAATGTGCTGAAACCGGGCAAGATCATCTTCAAGTATCCCGGAATTGCGACCATTGACGCGAAGAACGGCAGTGTAAAGTGCGGCGAGACTACTTACACGGATGGTCAGACAGTGAATCTCGGCACTGGTGAGAAGACCATTGAGGCCGTGCCTGACACGGGTTATGTTTTCACCGGCTGGGAGATCAGCGGTGTGACATTGGATGATGCTACTGTCAATCCGCTTACCTTCGACATGCCGACCGAAGCTAGCACCACCATTAAGGCGAACTTTGCACAAAGACCTGAGCTTGGCTATCAACTGTCCATTGAAGGCAACGGAAAGGTGTTTGTGGACGGGGTCGAGCGTGCCAACGGATATATGGCGGAAGTCGTGGATAGAACCAACGTGAAATTCCTCGCGGAGCCGGCGGAAGGCTATGTTTTGCATCACTGGGAAATCACAAGCCCCATCAAGGACGTAAATATTCCCGACAGCAGTGGTAATTTAAATCAGCTACATATCACAACAGCCTTTGGTGGTCAATTCTACAATGTCAAAGCAGTCTTTGCGGAAAAAGCCACCTATAAACTGCGCTTCAAGCTGATGCTGGGAGAGACGAATGTCACACAATCCAACGATTTTAAGACTGCATGCGGAAGTCAGAATGTTGGCATACCATACTTAGCCTACACGTTCCCGTCTGCAATGACTCTGGATGAAATCTACAGCAGTTTGTCAACCAGGAAAACAATAAGTGGTTTCGATTCATTTGCCGATGGACTGAATTACTTAGATTTCCCTGTGGGCAATGGAGATTGGATCGTTATTGGACTGGAGGTGTATCCGGGCTATACCGTGCAGGGGGGGCCCAAGTTTATTACAGATGGCTTTGTGTCCAGCAACGAAGCCGCTGTGGAAGACAGACGCAGTATCTCAAACTCCCGCTTCGGTGGAAGAACATATATCGTATTCAAAATGACGCAGGATACGACCATTACGGCGAATATCCATGAAGCGAAGTACATGACAGTAACAGTGCCTACGGATAAAACAAAGGGCACGGTCACGATCACACCTGCGGCTGATGTAGAGACACCAGCAATGTGGTGGGAAGGCTCGAAACTGACTGTGCAGGCTGTTCCCGCTGAAGGCTATCGTTTTGTTCGCTGGGAAGAGGGTTCGGGCGGATATATAAGCGACGAAAACGCGGCTTGGAACCCGTTGAACATCACGCTTGGAGCGACTGATGCCAACTTCTCCCCTGTATTCGAGGCTGCGAAAGCGGTTGACCGGAGCATCACAAAGGTCGTTGATCCGGAAGGAAAGGCGACGATTACGATCAATGGTTCGTCCGATACCATCCAGGTCAGAGAAGGCTCTGTCGTTTCGCTGGGAATTGATGTTGACGAATACTATCTGTTTGATCATTGGAACGTTACGCAGAACGGGGTAGAGCCCTCGTACAATCTGGTCGCATCCGAAAATCAGGCATCTAAAAGCGCAACATTTGTCATGCCGTTTGGCGAATCCGGCGTTACCGTACAGGCCGTCTTGAAGAACCGGTATACAGGGTTAAGTACCCTTGTTTTCCTGATGACGGGCAATAATGGTTCGACCGCTGGTGCAAAGGGCCTCACAACGGTATCTCTGAGCAAAAACGACACCCCGCTGACCGACGTGAATTGTCAGGTGCAAAAGGGCGATGAGCTCGACATCTCTGTTGCGATGCTGGATGAGAATTATGTTCTCAGGGAAATTGTCGTTTATGATACGGTATCCCATAAATCGATCCAAACCATTACAGATGCTCAAGGCACCATTACAATTCCGGACTGGAGTTCGTGGCAAATTGCTGTAAGAATCGAGGAAAAGACCGCGGATACAGAGCGGCACAGTATTTCGCTGAATCAACCGACGACAGGCGGCACGATCAGTTCTTCCAATGCGACCTCGCAGCCCAATAAGACCATCACATTGACCGCTGTTCCCAATAGCGGCTATGTACTGAAAAAATGGATCGTAAAGGATGCGCAGGAGAAGACCATTTCTGTCGCCACAGATAATAATGTTGGCACTTTCACGATGCCCAAGAGCGACGTCACTGTAACGGCAGAATTTGTAGCCTTGGCGGAGGTCAAGCCGGAGATCACCTCTGTTGCACTGCTGCAGGGTGAGGCTGGTGCTGAGCTTGCAACGGGCGTTCTGGCCGGTGACAAGTGGACGATCACCATTCCCGATAAGGTACCGGCAGAGACAGTTGCAAAGATTCCCGAAGGACTGTCCGGCTTGTATCTGAAGATCGTGACGCCTGCTGGCGTAACAGTGAAGCAAGGACAGTATGAGGGCGACTGGTCTAATGGCGATGTTATGTGTTATATGCCGGTAAATGAAGAAGTCACTTTCCAGGCAATAGCAGGAACTGTCACCAAGGACTATACGATTAAGTTGGTCTATTCTGGTTCTCCGTTACTGTCCAATGGCTCCGCCACTCGTAGCAGCAAGACTGCCGCAACGGTGACGTTCACCTCCAATGTGGCAGGTACCTACTACTACAAGGTAGTGGCCCACGGTGCGACGGCTCCCACGGTGGATGCTATCGTGGAATCCTCTACCAAGGGTACAGCCATTACAGGCGTAAATACCATCACTCTCAGCAATCTGGGCGATGGCGCACGTGACATCTATATTGTGGTTGTAAGTGCAGATAATGATAAGAGTGCCGTCCTAAAGATCGAGATCCCTGATTACGGTGGCACGGAAACGCCGGATGAAGGTAACTTCTCGATTTTTATGGGTACCCCCAAGGGCGGCACCATCACCACCAACCGCACCAAGGCCAATGAGGGCGATGAGATCATCGTTACCGTGATTCCCGACAGCGGTTATCAGATGAAGGCGGGCTCCTTGCGCTATGGCTTTGCTAATGGTGGGGCTCCGATGGACAAGGTTATCACGAATAACCGCTTCACGATGCCTGCCGGTGACATAAACATCACCTGCGATTGGGAAACGGCCACCACCACCGTCAACGGTATCACGGCCTTCTCCATCAACGGCGTGGCCGCCGCGGTGAACAACACCACCAACACCATCACCATCACCATGCCCCGCGGCACGGATGTGACGAAGCTGACCCCCGTCATCGCCACCAACGGCGTCAAGTCTCTGACGCCCGGCAGCGGCGTGACGATGGACTTCACCAACGCCACCATGGAGGATGGCAGCACCAAGACCTATACTGTCACGGTTTACGTGGAAAAGGGTACGCTGTCCGACCAGTTCTGGGATAAGCTGACGGATTTCGCCACCCAAGTTCCCTGGTGGCAGTATGCCGAAAAACAGCAGAGCACCAGCAAGTATCCCAAGTATTGGTAAGTAGATGGCTCCCGACCCCACAGACACCCTGAAATACCAATCGCAAAACGAACAAAAGAGCAGCCATTCCTAGGAATGGCTGCTCTTTCTCTGTAATGACTCAGGCACGGGCGTGATGGGCGTTGGCCTCCCCGTGTGCCTGAACCCCGCCTACCCCCACGGCATGACACTATGGGGCTCTGAAGGGGCTGAGTGCGACTGCGAAGGCAATTGCTATACGCCGCGCGACTCACGAAACGTAAATACGCATTTGATGTGTCAGAGCAGGGATGCCAGTTAAGCATTGAGCCAGTTGTCGAGAATAGGCCGCACCGGTTGAATAAATGAAGGAAGACCACTTGCCGAAAACAGCAGGTAGCCTTCCCTTAGATAGAGAGTGATTTCCTTGGAATTTGTCCTTCCGAACGTATTGACAATATACTCGATTATGCTACGCTGGGATTAGGGGGTTAGGTGCGGGCGAGGAGCAGTGTCCCTGCCTGAGCTTTGTCTGCGAAAGCTGCTGTGGTTACTGCGGAGCTACAGTGGATGTGGAGTCCGAGTTGCTTACTTGCTCAGGTCGCCTTGCGAGTCCCAAATCACCATCGGTGTATTCGTCAAGGATAGTAGATATTTCATCATCAATACGTATGACTGTCAGCGAAACATAGTGCAGCTTCGCTCGCCAATCTTGCCTGCGCAAAGTATGCTTCAACTCCTCAAATGCCTTTTCGCTGTTCAGGATGATGATCGTGTGAATCCTTGGGATATTCTTATCGTTCTGCAAACCGAGGATCACATCTGAAGCAAGTATGTCGTGCCCGGTAAAGTAGTAGAAAAACCATCCTTCATCGCCTTTTTCGTTGACTAAAAAATGATGCATGTTCTCATAGTTCGTATCTAGACCGCGGCTACGCGGAGAGTGTTTTGACGAATATGGCATGAGGAGGGTTGTTTCAAATATCTTGTCTATAAAAGATATGATGCGAGTGCCGTAGTAGAGTAGCTGCCAACTCTGAATCAGTTCGATTACTTCGCGTGTGTCTCTTATATACTTCGCCAAGTCAATGTCCAGCCCTAATCTATATGCAACCAGATTCCATTCAGGCTTTGACTTAACGTTCTCGGTTCTTAAAAATCGAGAAAACAAACTGGGGGATAGCTCATATTTTGTTGCAATATCCACCTGCGATACCTTGGGGTTCTGTTGTAAAAATACGTTGATTACATTTTTGACTAAGTTTGTGTCCCTAGGAAACCTATCTCTGCTTCCTGTGAGTGCCATTGTCTTTACATAGTAACCTTCGAATTCGTACAGGTCGTTTGCCTTATTTACCTTTTCGCTCACATGAACACCTCCCGTCATTAAATAATAGTACCATTTGAATAAAAAAAAGTCAAGCATGCGGCTTGATAAATAAATCTGTTGAGATAACGCGCCTGTGTTTAGACGGTTGATGCACTAATATAAATGGTTATGTTTATTTTTTTGAACCATACTGTTGACTTTTGTAAATATATATGTTAATCTAAAAGTGCAAAAAGTCGCGGCGGCACAGCGGGGTTCACGACTTTTGAGAAATCTAGACTTCTAGGATTGATGCAAAAAAAGAAGGGAGGCGAATTATTACCCAGGATGCGGCATACAGTACGGGTCGGCTCGCCCGGAATCAACGCCTGTGGAGACGGATTTCTGTCGTTGAAGCAGGAAGCTACTCTGCAGCGGGGCCATATAAAAAGGCTGCCCCCATTTGCAGATGGGGGCAGCCATCCAAGCACACCGTGGTAGGGTCCATGATGCACCTGTAGGACAATATGTATTGTATCATGAATCCTCCGCAAAATCAACAACACAGTTTTAAGGAGGAAAAGATGGGGATGTTACTTTCACGCGCCGAGGCGGCAGCGTATCTTGGCATCAGCGCAAAATTGCTCGACGGTTTCCGCAAGGATGGCAAAATCTCTTATGTTCAGCGGGTTCCCGGCGGCAAGGTCTTTCTCAGCAAGGAGGAATTGCGTCAGTTCAGGGCAATGTACACGCGCCCTGTGCCCCGCGCATCCACCGCCTTTGCTCCCGCTTTTCGCGGCGAGGTACCTGAACGAGGGTGTCGCTGATGGGACGCAGCAAAAAACCTAAATATGGCACTGTCACTCGCAAGGGAAGAAAGTATTTTCGAACACGCATTACCATTCAGGACGGGACACGAGTTACGCTCTACGGCCGCACCGAGAGTGAAGTAGATCAAAAGGTCGCAGAATTGCGGGCAAAAGTCGCGCGAGAAGCTCTTGAACGGGACTGCCCCACTGTTGCGCAATATGCACAGCTGTGTCTAGAGAACAGATCCCCGTTTATCGCACTCAGCACATTTGACAATTATGCACAAACTATCAAAAAACATATCGTAGAGCCGCTGGGCGACAAACTCATGTGTGACGTAACGCGCGATGACATACTCGCCGCAGTGCGACGCTCTGCCGTATTGTCAGAGTCTACTTATGGTGCGGTTCAGATGTTCTACAAAAGTATTTTTGGCGAGGCTGTCAAAAACGGAATTATTTCGGAAAATCCCGCACTTGTCCTTCCTGCAAAGGGTGGGAAAGCACCGACAAAGGCTAGAAAGTCGCTGACAGACGAGGAAGTGCAGATCCTTTTGAACGCTGTTAAGGGATTGCCGCCGTACACTTTCATTTTGCTTGCGCTGTACACTGGACTCAGGCGGGAGGAAATCCTTGCCTTGCGGTGGGATAGCGTGGATCTTGACTCAAAAACGCCCTCACTTACTGTGCGCGAGGCGTGGCACGTCCATAAGAATCGCCCTTATATCACCGAAAGATTGAAGAGTAGGGCGGCTTATCGAACTGTACCTATCCCCTCGGAATTGGCGCAATACTTGAAAGAGAAAGAGAATACGGCCAATTCCGAGTACGTGGTTTGCAACCGCAATGGCGGCCTGTTGTCGGGCTCGCAATATAGCCGCCTGTGGAAATATGTTACCACGCGCAGTACGAAGCCGCGCGAATATACGCGCATTGCGCCAGACGGAACCAAGACGAAACATCGGGTTGTTCCCACTTTGGGCGAAAGGGCTGCACATAACAGTCATGTGATTTATTCTATTGACTTTCGCGTTACACCGCACATGCTGCGGCACACGTATATCACCAATCTGATTTATGCTGGTGTCGATCCCAAGACGGTGCAGTACTTAGCGGGGCACGAAAACTCGAAGATCACCATGGATATCTACGCTGAAGCCAAGTACAACAAGCCGGACGCTCTGGCAGCGCGTGTCAATTACGCATTCAACATTCCTAACCTGTAATATAAAAACAGGCGATTGCGAAAAGATGGGACAATTGAGGGGACAATTTTTCCCTTATAATCCCCAAATCCCTTGCAAATACAATGGTTTCTATCGTGGGAGCGCAAGAAGTACGGTCTCAAGGCCGCCCGCCGCGCACCTCAGTTCTCCAAGCGCTGATCGGACGCAAATTTACAACTCAAAAGCTCAAAAACCCCGGAAAATCCGCATTTTCCGGGGTTTTCTTATGCTCATTTTTCATAAAATATGACTGATTTTCTCCATCCTTTCCTTTGACCATCGACCGTTTTGCAAAGCTTATTATACCACGCAAGCATAAGGCCTATGTTAAGCAAGAGGTCTTTGGGGCGATTGGAACAGCGAAAGACTGGCTTTTACTACCCGGTTGACAAAACGGACCATTTCCTCTTTGCTGTACTTGTCATAGCCCTCCACGACGACATGCATCAAACCGTTTGACAGATGGGTATACATCATTTCCAGCTCTGTCTCACTGGCTCCGGGCAGTTCTTTCCGCCAGTAAGCAATGCTGTCCGCCTTGGCCAGGGCAATCATCCGCATGAGGACCGTTGAGTTTGTATTCCCCAAAATCAGGACGCGGCACGCCGTTTGATTCTGATCGACCATATCGTAGATGGCTTCGATCAGCGCCGTCACATCAAACGAATTGACATAGCGAAGGGATTTCTCAAATGCGTCGATGAGTTCATTCTCAATGCTCTCCATCAGGGCAAAGCAATCGCTGTAATGGGCATAGAAGGTGGCACGGTTAAGCTGCGCCAGCGCACAAACCTCCTTCACCGTAATTCTGTTTACAGGTTTTTCCTTCAGCAGCTTCAGAAAAGACTGCTTGAGCACCATTTGCGTATAGCGTTTCCTTGCATCCATCTTCTCCATATAGAGCCCCTCCAAAAAAGTTTACAAAGATTATCAACACTTCAACAGACAGTGTTGCTTTTCTTTCGGCCGCATGGCAAGTGCTGATTGTTTCTGCCTTTCCCCTCAAGTATACTGTACTTGTGAAAGATAATCAACACTTGTATGCTTATTTGAGAGAGGAGGCTTTTTGAATGTATGATAAATACCTTGTTACAGGCGCTACCGGCTTCCTCGGCAGGGCTGTTGCGGAGGAGCTAGTACGCCGCAAGGCGCAGGTGCATGCGCTTGTGCTGCATGATGACCCCTATATCAATTTGCTCCCGAAGGAGGTCCACACCGTCATCGGTGATGTGTGTGCGGAAAACTCACTGACAGACTTCTTCGCGGATGCGGACAGCCGTACCTGTGTGATTCACTGCGCCGGTATCGTCTCCGTCGCGTCCAGACCCGGTTCGAGGCTCTATCAGGTCAATGTAGGGGGGACATGGAGAGTTCTCCGGCAATGTATGGAGCATGATGTGGGCAAAATGGTCTATGTCAGTTCCGTCCATGCCATACCGGAAAAGCCGAAGGGCTGCATCATTACGGAGGATTGCGAATTCTCTCCGGGGCTTGTGGACGGAGATTACGCCAAGAGCAAGGCAACTGCAACAGAGTTGGTCTTCGCTGCAGCGGAACGCGGGTTGAATGCCAGCATTGTTTTCCCCTCCGGCATCATCGGGCCGGGCGACTTACAGGGTGGGAGCTTCACCTCAATGGCAAAATCCTTTCTTGCCGGGAAGCTGCCTTTAGCCGTTTGCGGCGGATATGACTTTGTGGATGTGCGGGATGTGGCAAATGGCCTTCTCGCCTGTTCCGAAAGCGGAGAGCTCGGTAAAGGCTATATTTTGTCCGGCCACTATGTCACCATCCGCAAGATGCTTCAGCTCGTGGGAAAGACTGCAAAGCTGAAGTATCGACCCATCTGCCTGCCTCTTGGTCTTGCAAAGCTGGCAGCTCCATACTACGAACGTCGAAGCCTGAAGGAGAAAAAGCCGCTGTTTTTCACCCCTTATTCCGTTGCTGTTCTTGCCTCAAACGGGCAATTCAGTCATGCCGCAGCATCGGAATGCTTTGCGTATCATCCGCGCCCGGTGGAGGATACTTTGCAGGACATGACAGCCTGGCTTTTGGGGCAGAGGAAAAAGGACGAGGTGTGACCTCACCTCAACAAAAAGCACCTTGAGCAGGCTGCGTATGTTACTGATATACTCCGCAATCTCAGCTGCCATCAACAGACTGTCCTCCGCCCTTTGCGGTTATCTGGAAGCCATGTTTGAATAAGATATGCGGCGCTGTAATTGCAGCACATCCGGTTTTAGACAATCGGGTGTGCTGCTTTTCTCATACCGGACAGCATTTTTCTTCTGTGCCTTAACCGAATATCCACCCCCTGAGAGCTGCTTTTTGGCGGCTCTCAAATTTTTTTGAAAAATTTTGCGTTTTGGGTGAGAGTTTTTTCGATTTTTTGTACCTATATAAGTGAAGGGG
>ENA-OPNW01000984-OPNW01000984.1-human-gut-metagenome-genome-assembly--contig:-NODE-984-length-15392-cov-2.222534_pt1 | contig 15392 bp, 12 predicted proteins | sample MGYA00241540_ERZ501777 | MGnify/ENA primary metagenome ERZ501777 (study PRJEB25962, sample SAMEA2042615) | human gut metagenome | biome: human gut; feature: human-associated habitat; material: faeces...
TATATTACCTTTACTTTTCGTTTTCTTTAAACCACGATGCGTACATTAAGTATCCGTTGGCTATTTTTTGATTCAATTCCTTGCTCTGTTCGGGCGATACCTTTTTAATAAACCGCGCCGGCACTCCTGCCCATAGTGTGTAAGGCTCTATTTTTGTGTTGGCCAGTACCAATGCTCCGGCGGCCACTATAGCACCTTCTCCAACTTCGGCATAATCGAGTAGTGTAGACCCCATACCGATAAGTGCATTGTCGTGCACGCAGGCGCCGTGAAGCGTTACGTTGTGCCCTATCGATACGTCGTTACCTATTTCTACAGTCGATTTTTCATACAGTGTATGCAGTACTGTACCGTCTTGTATATTAACCCGATTCCCTATGCGGATGGAATTGACGTCTCCTCTTAATACCGTGTTGAACCATATGCTACAGTCATCTCCCATCACGACGTCGCCTATTATCGTGGCGTTGTCGGCCAAGAAGCAGTTGTTTCCGAATGCCGGAGTAAACCCCCGTACAGATTTGATTAGTGCCATTATGATATGTTTTTTAATCCGACCGCAATATTCATATTATTTTCGACTTTGGCAAATAATTACGGGTTGGATATGAAATATGTAATTGGACATTTTGTTTCTGGTATTTTGATAGTGGTAACAAAAAGATGTTTTACTATCTTGGTGAAATGTTATATTGTTATCAAAAAAAATATACATGCATATCATTATGATATTAATAAAAGCTATATCTTTACATTTGAAAATACAATAATACAAATCTAAAACAAAATGCTCGGTCGGTAGTCTTTGTTGCAAACAAATGGTGTCTATTGAGCCTTGTACAACTAAACACTTAATTATTATGAAACGATTTAAGACAAAATGGGTAGTGTTTTTAGCACTGATGGCTATGTTTTGTGTGGGCGGAGCTTTTTTACCCGATTCAGTTGAGATGTGGGGACCCGATGCAAACGTTGATTCGGCCGATGTGGCATGGATGATTACCGCTACGATTTTCGTGCTCATGATGACACCGGGATTGGCGTTCTTTTATGGCGGTATGGTTAATAAGAAGAATGTTATTTCTACTATACTTCAGAGTTTTATCGCTATGGGTATAATCAGTGTGGTGTGGGTAATTGTGGGATTTAGCTTGGCTTTTGGCGACAATATTGGTGGAGTGCTTGGAAATCCAGCTACCTTCTTTATGTTTCACGGTGTAGGAGCTAAGGTAAATCAAGAGTTGGCACCTACAATACCGTTGGCGCTCTATGCATTGTTTCAGATGAAATTTGCCATCATAACTCCTTCTCTTATAACAGGAGCCTTTGCCGAACGAGTTAAGTTCTCGGCATATTTAGTCTTTATGATACTGTTCTGCTTGTTTATATATTGTCCGCTGGCGCACTGCACATGGCATCCCGACGGAATATTCCGTCAGTGGGGAGTTGTAGATTTTGCAGGTGGTATCGTAGTACACGCATCTTCGGGAGTAGCGGCGTTGGCTGGTGCATTGTTCTTGGGTAGACGTGTAAAAGACAAACGCAGTGACGCTCCGGCTAATGTGCCTTATGTGGTACTTGGTGCAGCAATGCTTTGGTTGGGATGGTTTGGTTTCAATGCAGGTTCTTCGCTTCATGCCGACGCTATAGCAGTAAAAGCCTTTCTTAACACCAACACCGCTTGTGCTACAGGTATGTTAGTATGGCTTTTCTTCGATGCGGTTATGGGACGTAAGGCATCTGCTGTAGGAGCTGTGGTAGGTTTGGTAGTCATCACGCCATCTGCCGGATATGTAAGTGTGGGTCAGAGTCTTTTCATTGCTTTCGTAGCTACGCTGATATGTAATATCGCTTGTCATTGGAGCGATAAGTCAGGTCGTTTAGACGATGCTTTGGATGTATTCCCCACCCACGGCACAGGAGGTATTGTAGGTACTATTCTTACCGGTATATTTATTAAGGAAGGTTTGATGGCAGGCGATATGGAAGGTGTTCGCATCTTCTTATACCATTTATTGGCTGTAGGTATCGTAATAGTTTACACCTTTGTGGTAAGTATGCTGCTGTATTGGATAGTGAATAAGTTGATTCCTATGAGAGTAAGTAAGGAAAGTGAAAAAGTGGGACTCGACATCAGTCAGCATGGTGAATCTTATAACTTCGCCGACATTGACGAAGTGGACGATGACGGTCAGCTGCGTTATTAATTAGCGGCTAAGTCATGAAGATATTTAACAAAGTCGTCTTACATCGGTCGATGTGAGCGCTCACATCGTTCGAGGTAAGCATTCACTTCGTTCTAAGTAAGACAACTTTGTCGCATAGTTCGTGTAAATTGAATGCATTATTTAAGCAGCCGGAAGGTAACTAATAGTCCTTTGTGATCTGTTGGCCACACACTTTGCGGCAATAAAAACTTATCTTTAGACTGATTGGCGACACGTTTATTGTATGCGATACAGCCTTCTGGTCCGAAAATGATAGCTTTTTTTAATTTTATCTTTGGATGAGGGTAATAGAAGATATAATCAATACGGTCGCGCTCATCCGATTTTGGAGCCCAGGTGAGTTTTTCTACAGGAACAAGAGGATTATCTATTGGAAAAGTGAATCCGGGATATCTTATAACATCTGGATAAAGACTGCGGTAACTATCAATGAATCCGGCGTTGTCGAGCAATAATGTAACCGTCCAAGGCACGATGAATCCATTATGAGCGTATAAATCTTTTGTCTCACGAATCCAGTCCAAGTGTGAAGGCTCATTAAAATCGCCTCCCAATATCACGATTGTTCCTTCCGCGATATCTTTCTTTGCTTCTCTTATAAAATTGCGGATGGCATCGTCTCGCAGCGAGCGGTCGTTTGCTTGAAGAATTTTCGATACACTTTCTGGTATTGGTATTTCTTTCCAAGTAGATCCGTCGTATCCTCGCACATTATAATAAGCGTCATTCAGATAATCCAAGTGTGCCGTATAGATGGCTATATCAACATCGCCTATGCGACTTTTCATTTTGTACACGCTTCCATGATCATCCTTTAAAGGAAATACGGTTACTGAGTCAGTGATTGGATATCGACTTAACACTCCAGAATCAAAACTATAGAATGAGTAATAAGTCTCTCCTTGTTGTTGCAATGATTGTACAATCCGGTCGCAGAATCTCGTGTTGTTATAATTACGCACTTCGCTGAAAGTGACGAAATCTGGCTTTAGGCGAACTATTTCGTTTACGATGGCCTCGTAACCACCTTTCACCATAGTTCCTTCTTGCCAAATGTTCCATTGCAGAACGGTAAACTCTTTTGGGGCCTGTGCCGCGGAGAAGATGGATAGTAGCAGGCACAGAATGCTTAGGATAAATGTCTTTTTCATGTAATAATAGTTTTGTATTTACTCCTTGGTTGGATTTTCAAAGGTAGTGTTTTTCTGCTTGGCAGTTGCATAAAATAGTCTCTTCTACGGTTTGTAAATGCATTCTTTATGGAAAATCTTGCAGTTTTTTATGTGGTATCCTTATGTGGAGGAGAATGGTAAATGTCTTTATTGTATAGGTTTAAATCAGAAAGTTGCCATTTGTTTGGAACTTGACTGAATTATAGTTTAAAATAAACTGTAAAAAAGTCAACTTTTGTATTAGGGTATTTTGTCTGTTGTTCGCTATTAATATATAACGAAGAAAAATATGAATAGAGAATTATTACATCGCTTTTTTAGAGGGGAGGTTTCTGAAGAGGAGCAGAGACAAGTGAAGTTGTGGATGGAAGCCTCAAAAGAAAATGAAGAGCACTATAGAAAAGAACGAAACTTGTTTGATTTAATGCTGTTGTCAGTAGAGCAAGAGTGTGAAAAAGAAGTGAGATTGTTTGGAATACCTTTCTCTCGAAAATTATATTTCTTAACTTTGAAGATTGCTTCAATCGTTCTAGTTGTATTAGGAGTGTCAGCTTTCTTGTATTTTAATGTGCGCCATTTTAGACAGGATAATTTGTATGCACATTCAATAGAAGTTCCTTTGGGGCAGAGGGTAAAAATGGTACTGCCTGATAGCTCTGTTGTCTGGTTGAATTCAGATACGAAATTTTCATATCGACAATCTTTTGTTGATAATCGTGAAGTCTTATTGGATGGCGAGGCTTATTTTGAAGTGACTTCAACAAAAGAGAGATCTCCGTTTACAGTTCATACTAAGCAGATGGACATACAAGTCTTGGGAACTAAATTTAATGTTAAGGCATATGCTAATCAAAGCTTTTGTGAAACTTCATTAATGGAAGGTAGGGTGAAGGCTATTTATGGTGATAAATCTATTTTATTGTTGCCTAACCAAAAGATTACATTAGTTGATGGAAAATCACAAATAAATAAAATTACAGACTTTGATACATATCGTTGGAAAGAAGGATTGTATTGCTTCAAAAATGAAAAGCTAAGAGATATCCTGAAGAATTTGGAAAGATATTATGGCGTGTATATACAAGTTGATAATAGTAAGGCAGCCGAAGAATCATTGACAGGAAAGTTTAGAATTTCTGAAGGGATTGACTATACGATGCGTGTGCTGCAAAACGAACTAACTTTTCATTGGTATAGAAAAGTAAACAGTGATACCATTTATATAGAATAGAATTATATAATAATTTTGTAAATAACTTTAAATCATATAGCCTATGATGTACTAATAAGAATGTAATGAAAACACCAGAAATTGCGTTTGTGCGAAGTCATGCAAATGCTCAGTTATTAACTTTAATAAAAAAATATTATGAAAAACTTAAAGCAAAAGCATTGTTTTCCAGATTTCTACCTAAACAAGTTGGCTTGCTTGCTAGTGGTTGTCTTGTTCTCTTTATTTGGTAGCTATAGTTATGCGCAAGATGCACGTGTAACTTTAAATTATTCCAATACTAAGCTGAAAAATATCTTAGATGGGATTGAAAAGCAAACGGATTATTTGTTTATCTACAAGAATAACGTTGATAATAAAATTAATAAAAGTATTAGTGTTACCAATTATAAAGTGTCTGATGTTTTGGATGAGTTACTTTCTGGAACCTCTATTTATTATAAAGTTGAAGGTAGTCATATTATTCTAACGAAGGATGTACAAAAAGGTGGTAATGAACTAACGATTTCCGGTCAGGTTGTAGATGCTTCAGGTACTCCACTGATTGGTGTTAATGTTCGTACAGTAGAAACATCCGTTGGAACTATTACCGATGTAGATGGACGTTTTAAACTTAAATGCAATAAAGGAAACTATATTGTAGTAAGCTATATTGGATATACTAGTAAGAAGATGCAGATTCGTGACGGACGTGATTTGCATATTGTGTTGAAAGAAGAGGCAACTGTTCTTAATGATGTTGTTGTTATCGGTTATGGAACAGTTGCTAAGAAGGAGTTGACCTCTGCTGTTTCGCATGTTTCAAGTAAAGATCTTTTAAATATTGGCGGCGGTAATCCTGCTCTTCAAATTCAGGGGAAAGTATCTGGAGTCATGATTGATAATACTGCGGCAGCTGATCCTAACGGCGTTACTAACATTCAGGTTCGTGGTGTGTCATCTCGTTCGGCAGGCTTAGGCCCATTAGTTGTTATTGATGGAGTACCAGGTGGTAGCTTGGATAATATTAATGAGAACGATATTGAATCAATTGACGTTTTGAAAGACGGTGCTGCTTCTGCTATCTATGGAACTAGAGGTTCAAATGGTGTTATTGTAGTTACAATGAAGAAGGGGGCTACTGATGGCGCGGTACATACTTCTTATACAGGTTACGTCAATATTACTACTCCTATTAGAGAACTTAAAACATTGAGTGTGGCAGATTTCAAAAAGTATAATCGTGGAGAAGATTATGGTGCTGAAACTGATTGGTTTGATGAAATAACTCGTGTGGGTGTTGCGCATAGTCATACTTTCCAGATTTCTGGAGGCAACGCTAAAAATAACTATAAGGGTGTTATTGACTTTAAGGATTCAAAGGGTATTGATCTGCGCTCTACGAGAAAAAATATAGGTGCTCGCTTAAGTGTTAATCATAACAGTAAGAATTCTCTTTATAGTTTCTCTCTTAACGTAGCACCACGAGTTATTAATTTTAATAATTCTGATTATGACGTATTCTGGATGGCGTTGATGGCTAATCCTACTGGATCCTGCAAAGCCAAATAGGTATTATAAATTTACGACATATAATACGTATAATCCAGTTGAAACTTTGAAATTGGATGAGAAAGGTGGTGAAAAAAAGATATTGGAATGGGATGGTACTTTTAAATTGAATTTACTCCCTTTATTGGGTAAAAACAATAATCATGTATTGAATACTCAGATTACATTAGCTCAACAGATTATTGATAATGATTTGTTTTTTTACCGTCCTTCTATTTCAACCCATGCTGAGCAGAATGGTTACAGAGGTGAAGCTGAGAAGTCTTATGACAAGATGAAACATGAGTCTTTAGAGTGGTTGGTAAATTACATGCTTGATAAGGATAGTCATCATTTAAAACTTATGGGAGGTTATTCATATCAATATTTTGTGAGCTCTGGGTTTAATGCTGAAAATAAGGATTTTGCATCAGATTTGTTGTCATATAATAATTTGGGTGCAGGTGAATACAACAGTGCAGCTATTGGTAGATTAGGTATGGGATCTTTTAAGGAGGATTCGAAACTTATAGCTTTCTTTGGGCGTCTTAGTTATAACTTAGCAGATAAGTACTTTGCTACTTTCTCTCTTCGTTATGAAGGGTCGTCTAAATTTGGCGCAGGTAATAAGTGGGGTGCATTCCCGGCTGTATCTTTGGGTTGGCGACTTAGTCAAGAAAAGTTCATGAAAAACCTAACATGGATTGATGACTTGAAAATTCGCGGTGACTATGGTGTGACAGGTAATCAGGATTTTGCCAACTATACCTCATTGGCTCGTATGAAAGCTTATGATTTAAACTATTATCAAGGTAGTTATATTAGAGGATGGTCTTTTAGTTCAAATCCTAACTCTAATATTAAATGGGAGAAAGGAAAGAACTGGAATGTCGGAATTGATTTTGGCCTTTTCGGTAATCGTCTTTATGGTAGCTTGAATTATTATTCAAGGAAACAATCAGACCTTCTTGGCGTGTATGATGTACCTCAACCTCCTTACGGTGAGCCAAGTTCTTATGTAAATGTTGGTACGATGAAGAATACAGGTTTTGAAGTCGATCTGAATTTACAAGTAGTTAAAACAAAGAATTTTGATTATAACTTAAATGTTGTCGGTTCTACTTCTAATAACAAGTTTGTATCATTTTCAAACGATAAGATTCAAGGCCAATCTTTTTATTGGATGGAAAATTTCCCAGCATATCCTGGTGATCCAGGTCCTGTACAGCGTATTGAAGAAGGTGAACGTATTGGAAACTTTTACACTTATGAATATGCGGGTGTAGATGACAAAGGCAGTTGGTTGATTTACAGTAAAGATGGTGAGAAAATTCCTATTAAACAAGGTTCTGATAAGGATAAGAAAGTAGTAGGTAATGGATTGCCAAAATTTATCATGTCAATGTCTCATTCTTTCAGATATAAGAATGTTGATTTGATGCTTTACTTTAGGGGCAATTTTGGATTTGATATCTATGATTCACATACTCTTTATTATGGTCTACAATCAGCGGCAAGTAATACAAATGTATTAGAGGTTGCTTATGGAAAGAACTCACATATTGTAGAAGGAGTGAACTCACACAATAGTTACTTCGTACATAAAGGTGATTATCTGAAATTAGATGTGTTGACACTGGGATATAATTGGAATGTAAATACGAAGTGGATTGAAAAGGTTAGATTGTATATGACAGCTCGTAACCTATTTACAATAGGCGGATATAGAGATGCTCTTGATATGGATGCTTACGCTGTAAATGGTATGCAGCCTGGAGTGCATAGTTCAAAGAATGGATATTATCCTTCTTCTAGACAGTGTTTATTCGGCGTTCAAATTAATTTTTAAATGATTGAAGTATGAAACTTGTAAAATATATTATATCGGCTTTTATACTCCTGAGTTCAGCAAGTTGTACTGATTTGGATGAAACGGTTTATAGCTTCATTCCGCAGGACGGTTTTTATCAAACAAAAGACAATGTACTTCAGGGATTCGTGCGTCCGTTTGGACATGCTTTCTGGACATGTTCACGAAGTTCTTACTTATTTAATGAACTATCTGCTGATCAATATATGATTGTTCAGCGAGAAGAGCATTGGTACGATGGTGGTGCCTATTTTAAACTTCACTACCACACATGGGATTTGGATGATTGGTATGTTAAAAATCTTTGGACAGATACTTATCGTGGTATTATACAGTGTAACTCTGTTATTTCTGATTTTCAGAAGTTGGAACCGACTAAGTTTGGTATGTCTCAAGGCGAGTTGAACGATTTTATAGCTCAGGAACGTGTGTTACGTGCATGGATGTATATGGAATTGTTTAATCTGATGCATAATATCCCTATTGTAACGGATTATCCTACTGATGAACTTCCATCTCAGTCAAGTCCTCAGGAAACCTTTGCTTTTCTTGAAAGAGAATTAAAAGAATCTCTACCTTTATTGAAAAAGAAAAGCGGTAGTGAAGGTAATGGTGTAAGTCAAGGATTATGGAATCAAGGGGCAACAGCAGCTTTGCTTGCTAGATTGTATATGAATGCGTCGTGGTGGATTGGTGAGGATCGAAGTAGTGATTGTGAAACGCTTTGTCAAGATATTATTGATGGCGTTTATGGAAATTATTCATTGGCGGAACGTTGGGATGCACCTTTCGATTGGGATAATGACAAGTGTAATGAAGTTTTGTATGCATTCCCAAGTGCTTATGGTAGTGCGCACTGGCATTATAGTTGGGGAATGTATTTTGTGAGTGCCCCGTGGAATGCTCAGCCTTATTATGGCTTCTATGATTGGGGACAAATGGGTTGTAAATTTGCGTTGCAACCTGGGCTTGACTTGAATGGTGAAGAGTATAAATTTGAGTTAGGTAAGCCAGTACGTAAATTCCAAAAATATGCTGATGACATCCGTTTGAAAAAGTACAGAAACATAGGAACAGGAAAACGTGAAGGAATGTTCTTGTATGGTTATGTTGATTATGTAGATAAAAAGGGTGATACGCAATATGTATGGGCTGATAACGGAGCTTATAAATTGTATATCAGAGATCAAGTTGGTATTTTCCGTGATACAGATCCTTCTGAAGTGAGCCCTAATCCGTCGAATGGAAAGGAAACCCCTAAATCGGCAATGCCTTATGGTGACCAAAATTCAGGATGGTTCGTTAATAAATACCCTATTTATCCATCAGATGATCCTCATAAGGTAGAATCGGATTTTGTCGTTTTACGATTGGCTGAGGTTTATTATAACTTGGCTGAAATCAAATTTAATAAAGGCAAAAAAGAAGAAGCTGAAAAGTTGTTGAATGCAGTGCGTAAGAGATATTATCCTGCAGGATCTAATAGCTTGTACCCTGAAGATGGTAGCGTAATTACCAAACAAGAATTGTTAGATGAATGGGGTCGTGAATTTTTAGGAGAAAGCATGAGAAGAACTACTTTATGTCGTTTCGGTGTTTATAATTCCGGTACATGGTGGGATAAAGAACCTGACAAAGACGAACATGCTAAATGGGTTCCTCTTCCACGTAGAGCCTTACAGACAAATCCTAATTTGATTCAGAATGATGGATATAGTGGAATTTAAGTGAATGGTGTGGAAATACGATTATTTTAATTTAAAAATTAGCTTATGAAATTAAGTAGATTATTGACAGTGTTTTCTATGGCTGTTTATGTGGCAAGTTCATCTGCTCAAACAGTAAATTGGATACAAAGTACAGAAAAAGAAGTATGGAAACAATCCCAAACAAAACTTACCTCAAAAGTTGAAACGAAACCGTTGCTGGTCGTGGATGAATCTAATCATATTGTAACGTTCAAAAAGTGGGGCACTTGTTTCAATGAATTGGGTTGGGATGCTCTTAATATTCTTCCAATTGAGAAACAAAATAAGTTCTTATCAAATGTTTTTGCGCCAGATGGAGAACTGAAATTTTCAATGGGCCGTATTCCGATGAATGCAAATGATTATGCTCGTGATTGGTATAGTTGTGATGAAGTGCCAGGTGACTTTAAATTGCATTATTTTAATATTGACCGTGATAAGAAGACATTAATACCTTATGTTAAACGGGCTTTGAAACTTAATCCTAATATGACATTTTGGGTGTCGCCATGGTCTCCTCCTTCTTGGTTGAAGATTAATAATTATTATGCAGTAAATAGTAGTGCTAAGGTAAATAAATTACCGGCAGAGGCTGCTATTGCTTTATATGAGGGCAAAGACAATAAGGACAAAAAATATTATCCACGTCAAGTCACCGAGAACGATTATGTTATACAAGATCCTCGTTATTTGCAATGTTATGCAGATTACTTTTGTAGGTTTGTGTCTATGTACCAAGAAATGGGTATTCCTGTAAATCGTGTAATGTTCCAAAATGAGCCATGGGCTTATTCCATTTATCCGGCTTGTGCATGGACACCTGAAGGAATCATTCGATTTAACGTTGAATATCTTTCGCCAACTGTTAAGGCTAAATTGCCAGGAGTGCAGGTTTATTTAGGAACTTTAAATACGAATCGTTTGGATTGTGTGGAAAAAGTTCTTTCTGATCCTCGCATGAAAGATGCGGTGGAAGGAATAGGCTTTCAATGGTGGGGTGGTGGAATTCTGCCACAGATCCGTGCTAAATATCCGAATTATAAGTATATGCAGACAGAAAGTGAATGTGGAAGTGGTACATTTGATTGGAAGGCTGCTGAACATACATATAACTTGATCAATCATTATCTTGGAAACGGATGTGAAGAATATACAATATGGAATGCGATTCTTTGCGACAAGGGGACTAGTGCTTGGGGGTGGAACCAAAATGCATTGGTGCGTGTAGAGTCAAAAACCAGTGAGGCTACCTATACTCCTGAGTACTATGCAGTAAAGCATTTTAGTAATGTAATTGGAGAGGGAACACGTATTTTAAGTTATCGTGAGAAAGGTGAAGATGGTCTTCCTATTATGGTATGTAAAAATGTAGATGGTAAATTTGTAGTTGTTGCAGCTAATTTCAATGATACAGAAAAACAAGTTACTTTGCAGTTAGGTGCTAAATATTTAAATGTAACATTGCAAGGTCATTCTTTTAATACGTTCTGTATTAGATGATATGGTGGTTAATTCAGGGAAAGAATCGCCATTGACACGTGTTGTTGATGGCGATTCTTGGTTCTATTTTCAGTCACTTATTTTTGTTTATGCAACAAAAGTAACTTTGGACTTTTGTTGCATAAGTCAAGTTAAAATTTTAATATTGCATAAACAAAAGTTCGAATTGTTGAATCTGTCTTGTTTGGATTCATGTATTCGATATCAGGTTTATAATAATTTGTGTGAATTAAATCATACCTATGTCTTCTTTTGATGAAAAAGAACTTGAGGATTTATATCTTCATTATCAGAATCGATTTGTTAGATTTACAGAAGCTTATATAAGAGATGAATTCATGGCAGAGGATATTGTCGAAGAGTCTATTATGTATTGTTGGGAGAACCGTGAGAGGTTACCTCATGATGTTAATATTCAGGCCTATGTGTTGACTGTCATAAAACATAAATGTATAGATTTTCTTAGGAAAGAGCAACTTCATAAGGCATATTCAGATATTTGTTTATGGGATTTGTCTGTGCGTATTAAAGATTTGGAAAGTGTTGAACCTTATAGTATCTTCTCTAAAGAAATCCATGATATCACTCATGAAACTTTAAATAAGTTACCTGATAAAACTAGGAATATATTTATCATGAGTCGTATTGAAGGCAAAAAAATACAGGAAATAGCGACGCATTATTGTATATCTGTAAAAGCTGTAGAATTTCATATTTCTAAAGCTCTGAAGCTTTTAAGAATTGCATTACGTGACTATTTGCTTTTTGTTACATATTTTTTGTAACTATTCTTGTGCAAGATTGTTCTTTATGACGGCCAGAAAAGCGTATAGCCTTATTTGTCAAAACGCATTGTTGTATGTTTCGTAATGTGAGTTAATAATACGAGAGTAGGAGAAAAATACTTCGTTTTCCTCCTACTCAATTAAGGCTTATAATTCACTAGTAGCCTGTTTCAACCATTGTCTCTCTTGCTCATTTAAGAAAGGAGATAGTGTGTCGTAAACATGCTTGTGGTAATCGTTCAGCCATTCTATCTCGGTGGGGAGAAGCATTTCCGTACAGATGGCTTCTTTGTCGATAGGACAGAGGGTTAGAGGTTCGAACTTGTAGAATTGTCCGAATTCTGTTTCTTTTGCGAAGACTACCAACATGGTGTTTTCGGTACGTATGCCATATCTTCCAGAACGATAGATGCCCGGTTCGTTGGTGAGCGTCATGCCTGGTTGCAGTGGGGTGGGGATGTGGTTCATGCGGATTTGGTGAGGACCTTCGTGTACGTTAAGAAAGTGTCCTACTCCGTGTCCGGTGCCATGGCCGTAATTGATGCCTTCTTTCCACATGAATTGACGTGCCATGATATCGAGCTGAGTTCCGCATGTACCTGCAGGGAATTCGGTCATCGACAGTGCGATGAATCCTTTCAATACTAATGTGTAGTCTCTTTTCTGCTCTGGTGTGGTAGGACCTAATGCGATAGTTCTTGTGATGTCAGTCGTTCCGTCGAGATACTGCGCTCCGCTGTCGAGCAAAAGCAATCCTTCCGGATGCAGATCGTTTGCGGTTTCTGGTGTCGCCTCATAATGAACGATGGCTCCATGCTCCTGATATCCGGCGATGGTTTCAAAACTTATGCCTTGGAATAACTTTTGTTCTGCACGAAGTTCGTATAACTTCTTGTCGATAGTGCATTCGGTCTGTCCTCCTTGCTTTACGGCATCTTTCAGCCACATCAGGAATTTAGTCATCGCTACTCCGTCGCGTGTCATCGCTTCGTGGAAGCCCTGTATCTCTACTTCGTTCTTTATGGCTTTCATCATTGATACGGGTGATGTGTGCAACTTGATTTTGCAATATGTTTCGGCGGTATGGCAAATCCTGTAGTTGGCGCTAGGCGAGAGTTGTATGCATTCTCCTTTATAGTCTTTTATGTCCTGCTCTATTTGCGAATAAGGTCTTGCCTCAATATGGTTGTCTTGCAAATATTGGATAGTTTCGGCAGTCAGCTTGTTAGTGTCTATATATAAATAGGTGTGTTGCTCTGTAATGAACAGGTAGCTTACGAAAACAGGGTTGCATGGAACGTCTATGCCTCGCATGTTTAATACCCATGCCACTTCGTCGAGAGATGAGATTACCAGTGCGTCGGCGCCTTGCTCGTGCATGTGAGCGTGTATCTGCTCTAATTTCTTGCTTGTGGGTACTCCTGCGTAGCAAAGTGGAAGAATGAAAGGAGCGGAAGTTGGCAGTTCTGGGCGGTCGCTCCATATTTCATCAAACGGATCTTCCGTATCAATCAGGCTGATGCCGAAGTCTTTCAGGTCATCGCTTAACTGTGAGAAGTATTCTACTCCGCATGTTTTTCCGTCTATTCCTACGCTGTCGCCATTAGCTAAAGTCTCACCAAGCCACTCGGCGATTGATGGTGTTTCGGGCATTCTCTCCTTAAATAATCTGATGCCGGTGCCGTCAAGCTGTTCTTCAGCTTGTATGAAATAGCGTGAGTCTGTCCACAGTCCGCCGTTTTGTGAGGTGATGACAGCCGTACCTGCAGAACCGGTGAATCCGGAAATCCATTTTCTGCTTTCCCAATGTTCAGGAACGTATTCGCCTGCGTGCGGGTCGGTACTTGGCACAACGAAAGCTGTTATGCCTTTTTTATTCATGAAGCCGCGTAGTGCTTCGATGCGCTTTTTTATTTCTGTATTCATGTTGAACCGTATTTGATTTATCGATTTTCTGTATCTACAAAGATAAGACATGTCTTCCATCATAACGAGCCTGTGCTGTTATTTTTATTAAAATATCGTGGAATGTTTTGTGAATAAAGAAACTATGTGTAATTTTGCGCCGCAGTTTGACTATCAAACCGATAAAGCAAAGAAGTAATTTAATAATCACATACATTAATTAAAAACAAACATGATTGTAGTACCAGTAAAAGAAGGCGAAAACATTGAAAAAGCGCTGAAGAAATTCAAAAGAAAATTTGAAAAAACAGGTGTTGTAAAAGAACTGAGAAGCAGACAGCAGTATGACAAACCGTCTGTTTTGAAGAGACTTAAAATGGAACGTGCTATTTACGTTCAGAAAATGCAGCAGAACGAAGATTAATAATTCTGCAAAACTCTTGAATTATTGAATTCTTTTTCATAAATTCGTTGCTGAATAATTAAGGCGATGTTTTTTTATGCTGAAAGATTCTTTTTTGAAATTTCTTCGTTTTGAGAAAAACTATTCTGACAAAACGATTGTTAGTTATGGTACAGATCTCTCAAAGTTTGAAGAGTATTTTAAAAAGTTGGACGAAAATTTAGACTTTCCAGCGGTCGATGCTGACATAATCCGTGGATGGGTGCTCTCGTTGATGGAGGATGGTTATACGGCGACTTCTGTGAATCGAAAATTAAGTTCACTTCGTTCTTTTTATCATTATTTGCTGCGTCAGGGTGTAGTTTCTGTGGATCCGCTGCTGAAAGTAACGGGGCCGAAGAAAAAGAAGCCTTTGCCTGTTTTTATTAAGGATGCGGATATGACTCGATTACTGGATGAAACGGCGTTTGATGCCGGATTTGAAGGTCTTCGCGATCGGCTGATTCTGGAAGTTTTCTATGAAACCGGTATTCGACGTTCTGAATTAATAGGTCTGACTGATGCGGATGTTGATCTGTTCGCGAAGCAAATAAAGGTGACGGGAAAGAGAAATAAGCAACGTTTGATTCCTTTCGGTGATGAGCTGAAGGAAGATATAGAGGCTTATCTTTCGGCAAGAAAAGATCTTTTGCCAGAGGGTGGAGAGGCGTTTTTTATTCGTAAGAATGGAAAGGCGATGTATCCTTATCTGGTGTATCTCTTAGTGAAACGTTATCTCTCGAGAGTCGTTTCGTTGAAGAAGAAAAGCCCACATGTGTTGCGGCATACTTTTGCAACCTCGATGCTGAATAATCATGCGGAATTGAGCGCTGTAAAAGAGTTGCTAGGACATGAAAGTTTGACAACAACGGAGGTGTATACCCATACGACTTTTGAGGAGTTGAAAAAAGTTTATGAACAAGCTCATCCTAGAGCGTAAAGAAAAAGGAGGTATTTATGGAAGTAAGAATTCAATCAATT
>ENA-OPNW01000988-OPNW01000988.1-human-gut-metagenome-genome-assembly--contig:-NODE-988-length-15367-cov-14.489420_pt1 | contig 15367 bp, 20 predicted proteins | sample MGYA00241540_ERZ501777 | MGnify/ENA primary metagenome ERZ501777 (study PRJEB25962, sample SAMEA2042615) | human gut metagenome | biome: human gut; feature: human-associated habitat; material: faeces...
TTTGTGTGGTAACTTCATTCTACCAGAGCCTGCAAGCTATGTCTTCTTTTATGCGGTTTTCAATTTGCGCAAGTTATTGTACATTATCGAGCATCTGTGGCGACCTTTGTACGTTTCGGACGGAGTAGTAAATTGAGTAGTATGACAGGAGGCCCTATGCCATTACCCGGCATGGGGCCTCCTGATTGTCCTACCCGTCATTAACTATCTGCAGAATCTCAGCTTCAGCGATCTTAAAGCCCACACGAGGATAGGTATCCAGCGTGATACTGGGTAAATATTAAGTTTCCTCGTAACTTACGTGAATTTCAACATTGCTATATTTTGCGCGGAGCGCAGGATAGATGCAGGAAATGCACAAATAAATCAGAATACCAATTACCTGGAACATCTGAATGGTCAAGCATTCATAAATTACGAACACTGCGGCCACAAATGCGCCTAAGAAGCACAAGGAACGGTATAGGTTGTCATTTATATGGAATTGAGAATGTTTCCATAGTTCGGGAATCTTTTTTGGCATATTAATGATGGACAAGCATAGGACTACTTGCACACAGTTACCAAAAATATTACTGATATTCGCAACATCACTGACATTGATCCCGCTTAAAATTATGATAGAAGCAACGATGTAAATAGTCGCGATGATGTAATGCGGCGTGCCGAATTTGTCATTCCTTTTTGCGAGAAATTTAGGCCACCAGCCGTCCTCAGCTGCCTGGGCAATAGGTGCCTGAAGCCATCCAATGCAGGCATTGAGCGAGGTTACTAGAGCGACCATAGCGCCGCCGACCATAAAGAATACATAGAGTGGGAATGGGAGAATATGGTTTGCAACTGTAGAGAGATTCTTTCCCGCAACCTCGGCAACAGGAAAAACACCCGCAGCGACTACGCCAACTCCGATATAGAGCAGAGTTACAAGGCCTGTGCTAAATACGATACAAAACGGAATGTCCTTTTTAGGATTCTTTGCATCACGACTCATATTGATGATTTGGACTGCGCCAATTGTTGCATTAGACAGCACAGACGCAGCGGCCATTACGCCGGTGAATCCCCCAAGGAAAAACTGATGATCATTGAAGTAGTTGGGGTCGATGTGGATTACGCCAAATCCGGTAAATATTAAAAGAGCGATAATTAAAACGCCGACCAAGATAGACTGTACCTTTGCGACAGCCTTTATTCCGATAAGATTTAGCACAATAAATACAGTCAAAATTCCGAAAGCAACTAACCTAGCGTTGATTTCCGGAAAGGCGGATAAGACATAGTCTGCAAAAGAAATAGAATATGTTGCCGCACCAAAGAAATTGCTGATGAATACAACAGAATATAAACCGGCAAACCATTTACCACCAAACAGAGCAGCTTGCGTATAGAATCCGCCGTTCATGCGAATTGTAGCCGCTGTAAAAAAGTGTGGCAGAGACATAATAAGCACAAGGACCGCACTGATAATATAGGCAAATAAAACGGAACGTCCTGTAATTCCAATCGCTATACCTGTCATAGTCATAACGCCGCCGCCAATAATGTTGCCAACAGCCATGGCTACCAATTCTTTGCGCCCCAGGCTTTTTGTCCCATTGGTGTTTGCGATACTCATTTTTTCACACTCCTTCGACATGTTATCTTGAATATGTATCGGTAAAAATCTTTATAGTTCTAGTACGAGGGCTTGATAACCTAAAAGATTTAATTCAAGGTTCGATAAACTGAATTTATCATAGTTATTTAATAAAATCTGTTTTGGTTCACGAGAAAGCATAATCGTGCGGGCGTCTTTTTGATAATTAGCTATGATCAAAATATCCTTATCTCCACTGCGGTAGTAGGCCATAAGATTATGAATATCAGGATGAAAGGGGATAAATTCACCATATGTGAAAGTGTTTGCATAATCAAGGTTTTTGCGGAGTAGAATCATTTTTTTGTAGTAGGAAAGGACTGAGCCGGGTGTGTTTAATTCGCTGGACACATTAATTTCTGGATAGTTCGGGTTTACTTCCAGCCAAGGAGCACGGGAAGAAAAGCCAGCATACGGTTCTGCATTCCATTGCATAGGTGTGCGGACATTGTCACGGTTATATTTGGAAATGATTTCTAGTGCCTCCTCAGGAGAGAAGCCTGCATCAATGCTAACGTAATATTGGTCAATCGCGCTAAAATCATCTATTTTTTCAAGAGGAACGACACCTCTGTTTTCCATACCGATCTCTTGCCCCTGATAAATAATGGGAATTCCTTTCAAAAAGAAATATACGGTAGCAAGCATTTTCTTGCTTTCCAGAGAAAGATCATGGTCGGGAAGATAGCGATTAATACCGCGCGGTTCGTCATGATTATCAATAAAATTTGCAAAAAATCCAATATTTTTTGCGCGTTCTTGGGATGTAAAGCAACAGTCCCGGTAGTTATCGGGAGTCACAGGCATATAGTCAAACCAACCCTTTTCACTCTTGCCGAATACGTTAGGAGCAAAGTCAAACATAGTAGAAAAATATCCATTTTCTCCAATGTAGTCAGGCAAAGAGCCTTCCCGTTCATTACTAACCTCTCCAAGAACAAAAATATCTCTTTTTTTAAATATAAGATCTGACATTTCACCAAGAAATTCGCCGATCCCTTCCACTTCTTTTTTCATAACAGTCAGATCGCACAACCCGTCCGGACGATCTGGCGCATAGTCTTTAAAAGGAAGCTTTTTCTTAATATTGACAATTGCATCTACACGGAACCCACTTAGACCATGGTCCAACCAGAAATTGATAATTTTATAGACCTCTTGGCGCACCTCCGGATTTTCCCAGTTGAGGTCAGGCTGTTTTTTGTGGAATGTATGCAGATAGACTTTCCCCGGATGTCCAGGGAGCTCTGACCACACAGATCCGCCAAAGATACCCCGCCAATTACACGGCAGCTTGCCGTCTTTAATATCTTCTATGTAAAAGTATTTTCCATACTTTCCGCCAGGCTCTTGGCAGGCTTTCCGAAACCATTCATGTTCATCAGAGCAGTGATTTACAACCAAGTCCATAATGACATACATGCCTCGTTTTTTGCTTTCAGAAATCAAGCGGTCCATATCGTCCAGAGTTCCAAACGTAGGATCAATGTTATAGTAATCGCTTATGTCATATCCTTGGTCAGCCATGGGGGAGGGGTACATGGGGCAAATCCAGAGAATATCTGCGCCGAGTGATTTTATGTAGTCCAGTTTTTGAATAATGCCTTGGATATCTCCGATTCCATCGCCGTTAGAGTCAAAAAAACTTTTGGGATATATTTGATACACTATTTTGTCATGCCACCATTTTTTCAATTTGAGACCTCCTTTTATAATCTTAGATATACCTCAAGACTTGCCGTGATTTAATAATATCATGCAGCAAAGCAAAAAACTTCACAAATTCTCACAAAATGATACGGAATCTAAATAAATTTGAGCAATAATTCTGGTATTTTGATTTTGATATCTGCCATTTTGATATTTCCAGACATAATAAGATGACAAAGAGGGCTTGCTTCTGATATAATATTTATAAAATCTATCATAGATTTTTGCAACTATTAAACGGTAGATATAAGATTGGTAAGGCATAATTAGGGGGGTGACAACTAAAATGCAATGCGAAGATATAACTTTAAAAGAGAGGCGAATACATGGTACGGAGCTTTTTCCTTGTGGCCTTTATCAAAGAAAAGAAGACGATCCGTTAACTGCTATGCAGTATCATTGGCACGATGAGATTGAAATAATTTATTTCGAATCTGGAAAAGCCAGTATTCGGATTGGAACAGAAATTTATGATTTGACTGAAGAAATATTTTTCTTCGTAAATTCTGGAGAGCCCCATATGCTTACATGGGAAATACCATGTCGTGAATCAGCACTTGTGTTAGACAGTAGAAGCTTTTGCACAGAACAATATAGTAACACGGGGTTAAAAATAGGGTATTTAATTGCCAATGGCAACGTTGTCCTGCCCAGAATGTTGCGACAGGGCAGCCAATGTTTTGAAAAAATAAAGCAGCAATATAAAGATATTGTTTCAGAATTTGTAGAACTAGGATATAGTGATTTGTCTACCGGACAGATTTTAATCAAGGATAAAGGGGCGCAAAACATTATTTATGGGAGCTATATAAAAATTTTAGGTTATCTGTCTGTGGGCAATCACCTCCAGCCAAAGTTTGAGGATCACAATTATGAAATTATTAAAAAAGTGGTAGAGCACATATGGAAATATTACACAAAACGGCTTTATGTTTCGGATTTAGCCAAAATTGCCAATATGAATGAACAGTATTTTTGCAGATTTTTCAAGAAGTATCTGGGAAAAACACCTATGGCATATATCAATACATATAGGCTACAACAAGCTGCATTATTGCTGGAAACAACAGATATTCCCATAACAACGCTGTGTCTTGAATGTGGTTTTAACAATTTAGGTCATTTTTTTGATAAATTCAAATCGTTATATGGAATAACCCCGTTGCAGTTCCGAAAAGGTTGTACAACCAAGTCTCAAAACCGCATTTAGCAAAAAACACGTAAGTTCCTTTCAAACGAGAAACGAGTGATCTTATCAGAGGTTATATCGCATAGTTCCGCCGCAGCTTCCAAGGTCGACTTCTTCTCTTTTCTATAGTACCTCACGTTCTGTCCAAAGTCCTCCTTTAACACTGCCCTCTCCTCCGATACTTTTTTATCGTACCGAATTTTTCCGCTTTCGTACAGGAACGATAGATTCCTCAGCTTGTCGAAAAAGTCTGAGCGCATTCGAGGAATCATCGAGCGAGTTTGCAAAGGGTTCCGCAAACAGGAGATGCCCGAAGTGTATCACCCAGAAGCAGTAGATGATGACGAACTGGACGATCTCATCTTCGAGTATACAACACGCCCGAGTACGAATCTCAAAGAGACAATTCGGGAAATCCGGGGTTCAAAGGATCGCGATGCAGAAAACTATGACAGCGGCAGTCTTTGCGAGCGCGTCCTTCTGAATATGCCGGCCGAAAACTACACCCTGACCGTTAGCCGTCCGACACCCTGACCGCTGAAAACGGACACCCTTTCCGCTGGTCCTACACCGAGGCCGTGGTGCGTGCACCACCACGCCGGTCTACGGACACCGCCCAAATGGTGCACAGCGGCCGGGCACATGGTGCACCCGGCCGCCGGGGAAATTACTCTGTCATACCCATGCGCTTGCGCATTGACTCGCCCTCGATCTGAACCGTGTACGCGTTGTAGATGATCCGGTCGCAGATTGCGTCCGCCAGAGTTGGATCATACAGATTTTCATGCCACTCACTGGTGTCATACTGGGAGCTGAAGATGGTGGACGCCACCTTGTTCCGAGCTTCCACCAGCTCCAGTACATCCCGGGCTTCTGCCTCCTTCAGCGGGTACAGCAGCCACTCGTCCAGAATGAGCAGCTTCACCTTTTTCAGCTGCTTCATATATTCCCGATAGGTCCCATCCCTCCGGGCTACAGCGATCTCCACCAGAAGATCCGGCAGCCGGAGATACCGAACGGCGTCCGCCACACCCAGGGAACAGGCCAGGAATGTCTTTCCAGCACCGGTAGCGCCCAGGATGATCACATTTCGTGCCTCCTGAATGTACGAACAGGATGCCAAGCGGAGGATCTGCTCCCGGTCCAGATGCCGTTCGGCAATCTACTCGATATTCTCCACGCTGGCCTGTGTATCTGCATAGCCGACCTTCTTGATCAGGCCAGTGAGCCGGTTGCTTTTCCGAGCACTCCATTCGGCATCCACCAGCATGGCGAGCCGATCCTCGAAGGGCACATTCCGGAACTGCGGGTCTTCCAGCTGGACAGAAAGCTGCTCTGCCATGACGCCCATGCGAATCTCTCTGAGCTTACGAATCGTTTCGTTACTGAACATTATTTCTTCCCCCTTCTGTAGTACTCAGCACCACGGGTAAACCTGTGGGCCTTCTGAGGCACAGGTTCTGGATCCACATCTTCCGTCTGAAGCAGGTCCTGCTCAGACTTCAGAATAGCCTGTACACTTTTCAAGCTATGAGAAGGGGTGAAGGTCAGAGCTTTTCGACAGGCGTCCTCCAAGCGGACCACAGAATAGTGGTCAGACAGCTTTAGGAGGGCCATGCAGGATTTGTAACCCTGCTGCTCTACCTTGTGAGCAGTAAGGAATACTCGCACAACAGCGGCAGTATTTTCGCCAATAGAGGACGCCCAGCGAAGGAACCGTTTACTGTTCCATTGGAGGTAAGCGGTGTGCTCCGGAGGCATATGCTCCTCAAGCATACTGTACTGATTGGGGCGGCCATACAGCCGAAGGTGGGAGGCCACTCTGGTACCGCAGAAATAGATTTCTACAGCGGAGCCGGTGAGTCGTACATCCACTTTCTGTTTGATGTATTCGTATGGGTCCGAATAGTTCATGCGATCCACTGAAATGTGGTAGTTATATTGCACCGTGGCCGTTTTCCATTCTGCCAGCTCAAACGGATTTGGCGGTAGCGGCAGAGGGAACAGCTTTTCTTCCTCAAAGTCAGAGGCTCTGCTGCCATCTTTCTTCTGAAACGGCTTGTGGTTGAAGTCAGCCAGCTTTTCCCAGATTGCACGATTCAGTTCATCCAAGGAGAGAAACTGACGGTTTCGCAGCGCAGCAAGGATCCAAGTGGATACAACGCCAACGGAGCCCTCCACGAACGCTTTGTCCTTCGGTGTCCGTGGACGGGTGGGGATAATTGCGGTGCCGTAATGCTCCGCCATTTCCTGGTAGCGGAATTGTCAGTGACCTCGGCCTCGAAGTCAACGGTGGTATGGGCAAGCAGATCAAAGAGTATCTCGCCCTCTTCAAAGCCTGCATCTACACTTCTCTGGAGTCGGTAATTCATCGCACGGCAGTGATCGATAATGGCATTGTAGATATAGCGACATGCGAAGGGTGCGAATTCGCCGCTATCCGCCTGGTACTTCAAAGCGGCACGGCAGATGGCCTCACAACCGATGGCATAGAAGTCATCATAGGTCAATAGCGGTCTGTTGGGAACTGAGATTCTGGTTCGGATGACCCAGTTGACCAGATCCAAATTCTCCAGCACCAGGGCGTCTTGATAATCAGTCATGTCGAGCACCTCCTTTATGCGACACAGTTGTTTCTGGCAAGTACTTCATTGCAGAGGCGGATCAGCTCACGGCATCGATACTCACTGCACATGCCGATGTGAGCGTCACGCAGGCTAAGTCCGAATGAATCCGCGAACCAGCGATAAGCTTCTTCACGAGTCATGATCCCGTTCTTCCAGATAAGGTCGAACTTTCGATGAGCCTGAATACGGAGATTCCGGAGATTCCCATTCGCCGGCACACCCATTGGTTTGTCAGTATTCGGGTGTGCCGCAACATAGGTGTTACAGGCGGGATAGTTGTGACATACATAGAGCTTTCGGTCAGATTTCGCATCATGATAGATTTCGGATGCAGGTCTCAGGATCATGGCCGCCCCGCAATGCGGACAGCGGAAGGATCTACTGCGCTGGGCTCGGGTCTTTCTTTTTTTCAAAATGGTCATCTCCTTTTTTGTGTTCTACTAGAGTTCACTCGAAAAACAGGGGGGTACCCCCCGTCGCTTCGAAAAGAAATTTGTAAACTTTTTGTGAACGGATGTGAAAAGAGCTATTGCACGCAAAATGCAATAGCTCTTGAAGAGAAATACAGAGTTTTGTAACGTGGGCATGTGAAATTTGACACGTTGACCAGATTATGCTATAATGTATCAAAATTAAATTAGTTGCATATATTCAATGCGAAGGAGGGAGAACAATGGACTATAGAAAGCTATGTGTAGAACTGTTCGGTACTGACGATGAGGCCACACTTCGCAAGATCGCTGCAGAATATAGGAAGAAGAACACACGCAACGCTGGCCGGAAACGCAAAATAGCCGACGAAGATATCCACAAAATGAGGGCTATGCGCAACGCCGGCACATCCATGCAGGAACTGGCAAGGACATTTGGGCTCTCTCGTCAAACGGTTGAGCGATACCTAAACACAGCCGCAGGCGATGGCTGCACAATGCGCATCACTTATATGTTCAGAAGGCAGCCTTGTACGGTTATTGATGTAGACTTCCTTGACCAAAAGGTGGTCATCCAGAACAAAACGGATGACATTCTGCATCGTGCATTCGGTGTACTGGAGCACCCAACCTGGAATGACTTTGAAAATTTCTTACGGGATCGCTGCTTTCCTCAGACACGCGGCAACTGCAAGGAACTGCTTCAAGAAATGGATCTAACGGATTATGATCCGTTGAAGATCGTAGAAAAGACGAGGGGTCGTTTAGCTGATGACGAAATGTGGTTAAGACTTCGTTATCTTCCGAGGAAGGAGATCATTTATGCAAGTCATTGATTTTACGAGCGCGGATAGAATTATGAGCGAAGGCCATACCTCAAAGGGTGACCAACCCAAATGGAAGCAGTCAGGCAATTGGTATAAAGCGGACCACATGGGATACGAAGCGCTCTCGGAAATAATCGTTTCACGTTTGCTCACATGGTCAAATGCGGATGATTTCGTGGTTTATCAACCAGTGTTCATTCACTATAACGATAAAGTAATACCGGGATGCTCCAGCCATGACTTCATGCGCAAAGATGAAATGCTGATTCCATTTGAACGGCTCCATCGCGCCTATGAAGGTCGCGGGCTTGCTCAAGCGCTGACAAAATTCGACTCTCCTGCGGATCGAATTGCTTACACGGTTGGTTTTGTTGAGCGCGTCACAAATCTAACCGGTGTTGGAGCATATCTTACTGCTATCCTTGAATTGGACTGCCTGACGCTCAATGAAGATCGCCACACAAACAATCTCGCTGTATTGCGGAATGAAGAAACAAAGGAATTTCGCCTTTGTCCGATCTTTGATAATGGGCTCTCTCTTCTTTCAGATCTGAATGACTACCCGCTTACCGATGATCTATATACCTGTATTGAGCGAGTACAAGCGAAGCCTTTTGATTCGGATCATGTGGAGCAGGTGACGGCGGCTGAGCAACTCTATGGCAGACAACTCACCTTTCGCATATCGCATGGAGAACTGAGGTCAGAACTGAATTTGCTATCTGAAGCCTATTCTCCAGATATACTCCAAAGAGCGGAGCGTGTACTGCTTGAGCAGAAGCGAAAACACAGCTGGCTCTTTTAGACTACTTGACCAAAGAGAGCAGCCTCGAGGAACATCCGGATAACGATGCAATATTGGATCATCATATAAAGCCGTGGGTTGGATATCTGAGAGTACTCAACCCATGGCTTTCTTTTTTGCGATACAAATAACCATTATCAAAGGTTGTCCTTTCTATTGGACAGGTTTTATGCTATGATATCATTGCTTGACAGAAATTGGTTCGACCAGGTTGAAAGGATGATGAACATATGCCTCGCTCCTCATTTCAGAAGCTGAAGATTATCTACATCATGGAGTACCTGCTGAAGAACTCAGATGAAGACCATGCCGTAACTACCAGCCAGATCATTGCCTACCTGAAGTCTCATGATATTACTGCGGAGAGAAAGACGATCTATAGTGATATCGATGCTCTACGAGATTTTGGATTGGACATCATCCAGGTATCTGAGGGGAACAATCACGGCTACTACGTGGCACGCCGTGACTTTGAACTACCGGAGCTCAAGCTCCTCGTGGATAGCGTCCAATCCTCGAAATTTATTACCCATAAGAAAACGCTGTCCCTGATCAAAAAGATTGAAAAGCTGGCCAGCATTCATAGCGCACAACTGCTCATCCGGCAGGTATTCGTGAAGAACAGGATCAAGACGATGAATGAGTCCATCTACTATAATGTCGATGAGATTCATAACGGCATCTCAAGTAATCGGAAGATCCGGTTCCTGTATTTCGAGTATAATGTCGCCAAGGAGCGCGTGTACCGACATGGTGGAGCTTATTATGTTGTCAGCCCATTTGCAATGACATGGGACGATGAGAACTACTACATGGTGGCCTTTGATTCTGCTGCAGGGATCATCAAACACTACCGCGTCGATAAGATGGAAAAGATCACCGTTCTGGATGAAGAACGAGATGGTCAGGACGCTTACGAGGCGCTCGATATGGCCGTCTATGCGCGTAAGACATTCGGCATGTTCACCGGCGAGGAGGTCAAGGTTCATCTCCGTTTCGAAAATCATCTCGTGGGCGCTGTACTCGACCGTCTCGGGCGGGATGTGATCTTAGTCCCGGATGGAGAAGATCACTTTACAGTATGGACAGATGTGATCGTCAGCCCACAGTTCTTTGCGTGGCTCTGCGGATTTCAGACGGCGGCGAAGGTCATTGGGCCTGATGATGTAGTCAAGCAGATGGCAGAGCATGTCAAGTCAATCGCAGCACAGTACGAATAAAGCTTGAACCTTGGACGCGGAGGAACGGTATATGTCCTATCCAAAACCACTATCGGAGAAATCTCTAAACCGGCTATATATGCAGGCGGGTTTATCAACGGAAACATGTGCTTTCCTCCATTCTCTATTCGCCGCCTGTGCAAATCTATATGGCACCATCGCCCTTCGCGATGTATGGTCGGTTTATCAGGAGCTAAAAAGCGATGTGCCGCGGATTCATCGACGCGATCTTATCGCCTTTTCCTCTATTGTCCGTCGAGAGGTGCAACCCTATTGGGTTTATGAGATTGAAGAACTGTACACGGAAGAACCGCACAATGATCTGGATCGGCACATCGTATCAAAAGAATTGATTGGTGCTGGCTATGGTAAGATGTTTTCCTTCTATGCACTGATGGACGAGCGCGATGATCGCCCCTATTGTGTCCCCGATGATTTTCTCTCATATGCGGAACCAACAGCATCTGTAGAGGAGAAATCACTCGCAGATTTTATTGGGAACCTGAAGTCCACGGTGATGGAGTGCGCCCCAAAACAACGTAAAACCTATCCGAATGAGAATCGCGGGAAGAAATTAAACGAGTTTTCTTTTCTCAATTTGAACGAGCGGTTCAATTTGGATTATTACAAGAAAGTCCCCGCCACTTATTCTGCCCTGTTGGCAGAGTACAGCGGTACAGAGGCGGAAAAGATTATGCGGTTTCATCGGCGAGCCGAGAATGTTGGTCATCTGCGCACAACGGATATGATCCAGAATGTGCTGATTGAATTGTGCGAGGTAGGTGTCCGCCTGACGGAAAAGCAGCAAGATACTCTTATGCAGCTCATCGTGCAGTATCACAATGGAAGCCGCTTGTGGTGTACCTGCGGTTGGAAACCGGATGAGCTGGCAGCTAAGTTTAGCGGTATCGGAGCATTCCCTGGTCAGGAGGCATCATCTCCAGAGGGAATGATGGATGAGAAAGATATCATTCGCAAGATGAAAGAGTTGGGACTGAAGGTCTTGGAGTGAGCAACATGTCAACCATTGAGCAAACACTTTTACGCCTACAAAAGTCTGCTTTCCGCGCAAAGTTCCATTTGAGTGAAAAGGACAGGCAGTACATAATGGACAAGGGCATGGGAACCATTCAGCACCATGCTGCCGACTTCATCCGAACGCGGCTTGCGCCGGCGATCATCCCAAATGACGGCAAGCAAACGCCAATGCGTGGGCATCCGGTGTTTATTGCCCAGCATGCCTGCGCCTGCTGCTGTCGCAGCTGCTTAAACAAGTGGTATCATGTCCCGATAGGGCGTGAGCTGACGGAGGATGAGCAGAAACGCATCGTAAGGTTGCTGATGGCATGGATCGAGCGACAGCTTGCAATGGGTGCGAAATAGCGAGGAATTGAGGTAACGACTATGTCTACGATTGGAAATATTCTTTGGTTCCTATTTGGAGGATTGATCGGCGGGCTTGCCTGGGTACTGGCCGGCTGTCTTTGGTGCATCACCATCATCGGCATACCCGTTGGCCTGCAATGCTTCAAATTCGCAAGTCTCGCCTTTTTCCCGTTTGGGAAGGAAGTTGTGTATGGCGGTGGAGGCTTTTCCTTCCTCGTCAACCTGATTTGGATCATTTTCTTTGGCCTTGAGATGGCAATCGGATACTGCATTCTGGGCTGTCTCTGGTGCATCACGATCCTTGGCATTCCAATCGGAAAGCAATGCTTCAAAATGGCCAAGCTGTCTCTAATGCCCTTTGGGGCATCGGTCGTGTAAAGGAATATTGTATGCGGCCACCCCCTCATGACCTTTTCCTGATCCACGAAAAAAGCAACGGCTCTAATGAGATCACTCTCAATCGATTGAGGAGGATAAGACATGGGAGAGATCATCAATACGAACACCGCTATGAGTGCCGATTGGAAAGCGCCAATTGAAGCTGACTATAAGACCCGGAAGGGTGAAAAAGACTAACCGCATCGATTTCGACACGGTTAGTACTATCTCCTAAGCCGCACCATATAAATGGTGCGGCTTTTCATTTGATGTATACTCGTCAGTTTACGTATGTATCAAAATATATATTAGTTCTATTGACACTTTTGCTCGTTGCGGATATAATAATGGTGAAGATCAAAATTGGAGGTCTATCATGAGAGATTACAGCAAGTACGAAAAGACACCCGTGTTATTCTCTGGGGCAGAAAAGAAGTTTGAAATCATCATTGACGGGTTTCGTTATATTGTTAAGTTTCAGAAGAATTCCGAAGTGGGCTTGACCTTCAATTATGTTTCTGAGTATTTGGGAAGCCATATTTTTCAACTACTTGGCATTCCCGTACAGGAAACCTTCCTTGGCACTTATGAGGGCAAAAATGTGGTCGTTATGAAGAACTTCCTTGAGCCGGAGGATGCCCTTGTGGCCTTTAATGGCGTTGGCGAAAGCTCGCTGGAAAGGGACAAAGAGCTCTATCAGTACACTTATGAAGATATTACCGCAATGTTGCGGGAGAATATGAAGTCAACAAATGTTGAGGAGACAATCGACCGTTTCTGGGATATGTTCATCGTGGATGCTTTGATTGGTAATTTTGACCGGCATGGCGGGAACTGGGGTTTCATTAAGAAAGATAATCAATACCGGATCGCCCCGGTATATGACAATGGTTCAAGCCTGTATCCGAAGCTGAATACGGACGAGAAGCTGGAGGCCGTACTCTCCTCCGAGGAAGAAATTGACCAACGGATCTATAAGTTCCCCACCTCCCACATCAAGGTGAAGAATCGCAAGAGTTCCTATTTTGAAGTGATCAGCAGCTTGCAATTCGAAGCATGCAATGATGCCCTAAAGCGAATTGTTCCTCGCATCGATTTTAATCAAATCAATACTCTTATTGACGAAGTGGAAGGGATCTCAGAGGTGCGTAAGCGTTTTTATAAAGTCATGCTGCAGCAACGGTATGAAAAGATCCTTATGTACGCATATCGCCAGTTGTGACATGGAAAGGAGTGGCTCATGAGGCCTGTTACGCATGATTACCAAAGCCTAAACGAATATACGCTTCCCCTGCAGGGAAAGCCCTATTACCGCAGCAGCGGCATAATCTATGCCGTGGACCGCAACGGCAATAAGTATGCTGTGGGGCGAGTTGATCTTGAGCGCTTTGATGATCAGAACTTCCAGTATGTTTTCACTCCTGAATGGAGTGTAATCGATACCCTGCCGTCCTCCATTTTCCAGGGTATTCCCGGACTCGACATGTCCATGCGGCTTGAGCGATATTATCGCGTCAATATGACGCCGTACTTCATTTCTGATCGTACCCCCAGCGAAAGTCGAGAAGATCTCTGGGAACTCCTTGACGCAGTTGGTCTGGATTACTATGACCGCTTTGAGTGGCTGCTCCGGACGGATATGCGCTGCGGTACCGATAACTTGATCGTTGAGCGGGCAGAAGCTGCTCGGACTATCACATTTGAATCGATCAATAGCCTGCCGCCTGATCTCCAGCCAACCGACCTTGTTACGATTCAGGGATTCCAAAGCATCGCAAAGACCAGCCACCAGCTCAGAAAGATCCTCCTTCAGATTTTGAGGAGTGGCGCTCATATCTGGGATGAAACAGACTCGCGCCAGCTCTCTGAAGAGGAATGCAGTCTGCTGCTAAACCTGCTCATGGTTCAGGAATCAATGGAAGCAAAGCAGAATAAGCAGCGTCACCAAGAAGGCGTCGCACTGGCAAAGAACAGCGGAAAATACGCTGGTCGGAAGAAGATTGTGGTCGATCCAAATCTGTTCCGCCAAATCGCTGAGGATTTCCGCAACCATAAAGTAACGGAAGAAGAAGCCATGCATCGCACCGGTATCAGATCGAGATCAACCTTCTACAGGCGCCTGAAAGAAATATAGACTAAGAAACGAGAGGGTTCCCGCACATTACGCTGCAGGAATCCTCTCCTTAGTTAATACAATGTCCACCAGTAGTCAAAAAGGCGCCGATAGTAGTTTCCCTTTCGGGGCAGATCCTGACAGTTCCGGGACTTTCGGCTGGTTTCTCGTTTCATCCACCGCTGGCAATTACTGTTCTTGGGATACTTGATGTACTTTCCCGAATGGAGCAGCGTGTCGCCATCAAAGCCGTAATCGATATAACCGGCATGAGGCACATACCTTCTTGTGACAATGCGCATGAGCGAGTCATTCTTGCGGATGCGCATTTCTCTTCGATACGCAGAGCCCGTTCGTCTGGATGGCTGCCCAGCAGCTGACTCAGTCAGCAAATTCTCGATCTCCTCGTTTAACTCGATTTCGGTCATAGGCTTTACCATTTGGCACAGTTCTTGTGACAGGGGAAATACCATACCAGCTACCGCGCTGCTTGGCATGTTGCTCCTTTTGCGCTTTCTTGCTCTGCTTTTTGAGCGGTATCATCTGTTTCATTGGTAAGAACACCTCCATTGTCTCGAACGGTTTGAACTTTCTTTTTAAGATCCTCGCAGAATGTAAGGTAGTCAGGATGCCCGCACAGGAGCATCTTGTTGGGCAATTCACGGATCGCTGCCAGGAAAGCATCGACATCACGCTTGCGGCACTTGCACATGATGACGCGATAGGGAGCATCCGGGCACACGAACTCAGGGCCGAACCCAACTCTGACCTGATGCTTGATAAAAAGCTGGTCTGCAAGGTAATCCGCTGTATCGATGATTGCGAAGTAGTTGTGGAAGAATGAGAACTTTTCAATCGTCCAGCAGCAGGATTCATTGTATTCTCGACTCACGATTGGACCTCCTTATGTGACAGTTTCTTTACAAAATCGCGTTTGCTCTTGCTTTTTGAAGGTGCTTCCAGTATTCTGGAGTACTCCCGTTTGGGAAAACTCTTTAGATGGAGGCGATTGCCATGAACATGAAGCAGTTTCCGGTTATTGATC
>ENA-OPNW01001003-OPNW01001003.1-human-gut-metagenome-genome-assembly--contig:-NODE-1003-length-15202-cov-3.325741_pt1 | contig 15202 bp, 15 predicted proteins | sample MGYA00241540_ERZ501777 | MGnify/ENA primary metagenome ERZ501777 (study PRJEB25962, sample SAMEA2042615) | human gut metagenome | biome: human gut; feature: human-associated habitat; material: faeces...
TTTCAATATCTACCGCCATTCCCATCAGTGTATTGATGAGAGAAACAGAATCTGCACCCTCAGCCTCACAAGCTCTGGCGATATCAGCAATATTGGTAACATTAGGCGAGAGCTTTACGATAAGGGTCTTGTGATAAACCTGGCGCACAGCCTTCACCACGCTGGAAGCCCCCTCGCAAGTCACTCCGAAAGCCATTCCCCCATCCTTCACATTAGGACAAGAGATGTTGAGTTCAATAGCAGGAATCTTATCCAGTTCATTGATACGAGCAGCACAGGCAGCATAACTCTCAGGAGAATGCCCCGAAACATTGACAATCATATTTGTGTCAATGTCCTTAATCTGCGGATAGATGTTTTTGCAGAAATAATCCACACCTTTGTTCTGCAGTCCCACACAATTGAGCATGCCCTGTGGAGTTTCAGCCATACGAGGATAATCATTACCCTCACGCGATTCCAAAGTAGTACCTTTCACGATAATACCACCGATTTCTTCCAATGGTACGAAATCGGCAAATTCCAGACCATATCCGAATGTGCCGGAAGCTGTCATTACCGGGTTCTTCAACTTCAGATTATGTATATTTACATTTAATGATGCCATAACAATAATAATATATTACATTTGCGTTCTGATTTTCTTCAAACGCTCGGTTGATTTAATTTACAAATTCCAAAGAAGTTTCTTAGTATTGAAAACCGGTCCTTCCTTGCAGACGCAAAGATTTCCCTTGGTAGTTTTCTCCACACAGCAGAGACAAGCGCCCAGACCGCAGGCCATCATGTTCTCCAGTGAAACCTCGCACTCCACGTTGGCCTTCTGCGCATACTTAGCCACGCTCACCATCATCGGCTTAGGACCACAGGAAGAAATCATATCGAAGCGCTCATGCTGCAAAACAGAATGGTTGGTTACAAATCCCTGTTCGCCAGCACTGCCATCCTCGGTAGTAATACATACTCTTCCGATTTTAGCAAATTCATCAAGTTCGAGCAGATCAGTTGCCTTTCTTGCACCGAGGAGGAAGATAGGTTCAGCCCCCATATCCTTGATGCATTTTCCGAAATAGAGCAAAGGAGCCACACCAACACCACCACCCACAAGAAGGAATTTCTGTCCGGCTTCTGCAGGCATGGAAAATCCATTGCCCAATGGAAGCACACAGTTGAGATAATCGCCAGCCTGGAGATTACCCAACTGACGAGTACCAGTACCAATCATGGCAACGAGCAACCAAAGTTCATTTCTGTCACGATCTACAAAATTGATGGAGATAGGTCGGCGCAACATGGTATTAGGTTCATGCTCCACCTTGACTTCTACAAATTGTCCAGGACACATTTCAGGAAGTGGCTTATCATCGGTAAGCTTAATCAAAACATGCTTGTCACTCAATGATTCCACTGAAACTACTTTAAGATCTATAATGTACTTTTTCATCACTACGATTTAATATGTTTCTTGTTCGACTACTTTTGGCTGCATTCAGCCTATATGATTTACTTACTGCCCAGCATGATTTTCCATCGCCCTGGATGAGGTTACCGGGCAAAAATCAGAAGCATGATGCAAAGGTAATGCAATTTTTCGACAATACAAAAGAAAATACACATATTTTATTTTTATAGAGGAAAAAGATGCAGAATCACACCCTGAGGAATGATTCTGCATCTTTTTTAAAAGAACGAAATATTCAATTCTGAAGAATGATGAAGGACATCATGAATGCCTCTTCACGGAAATACAAGCCATCGCCAAGACGTCATTCAGACCATCATATGATATTTCATTCAGCCCCCATCAGGGTGCAATTCTGACAATGATTCAAACGTCATTTCTGAACTTAGCCAGATTTTAATCATACCATTGTCGGCGTCTATACAACCGATATAGAGACTATGAGTTTCGACATTATTTTGCCTTCAATGCAAAACGACATTGCGACTACTTTTTGGGAACAAATGTCTCCCAGGTCTGATCATCATAGAAGATACGAATTTCGGTAATTTTTCGCTGAGGCTTGTCAATATATTTCACGTTCTCGTGAGGCTGATTTTTTGGTGTATGATTTACACCGGGCATATTAGGCTGATCAAAAAGCGAGCCTTGATGCATCTGTGAAGAGGCTGCTGAAGACTCATTGGCAGATGAAGCACGAGAAGAAGCTTCAGCGGCAGACAGAGATGCATCGTCACCAAAGTCAAAAGCCAGTCCACCTATGGCAGGAGAAGAATCTGGCGAACTTGAAGATGGAGTAGAGGAAGCATCATTCTGATTCTCATTTTCTATATACATAGGAGGAATTCCATAGAGCAACCATTCGAGTCTTACCTGAGGAAACTTTTTGTGAATGGCATCTATGTGATTGAGCGTCGGTTTTGTACGATCATTAAAAATACTGCTCAGCGAAGCCTCACCAATTCCCGTAAGCTGCGAGAAACTTTTCTGGGTGAGATGCTGATCTTCCATGATAAGTCTGATTCTATCTTTCATATCTTTAACTTGTAGAAATTTACATTTATTAAGTTTTCTAAAGACCCACCAGAAGCCCCCAAAAAGCCATCTGTGGAATATGCAATTTCGGAACAATGGGTCTCATAGGGCTAAAAAAGCCCTCTTTTCTTAGACTTTACAAAGATAAAACTTTTTTTTGGAATAAAAGAAAAATCTAAAGATTATTTGCATTTTTAAACTTTAGATTTCAATATTTATATTTATAAAAGTAATCTTTAAAAGTTGGTTTTATGGTTTATATTTATAAACCTATATTTGTAATTCTATCTATTTTACAAAGAATTAGTTTAATAAAACTATATAATCTACTGGATTATCCATGTTTAGAACCTAATAATATAGTAGTTTTATGCGGTTTATGCAAAGTTTAAGATTCAAGCAATGAATTTCACCCTTTTTATTTCTAACCAAAAAAGTTAAAATACTGGTTTTCAGTTACTTACAAACATAATAATATATATGTATATTTATACACTTTAGAATATTAAACACTCTATTTATATTTATATTTATAAATATGAATAAATAAAAATCACATTAAGTTTTCAAGATTTATGATTTTAAATTTTAAATTCCATTTCGGTTTACATATTTAAATAACTAAACTTTTAAATCATAAACCCTACTAAATGTTAACGCTAAATTTTAGAAAATCTAAAATGCTCTATTTTTCTATTTTTCTCGTTCTCGCAGACGAGTCCGAATCTACTCTTAAATTCGAGAGTTTTGAACCATCTAAAATTAAGAAAAGATACGTAACATACTGATTTTCTGCTATTTACGTAAGAAATACCCCTTCAAGATAAAGCAAGAATCTAACTCAGAAAAGTGCAAAAATAAGTAAAATATAGGCAAAAATCCTCCTTTGAAACCATTTTCAAGCCTATAAAATCCCCATAAACAGACTAAAACTTCCCAAATTTACATTTTTCAAGCCCTCTCTCTCGACAATTGGGAAAGAAACAGCCTCAATGGTCTTGAGATAAACAAGTAAAAAACCCCTCATCCCACCCTACCAGGTCTGGGTAAAAAAACAAAAAAGAGGTGATTCCTTATCGAATCACCTCTTCAATATGCTGTCAGAAAACGAGGAAAAAACAATCCCCCACCCTTCATAAACTGAAAACTCAGCTCAGAAAACATGGTTCAGGAGCAGGCTCATTTCTCAGAAAAACCTCCTCAAAAATGAAGAATTTGAGAGCTTCTACATCATTAGTGAAGAATGAAGAAAATCAATTCTTTCATGAGTTCACCAGCCGAAGTATTCGGATTGCTGATACCTTTGCTCTTTGCATCCACCTCTCTAAATTTATCGATAATCTGCATTACCTTCACTCCATTATAGTTTCTCATTCCTGTGATATAATCACGCACAGCCCAAGTTGACTTCAAATCCAGGAATAATGAAAGCGCTTTTTCATCCTGTTTATTGGGTGCATAATAAGCCAGCATCAGATTTTGGAAATAAGAAAAGAGCATCGGGAGTAAAGCAAAGAGTGAACCACTCTTCGGATTGCTGTCAAAATAGTTGATAATTTGATTTGCTTTGAAAACATCACGGTTTACAATCGCATTTCTCAATTCGAAGGCATTAAAATCCTTGCTCACACCAATCACCTTTTCCACCTGTTCCGGAGTCACTCTCCTATCATTCTCAGGAAGAGAAATCAGAAGCTTGTCGAGTTCAGAAGTCAGTCGATGCAAATCAGCACCGATGTGATCAGCCACCATCTGGGTGGCCTTCGGTTCAATGGTTGCCTTCTGCTGTTTCATATAAGTTTCTATAAAACCAGGCAATTGATAGTCTTTGAGTTTTTTTCCTTCAAAGACCACACCAATCTGTTCGGCGCGCGGAACCAACTTTTTTCTTCGATCAATACTTCCGTTTTTGTAGCTCATCACAAAGATGGTTGATTTTACAGGATTTTCGAAGTACTTCTCGATAGCATCAAAATTCTTCAAATTTTGAGCTTCTTTCAAAATCACCACCCGATGCTCAGCCATCATAGGATACCCTTTGCACTGATCAACAACTTGCGAAGCTGTCGTGTCCGCTCCAAAAAGAATCACTTGATTGAAGTCTTTTTCTTCCGGCTGAAGCACATTTTCTGTGATATAATCACACAGTTTATCTATATAAAAAGACTCATCTCCCATCAGGATATAGACGGGAAAATAGATTTGAGCCTTAAGATCTTTCATGATCGACTCGTAACTATTTGCTTGTTTTTTTTCTGCCATTCCGATATTTTTTTGTATCTTTGCAATGCCTTTTTCGCAGATTGCGGAGCAAAGCATAAGCTATTATTAATTGCATACAAAGATACAAAATAATTTTGAAACTATATATAATAAGGTATAGGAAATCTTTCCTTTATATATAATAAGGTATATATATAATAAGGTATAGGAATTCTTTTCTATATATAATAAGGTATAAGGAGCATTTCCTCAAAAAAAGAAAGATAGACATGACAAGACTGAATCTTCCCCCATTTGAAATCAAGTTGCGCGGCACCAAAGCGCAACCTCAGATATTCGATATTCTGAGAAAAAAATATATTGCGCTCACTCCAGAAGAATGGGTGCGGCAGCATTTCGTCCACTTTCTGGTAGAACACAAGGGTTATCCTGCAGCACTCATGGCAAATGAAATCCAACTGAAAGTGGGTGAAAAAACACTTCGGGCAGACAGTGTACTCTACTCCAGAGACCTGAAACCAAGAATGATTATAGAATACAAAGCTCCTCATATTCCCATCACACAAAAAGTATTCGACCAGATTTCCATATATAATATGCTCCTACATGTTGATTACTTAGTGGTAAGTAATGGGCTGCAACACTATATTTGCAAAATGGATTATAACGATAAAAAATATTTATTCTTAGAGGATATTCCGGATTACGAAGAATTATTGACAGAATAAAAAGAGAGAAGGGAGAAAAAATCCCAGAACTTTATAGAAAATCGTTCCGTAATCCTCCCCTTTTAACCCCTTCATTTTTTGAGAATTTCAAATCAGCTGGCCAGTTGCTCGGAAATTCTCAAAAAATGAGCGGGTTATTTTTTTATAAAAAGTTCGATTTATTTTTGTACTCTCCACAAATTACATTATCTTTGCAGAGTTTATTTGGATTAAAACATTATCTCAGACTAAAGGGATTGAAATATCATCTCAAACTAAAAGGGATTGAAATATTATCTCAGCCTAACGAGATTGAAACGTAATCTTTATTAATATGGTAAATCAAAACATGAAAATAGCTGTGGCAGGAACGGGCTATGTTGGACTTAGCCTTGCCACTTTGCTCAGCCAGCACCATCAGGTAACAGCCGTGGATGGGGGGTGGTGGCTGAGAAAGTTGAACTTATCAACAACCGAAAGTCGCCAATTCAAGACGAATATATAGAAAGGTATTTGGCAGAAAAACCACTCCAGCTAAAGGCAACGACCAATGCAGCAGAAGCCTATAAAGACGCAGACTTCGTCATCATTGCAACTCCAACAAATTACGACCCTGTAAAAAATTACTTCGACACGACCCATGTTGAGGAAGTCATTGAACTGGTGATGCAGGTGAATCCAAACACCATCATGGTGATCAAGAGCACGATTCCTGTGGGCTATACGGAGAATATCAGACAGAAATACGGCTGTGACAATATCATTTTTGCACCGGAATTTCTCCGTGAGAGCAAGGCTCTCTACGACAATCTCTACCCCAGCAGAATCATCGTAGGCCGTCCGGAAAGCGATGAGCGCCTCGACAAGGCTGCCCATATTTTTGCTGAACTGTTGCAGGAAGGAGCCATCAAGGAGAATATTGACACCCTGTTTATGGGACTGACCGAGGCTGAGGCCGTGAAGCTCTTTGCCAACACCTACCTCGCCTTGCGTGTAAGCTATTTCAACGAACTGGACACTTATGCAGAAATGAAAGGACTCGACTCCAAAGCCATTATCGATGGTGTAGGACTCGATCCACGCATCGGAACTTTCTATAATAATCCTTCGTTCGGATACGGAGGTTATTGCCTCCCGAAAGACACCAAGCAGTTGCTCGCCAACTATGCTGACGTTCCGGAGAACCTAATTCAGGCCATCGTGGAAAGTAACAGAACCCGAAAGGATTTCATTGCCGACCGTGTGCTCAACAAGGCTGGTTATTATGACTATGCCTACCAAAATAATTATTGTGCAGAGGAAGAGAAAGCCTGCACCATCGGAGTCTATCGCCTGACAATGAAGAGCAATAGCGACAATTTCCGCCAGAGCAGCATTCAGGGTGTGATGAAACGCATCAAGGCAAAGGGCGCACAGGTCATCATCTACGAACCTACGCTCAAGGACGGATCCACATTCTTTGGCAGTTTGGTGGTCAATGATCTCGAAAAGTTTAAGAAGTTGAGCCAGGCCATCATTGCCAACCGCTACGATGCGTGCCTGGACGATGTGAGGGAGAAAGTGTATACGCGTGACATTTTTAAAAGGGATTAGTTTCATGTTGGAATACAATATAGATTTGAAAGGCAAGACTATTCTTGTCACAGGTGCCGCAGGTTTCATCGGCAGCAATCTGGTGAAACGGTTACTAACAGACTTTGACAATATCAAAGTTATCGGCATCGACTCTATTACTGATTACTACGACGTCAATCTCAAATACGAACGTCTGACGGAAATAGACAGTCTGTCTAAGGATTGGACGTTCCTCAAAGGCAGCATCGCCGACAAAGCACTCATTGAGAACGTTTTCACCGAAAACAAAATAGATGTAGTAGTCAACCTCGCCGCACAGGCAGGTGTACGTTACAGCATTACTAACCCCGGCAGCTATATCGAGAGCAACCTCATCGGTTTCTACAACATCCTCGAGGCATGCCGCCACCACGAAGTGGAACATCTGGTCTATGCCTCTTCCTCTTCCGTCTATGGCAGCAACAAGAAGGTGCCGTACTCCACCGACGACAAGGTGGACAATCCCGTATCCCTCTATGCCGCGACGAAGAAGAGCAACGAGCTGATGGCGCACGCCTATAGCAAACTCTATAACATTCCGTCAACAGGCCTCCGCTTCTTCACCGTCTATGGTCCTGCAGGCCGTCCCGACATGGCCTACTTCGGTTTCACCAACAAACTGGTCAAGGGCGAGACCATCAAGATCTTCAACTACGGTAACTGCAAGCGCGATTTTACTTATGTCGATGACATTGTGGAGGGAGTCGTCCGCATTATGCAGCATGCCCCCGAGAAACAGAACGGCGAGGACGGACTTCCCATTCCGCCCAATAAGGTGTATAACATTGGTAACAACTCCCCCGAAAATCTCCTCGACTTCGTCACAATCCTCCAGGAGGAATTGCTGCGCGCTGGGGTGCTGCCCAAAGACTACGACTTTGAGGCGCACAAGGAACTTGTCCCGATGCAGCCAGGAGACGTCCCCGTGACCTATGCCGACACTACACCTCTGGAGCAGGACTTTGGATTCAAGCCGAATACGAGTCTGCGAGAGGGATTGAGACGCTTTGCAGAGTGGTATGCAAAGTACTATTGATCAATTTTCATTCCTGACTATCTTAGAAGAACAAAAGTGGAATCGAAAATACTATAATACTTCTGAGATAGACTTGATTTTTAAATAGTAAATGAAAAGGATTTCGGAAATTATAAAACAAATCAATAGTAGCAAAGATGGTAAAACTGTCTTTGCAAATTTTGGATATTTGTCGCTGTTGCAAGTGGCTGGTTATGTCTTTCCTTTGATTTCGATGCCCTATCTTGCACGTGTGATAGGTGCGGATGGTTTTGGAAAGATAGCCTTTGCGTCAGCAATAGTAGTATGGATTCAGACAATATCCGATTGGGGATTCAACCTTACAGCAACCCGTGATGTAGCGCAAAATAGGGATAACAAAGAGTTGGTTTCTAGAATTTTCAGTAATGTTTTGTGGGCAAGAAGTGTTTTAACTCTGCTGTCAGGCATAATTCTGTTGCTAGTAGTTTTGCTGGTTCCATACTTAAGGGAGAACGCTGATATTATTTTTGTCACATTTTTGTTAGTTCCTGGTTATATTCTGTTTCCCGAGTGGTTTTTTCAAGCAATAGAAAAAATGAAATACACCACGTTTTTCAATCTCTTTTTAAAGCTGGTATTTACAGTAGCAGTGTTTGTTTTCATACATAAAAGGGAGGATTATCTGATGCAGCCTCTTTTGACCACCATCGGCTATCTATTATGTGGTATAGGAGCCTTGTATCTGATTTTCAAAAAATGGGGTTATAGTTTATATAAGCCGCAATGGGGCGAGATTTTTAAGACGATACGAAATAGCACAGATGTGTTTATAAACAATTTGATGCCGAATCTCTACAATAGTTTTTCTGTTATGTTGCTAGGATTCTTTGGAGGATCTACGGCTAATGGCATATATGATGGAGGTAATAGGTTTCCTGTTATTTTCTACCAATTTCAATCAGTTTTGTCAAGGGCATTTTATCCTTTTTTGTCAAGACGACTAGATAAGCATTCTTTTTATGCGAAACTAAATATTGTATCGGCGTTTATAGGAGCTATTTTTCTTATTCTATTATCACCGTTGGCCATTAAGATAATGTTAGGTGATGAGTTTGAGAAGTCGGTTGTTGTTATGCAGATTCTTTCCTTCTCTGTCGTCTTTCTCGCAATGGATTACACTTATGGAACAAATTTCTTGATAATTAACCATAAAGAAAAACCTCTACGAAACCTAACTTTTGTCTCATCTATAGTAGGAATGGGTGTTGCAATACCTTTGGTCTATAATTTCTCTTATATTGGTGCTGCTATTACAGTGCTTTTATGTAGAGGAATGCTAGGGGTTGGCTCTTATTTTTTAGCAAAAAAATATCGCTAATGAAAGATACGTTAATAGAAATTTAAAAGCATAGAATAAAAAATGGGTATAACATTTTATTATCAAAACTGTAACTTTATATGAATCAAATTGTAATAGCTCCCCAATGGTATGGAGCTTATAAAAAAGGACCAGAAGTTGGCGCATTGCGTTTAGCAGAATTATTTGAAATGGGGGGCTTGTCAGAGCAAACCCTTATTTCTGTTCCAAATGTGGGCCCTGGCGAAGATCATTGCATGCCGTTCTTTGATGCTATTGACAAAGTGAACAGTAATATATGTGATGCAGTTTTCTCAGCCTTGTCTTCTGGCAATAAGGTGATAACGATTGGAGGTGACCATGCTGTCTCTTGGGGTTCTGTTTCTGGTGTTTTAAAGCATAACCCAGAAGTAGGCGTTATCTATCTTGATGCCCACGGGGATTGCAATATTTCGGAGCGTTCGGCAAGCCATCATATTCATGGCATGCACATGGCATATTTGATGGGATTTGGTGAAGATAAGTATGTGGGAAGATATACAAAGAACCTTCTTCCTGTCGAGAACATCCTGTATGTTGGGGCAAGAAGTCTTGATCCTTATGAGGTAGAGTTGATAAAAGAGCAAGGTATCTCGAGAATAACTTGTGACGTTATAAATTCGGATATGATTCAAGTATTGGATACAATAAACGACTTCATGTCACGATTTAGGCAAATTCATGTTAGCTTGGATATAGATGTGCTTGACCCGTCGATAGCTCCTGGCACGGGGGTGCCGGAAGTGGGAGGAATTACAGAAGAAGCATTGCATGAGGTTTTGGACTTTATTCTAACAAAGAGCGATCAAGTAAAGTCTTTGGACCTAGTAGAGTACAACCCACTTCTTGACATAGAGGAATGTACAGATAGAGTTGTACAAAAGCTTGTGAAAACTATAAGCAGTTTGTAAACACTTGACCTAGAAAAATAATAGCATGCAAAATATAAGCACTTACTTTAAGCAACCGACAAAGCTTTGCTTGGCATTACTTACGCATTTTGGAACATGGCTTCCCGATGCTTTGTATCTAAAGATAATGTTCCGTTTAAAAATGGGATATAACTTGGATTTGAAATCACCCAAAACATTTAATGAGAAACTTCAGTGGCTTAAATTGTATAATAGAAAGCCTGAATACACTCAAATGGTTGATAAATACGAAGTAAAGAAGTTCGTTGAAAAAATACTCGGAAAAGAATACGTCATTCCAACGCTGGGAGTTTGGGACCGTTTTGAAGATATTGATTTTAGTACACTTCCAGACCGCTTTGTCTTGAAGACTACAAATGGAGGTGGAGGCGGTGGCGTTGTAATATGCCGCGACAAGAAGTCATTAAATAAGGCATCTGCTTCTGGGCGCTTGAACCATTCTTTGAAGGCTAGTATTTATAAGCATCTCAAAGAGTGGCCTTACAAGAATGTCAAGCCAAGGATAATAGCAGAGGAGTTTAAGGTTGACGGAAGTGGAGAACTGCGCGACTATAAGTTCTATTGCTTTAATGGCGAGCCTAAAGTCTTTTTGGTGGCAAGTGAAAGATTCTCTGGTCACCGCACATATTTCGATTACTTTGATATGGACGGGAAACACTTGCCATTCACACAGGGCGGATCGAATAATCCAGTAACTCCTAAGCTACCTGCTACATTTGAAGAAATGAAGAAAATAGCAAGACAGCTCTCACAAGGACTTCCTCATGTGAGGATGGACTTGTATAGCGTGGATGATAAAGTATATTTCGGTGAGTTTACCTTCTTTGACTCAAGTGGCTTTGAAAAGTTTACGCCAACGGAATGGGATTATATATTTGGTGATTGGCTGCTGCTTCCAGTACTTACTAAAAAACTCATGTGAATGTTTCAAATAGCTTCTAGTGGAAGGTGTTTTATGTAAGTAGTTGGTGATTGTTGAAATCTGTATTCGGCTTCTTAATAGCTAAACATTGTTGAGGATAGATTGTTATTATGACATGCAATTTAGGAAAAATAAACAGAAGCGATTTGTATGTAATGTTGTGGGTTATGTATAGTTTTCAAGGTATTCTATACTCGCAAGGAATTATAAATCAAATTCTTCAGTTTCTGATGTTGGTTTGGTGTCTGGTGGTAAGTTTAAAATATCTAATAAATTGGACTCACTTGCCAAAGCTACTAAAGGTGACAAACTTACTGTTGTATATGTATTTGGCTTATGGATTGGTATACATGCTGTGTTCGCAGCCCGTTTCTTTTGCAGATGGAGGTAGTCCGCCTGCTTATTACTACCTACAGCAGACTTTGAATTCTTTATTGCCAATATTCTTATTCTACTGTTATGCAAAGAATGGATATATTACAGAACAACGATTGCGCGTATATTTCGTTTTGTTTGTTGTCGTTGCTATTTGTACTTTTCAGCATTTACATCAGGAACAAGTTGGTGCAGATGTGTATGGTAGAACTGAATTTACAAATAATGTAGGATATACATTTTTAGCATTAATGCCCATGCTGTTCTTGTTTAATAGAAAACCCTTTGTTCAATATGTATTTGCATCAATATTGTTACTTTTTATAGTAATGGGTATGAAGCGTGGGGCTATTGTTATTGGAACTTTGTGTTTTTTGCATTTTTTTTATCAAAACTGGACAAACACGTCAAAAGTAAGTGCTCGTTTGCTAATTATTCTTCTTACATTATTGTTTATAGGAGTGGCTTGCTATTATGTGAGTATTATGTTGGAACATAGTAGTCTGTTTTTGCAAAGATTGGTGGCGACGCAGAATATGGACTCAAGTGGAAGAGATGCTTTGGTCTCAGTTATATGGGAGAAATATTGGTCAAATATAGGGATTGACTCTCTGCTTTTGGGTAATGGTGCAAATTCTACGATTGCTTTTGCCGGCAATTATGCTCATCAAGACTGGTTGGAAACCCTATGTAATAATGGAATTGTCGGTGTAGGAATACTATTGTCTTTTTATATAACCTTTTTAAGGTCAGCGCTTTCAAAAAAGTTCAAAGGTCGAAAATATTTAAAATCAGCATTTCAAATGTTGTTCCTTATATGTATAATGAAAACTATTTTTTCGATGTCAATTCAAGAGATGGAATTGTCCATAACAATGATGATAGGTTTCTTGAGTTATAATGAATTTAAAAATGAGAGTACTCCTTCTTATAGATAGCTTGGGCCCTGGTGGCGCACAGCGGCAACTTGTAGGTTTAGCCATCATGTTAAAAAAATGTGGCTACGACGTGTCTGTTGCGACCTATCATGATAGTTCTTTTTATGCTGCTGCCCTTACGGATGCAAGTGTTCCTTATGTTTGTTTAAATGAAGCTCAAGGGACTTATAAACGTATTTGGGTTATTGGCAAGTATATAAAACAAATAAAGCCTGAGTGGGTGATAGCTTATTTGGAGACTCCTTCAATAGTTGCTTCCATAGCTCGCATGTTAAACCCTACGTTTAAGTTGATCGTCTCAGAGCGCAATACTTCACAAGCTATTGGGATCAATGAAAAAATACGATTCCGTTTGTTTAGATTTGCTGACTATATAGTGCCTAATTCTTATGCACAAGAAAATTATATCCGAAAGCATTTCCCAAAATTAAGGGACAAAACAATAACAATTGCCAATTTTGTCGATACGGATTATTTTGTGCCTATTCCGCATGAGCGTAGGCAAATACCCGAGATCGTTGTGGCTGCTTCGATATGGGAGTCTAAGAATACATTTTGCTTCATAGATGCTGTTAAGTTGTTGAAGGAGAAAGGTTTCAAATTCCATGTCAGTTGGTATGGTAAAGTGGATTATTGTATTGAATATTTTGACAAGTGTAATGAAAAAATCGAGCGCTTGGGTGTAGTGGACAGTATGAGTTTGTTGGATAAAACTAGTCATATAAAAGAAAAGTATCAAAGTGCGGATTATTTTGTTTTACCATCTTTTTACGAAGGTACTCCTAATGTTATTTGTGAAGCAATGTCCTGCGGCCTTCCTATAGCTTGCAGTAATGTATGCGATAATCCGATATATGTCAAGTCTAATGTAAATGGTTTTTTATTCAATCCTTCTGATGCTCATGGTATGGCAGAAGCAATAACGAAACTTTTTAGTATTGATGATGAAACCTACTTGAAGTTTAGAGAAAATAGTAGAAGAATTGCTGTCGAAAAACTATCGAAACAAAGGTTTATAGAGGCCTACGTTAATTTACTGGAAAAATAATTGTTATGAAAATTCTTTTTTGCTCTCCCTATTTAAATACTCCTGAAGCGGTTAAAGGGGGGATGAATACATGGGGAAGATATATAATGTCTTATTATAAGCAATATGGGAAGGAGCAAGTAAATCTTATTCCTGTATCGTTAGATCGTTCTGTCTATGCTGGTACTATTTCTCCGTTGAGAAGAATCCGCTATGGTTATTCTGATCAGATGAAGTCGGTGAAAAAGGCTATTCATTTGATGGATTTAGAAAAACCTGGTGTAGTTCATATATGTACAAGTGGGAGCTTGGGCCTAATTCGAGATTATTTGATAGTTCGTGCAGCTAAAAAAAGAGGGATAAAGACCGTTGTACATTTACATTTTGGACGTATTCCGACATTGGCTCATCAAAGGAATTGGGAGTGGAATCTACTTTCAAAGGTATTGCACCTGTGTGATGTTCCTGTTGTGATGAATAAGCCCTCAGAAATGGTTCTTATAGAAGAAGGCTTCAAAAATGTTACTTACCTACCCAATCCTCTTGGCATGAGTGCTTTAGAGGAAATTCGTAATGCTAATGGAAAGTTTGAACGTATTCCACGACGTTTGCTTTATTGTGGCCATGTGCTTAAGGCAAAAGGTGTGATAGAATTGGTGGATGGATGTAGTCGTATACCCAATGTAGAACTTCGTATCGTTGGTAAATACACTTCAGACATTAAAGACGAGATGCAAGCTATAGTAAATAAAAGGAAACAAGACGAGTCTTGGTTGAACTTTGTTGGTGAAGTGTCTCATAAAGATGTGATAAGAGAATTCTTCCAGGCCGACTTGTTTGTCTTTCCATCTTACTCAGAAGGTTTTCCTAACGTGATCCTTGAAGCTATGGCATGTGGTTGTCCTATAGTTTCTTCAGATGTGGGTGCTATACCAGAAATGCTTGACATAGATGGAGATGCCTGCGGGGTTTGTTTTAAACCACAAAGTGGAGATGAGGTGTTTAAGGCTGTGTCATCAATAATTGATAACAATGAAAAGAAGGAAGAATTTGCCTTAAAATCGAAGGCTCGTGTGAATGAGCTTTATGCAATACCTAAGGTTTGGAAGCAAATGGTAAGTATTTGGAAATGATGAATGTAATACAAAAGATCAAAAGCAATCTTTTTATTAGAAACTGTTGGATTGCATCAGAACGCATTAAAAATTTTTTTATAGGTAAAAAGCAGTTTGGGCAATGTCATAGTAGCGTAATTATTACACCCCCCTATAGCTTTTGTAATTCAAAGAATATTATTCTTGGACCGAATGTCGGGTTAGGTCCTAAAGCAAATATTTCAGCTTTGAATGCAAAGTTTATCTGTAAGGGGCATTGCGCAATAGCGGAAAACCTCACAGTTCATACAGGTAATCATGCTCGTGTAGTTGGAATGTATGTTACTGATATAACAGAGGCTAATAAACCCAAAGGTTACGATCAAGATGTGATTGTGGAAGAAGATGTATGGATAGGTTCTAACGTCACTCTGCTTTCCGGGGTTACTATTGGCAGAGGAACAACAGTAGCCGCTGGCG
>ENA-OPNW01001005-OPNW01001005.1-human-gut-metagenome-genome-assembly--contig:-NODE-1005-length-15131-cov-3.824025_pt1 | contig 15131 bp, 10 predicted proteins | sample MGYA00241540_ERZ501777 | MGnify/ENA primary metagenome ERZ501777 (study PRJEB25962, sample SAMEA2042615) | human gut metagenome | biome: human gut; feature: human-associated habitat; material: faeces...
TGCGCTCACGGCGTTCAATATGAAAGCCGGTGATGCCGGACACTTCTCAGATGTTTTGGCGGCGGCTGCATCAACGATACCATCATTCATCTCGCCACCAGTGCCATGCCCTTCGGTGGCGTGGGTGAGAGCGGCATGGGTGGGTATCACGGCTGCACCGGGTTCGAGACCTTTAGCCATTATCGGAGTATCGTGGACAAAAAGACATGGATGGATCTGCCGATACGGTATCAGAGGTATGATGAGAAAAAAGAGAAGTTGTTGCGGCGGTTTTTAAAGTAACGTCCTGAAAAGTGTGAGATGGCACGAGATTACGTCCTGAAAAGTGTAGTGTATAGCCTAAATTACGTCCTGAAAAATGTAATAGCAGGATATTTGCGTGAAATAATATAGAAATCGTGAAGGAAAGAAGGTAATTAGTGTGAAAGAAAGTAGAGGAAAGCCATAAACTGGCGCACTTGAATAAGCTGTCTAAGGCAGGCAACTTTTTGAAGTGTTATAGAGTTAAAAAATTGGATTAAGAAGCTAATGGCTCATCAGGAGGAAGGAGTCCCTCCCGCTGCAACAGTTTCTTAGCCTGCTTGATAGCTTTTGCCTTTTGTTTTTCAACAAGAGCTACAGGCATATCGATTTTATAAAGGTCGCTCGGATTCCACTGCTCGCCAGTAGACAGCATCTGGTAGATGGCGGTAAGAATCATACGGGCAATTGCGATAATGGCTCTTTTCTTGCCACGACGTTTAACAAGAGATTCATATTTCTTTTTGTAGTAAGGAGATTTGTCAGATTTTACGGCTGCATGAGCACACTGTACTAATGCAGGTTTGAGGTAGACTCCGGCACGTGTAATCCGAACAGATTTCTTCTTACCAGCAGATTCATTGCTGCCAGGTGTTAAACCAGCCCAGCAACATAAACGTTTGGAACTTGAGAACTGAGACATATCCGTACCGGTTTCGGAGATGATAGTGATTGCACTATCACGTTTGACACCCGGAATGGTACAGAGGAACTGGACAGCATTTTCAAAATCAGGATTAGAAGAAATCATATTTTCTATCATTTTATCAACATCGTTGATTTCGGCTGTGATATAATCCATATGTGCGCGGACAAGACGCATACGGTATTTTTGGGCATCAGTCATCTGATATCCTTCGACGGATTCTATAACAGCATCTTCTTTGGATTTGAGGCTCCGAAGAAGTTTAGATGCGATTTCTTCGTGGTTAATGGATGTACCCGATTGTTCAAGCAGATAGTCGATAATAGACGTGGATGACTTCCCAAAGATATCGGAAACAATAGAATCTAATGCAACATTACAGACAGTAAGAGCATTCTGGTATCTATTCTTTTCACTTGAACGGCAGGAAACAAGCTTGTAGCGATAGCGAGTGTATTCCCTGAGAATACGGACTTTCTTACAAGGAATATAGCTGCCCTTGACAAGGCCAAGACGGAACAAATCCCCAATCCATTTAGAATCTTTGGTATCATCTTTGTTGCCTTTCACTGCCTTTACCCATTTAGGATTGGCAATGACAACATTGATTTTATCTTCCAGAAGATTAAAGACAGGAACCCAGTATTTACCAGTGGATTCCATACAGACATCATGGCAGTGATTGTCAAGAAGCCATTGCTTGAATTCAAGAATTGAATTGTTAAAGGTGGAAAAGCGTTTCTTTTGGTAAGAGGGTTCAATGCCACCAGTAGTTTTTACAATTGTGGCAACGAGAAAAGATTTATGAACATCGACACCACAACAGGTTTGATAAGTAACTTTCATAGACGGACTCCTTTCACAAATGATAAGAAGCCATTGACTGAACTGCCACACAATTAAACCAAGGTGCTTAAACAATTCTTAGTGTACGGATTCATAATACCACTTATTTGTGCTTGAAAAGGCAGAACTTACACTGATTAGTATGCTGTCTAAAACGAAGAAAGTTGTTACAACTTATCCTCCCGTGCTTTGTAGTGTAGCTTCTTACAAACTATTTTAAAGCACAACGTAAAGAGTTAAAACACTTTCATTACTATTTGTGCCGCCGGCTGAAGGCGGCGGAATGGAGATTAGTATGAACTTTATCAAACAGAAATGCATTACAGCAGCAGTATTATTGCTGGTTGCTATTTTATCCATAACGGTTGTAGGAAAATACGTCTCCGCACCGGAGAATCATCAGAAGACCATCGCCTCTCTGGATGAGAAAAAACAGACTGTCATGGAGCTGACGGCGGCATCCACGGTGACTTCGGCGCTGATTACCTTGCTTCCGGGCGACACGGCAACACCTATTGCGGAGAAAATGGCAGATGTCAGCGGATATCTGCTGGTGGTCCTCTGCGCTATCTATCTGGAAAAATATCTCGTGACGATTACCGGCTATGTGGCATTTACCTACCTGATTCCGATTGCCTGCGGATTATGGATATTGAATCTGGCTTTTGAAAATGCTACGGTGCGGAAACTGGCGGCAAAACTGGCGGTGTTCGGTTTGGCAATCTCCCTCGTGGTTCCTGCCAGTGTGAAGATCTCCGACCTCATCGGTGATACCTATCAGGCCCAGATCGAAGCAACCATTGAAGATGCCAAGAACACACAGAGCATATTGGAAAACAGTGGCGTGGTGGATGATACCAATGCGACGGAAACAACCGGAACAACAGAAGCTTCTGAAACTGTTACAGGTAATGTGCAGGAGAAGGAAAACAATAACTCCGGATCTGTCTCAAACATTTTCGACTGGGCAAAAGACGCTATTTCCGGCGCTAAAGATTCGGTGGCAAATGTTGTGGAAAATGTGACGATTTCTACCGAAGATCTGGTACAGAAGGTGGAGAATTCCCTCAATCACTTTATCGAGGCGGTTGCCGTGATGATCATTACTTCCTGCGTGATCCCGATGCTGGTACTGTTGTTGTTTTTCTGGATGGTGAAGATCGTGCTGGATGTGGATCTGAGTGGCGTGAAGATCAAAGGGATGCTGCCGGAACATAAGGAGTAGCGGATTCAATTATACCATTTTTTACTAAATGATATAATTGAATTGAAAATGATTAAATTAAAAGACTTTTTAATCTAAATATGGTATCTTATTATTAACGAGAGTACAATTTAAAATTGTTTTGAGAATTTAAAAAACAATTTGTTTGTTGAAGCAAGAATTATGAAAAAATAGGATGGACATAGTTATGGCAGAAAAGAATACCGCTGATATTGGTTTTGAAAAACAAATATGGAATGCTGCGTGCGTGTTGCGAGGCAACTTGGATGCATCAGAATATAAAAGTGTTGTGCTTGGCTTAATATTCCTGAAGTATATCTCGGATCGCTTCGATGATAAATATAGGGAATTGTTAGCAGAAGGTGATGGCTTTGAGGAAGATATCGATGAATATACTTCTGAAGGTATTTTCTTTGTACCGGTGGGGGCGCGGTGGAGTGAGATTGCAGCAAAAGCGCATACACCGGAAATCGGTACAGTTATTGATGATGCCATGCGTGCTATCGAAAAAGAGAATAAACGTCTGAAGGATATTCTTCCTAAAAACTTTGCACGTCCGGAACTGGATAAGCGTAGACTTGGTGATGTGGTGGATTTATTCACTAATATTCAGATGATCGAACATGGCAGTGAGAAAGATATTTTGGGTCGCACTTATGAGTATTGCCTTTCCATGTTTGCGGAACAGGAAGGTAAGCGTGGTGGTGAATTCTTTACTCCGTCCTGTGTAGTGCGTACCTTGGTAGAAGTGCTAAAACCATTTAAAGGGCGAGTATATGACCCTTGTTGTGGTTCGGGCGGTATGTTTGTACAGTCTGCAAAATTTGTAGAGAACCACAGTGGTAATATCAGCAATATTTCCATTTACGGTCAAGATTCAAACCCTACTACATGGAAGATGGCACAGATGAACCTTGCTATCCGCGGTATTGAGCCGGATTTGGGAACATATGCAGCAGATACATTTCTTGATGACCGTCATCCTACATTGCGTGCAGATTATATTATGGCGAACCCGCCTTTCAATCTTTCAGATTGGGGTGCCGATAAATTAAAAGAGGACGTTCGCTGGCAGTATGGTATGCCACCCGCAGGAAATGCCAACTTTGCATGGCTGCAACATATGATTTATCACCTTGCACCAGCGGGAAGAATCGGTATGGTGCTTGCTAATGGTTCCTTATCTTCTCAATCAGGAGGAGAAGGCGAAATTCGTAAAAATATTATCAATGCGGATTTGGTTGAGTGCATTGTAGCAATGCCTACACAGCTTTTCTATACAACTCAGATCCCGGTTTCTCTTTGGTTTATCAATAAGCAGAAGAAACAGTCCGGAAAGACATTGTTTATTGATGCCCGCAAGCTGGGAACAATGGTAAGTCGTAAACTTCGTGAACTTACCGATGACGATATCAAGAAAGTTTCGGATACCTATGAGGCATTTGTAGACGGAAGTCTTGAGGATGTGAAAGGATTCTGTGCTGTTGCAGATACGGCGGAGATTGAAAAACAGGATTATATTCTCACTCCGGGACGATATGTAGGTATTGAAGAGCAAGAGGATGACGGAGAGCCATTCGAGGAGAAAATGAATCGTTTAACATCTGAACTTTCTGAGTTGTTTGTGAAGAGTCATGAATTGGAGGATAAAATCAGAAAGAATTTAGGGGCAATTGGGTATGAAATTTAAACGGTATCGTATAGCAGATTTACTTGATGAAATATCGATGGGACCTTTTGGATCTAATATAAAGAAGGAGTGCTTTGTCGAGACGGGAGTGCCTGTCCTTAATGGGAGTAATTTAACAGGGATTGCTTTAAATGATGATGAGTTTCGGTATGTGACAGAAGAAAAAGCAGATTCTCTTGGAAAGGCAAATGCTCATAGAAGTGATGTCGTTGTTACTCACCGAGGAACGTTAGGGCAAATTTCTTTTATACCGGAAACATCAAAGTATGAGAGATATGTAATTTCACAAAGTCAATTTCGTTTTCGATGCAACGAAAAAGTACTACCTGAATATCTAACATATTATTTTCATACTCGAAAGGGACAATATGATTTGTTATCTAATGCATCACAGGTGGGTGTACCTGCGCTTGCAAGAGCAACGACAACTTTTCAGCAACTTGAAGTAGAAATTCCGGATATAGTGGAGCAACATAAAATTGTTGAGATATTTGAAAACTTTAGAAAAAAAATGGAGATTAATATCAAGATAAACAATAATTTATCTGATCTCTTGCAAACAATATATCAAGAGCAATTTGGCGATGGCAATTTGATAACAAGTCAAGGAATCCTTTCGGATATTGGCTCATATTCCAAAGAAAAAGTGGCTGTTTCTGAACTAAATGTCAACACCTACTTTTCAACGGAGAATATGTTGCCAGGAAAAGCTGGTTCAACTGAGGCTACAAATCTTCCGGATACGCCACAAACCACTGCCTGCCGAAAGGGAGATACATTGATATCTAACATTCGACCTTATTTTAAGAAGATTGTCTACTGTGAAGACACGTGCGGATGTTCAACAGATGTTCTTTGCTTCACGCCAGTTCAATCTCAATATGCAGCGTATTTATTCAGCACTCTATATACTGACAAATTCTTTGCATTCATGGTGGCTGGATCAAAAGGAACAAAAATGCCCCGTGGAGACAAGCAACATATTATGACATATCCTATTGTTCTTCCAACAGAGAATGAGTTAGAAGAATTTAATGCCATTGCTTTTCCAGTTATTGAGCAGCTTAATTCTAACAAGGCTGAAAACAAGCGACTTTCAGCACTGCGTGATGCGTTATTACCAAAGCTGTTGTCCGGTGAGATCGACATCTCAACCATCGACTTTTAAGCCACAAAATTATTGTTTATATTTGTGAAAGGGGTATTCTATGTTGAAAGATTGGAATTTTTGGTGTTCTATGATCACGGCTTTAACTGCTATACTTGCACTGTGGTTATCAGTTCATCAAACAGCGTTAAGTAATAAGCAACATCTATTTGATCGTCGATTGAAAGCATACATGTTGATAAATGGAATAGCAGCTCTATGTAAAGAAAACTACATGTGGCTTTCATCAAAAAGGGAAAGAGAACCTCAGTTTGCTAATGACGATAATTTTGTATGGCTTACAAATAATTCATATATGGAAAGTCAAGCAGATGCGATTAAACATCCACTGGCACAACCGTTTCACAAGGACTTTTTACGAAAAAGAGAAGAACTTAGAAACACTGCAATGGAGGTTGAAGTAATTTTCAAGGGAAAAGAAGCTTTGACCTATGGCGATTTCTTGAGAGCATATGAGAATGCATTAGGAAAAATGTATCAATACCAAATTATTATTGATAAGATGCAGAAAGAGAGTGAAAAACATGCAATGACTGTAGAAGCAGCGGCAAAAATGTTTTCCGAAGAACAATATAGAGATAAGCTTTATGACGCATTGGAGAGTCTTAGAAAAACATACGATATAGTGACGCAGGATAGAATGGAAAGGCAGCTAAAAAAGCAGCTTGAGCTGGTATAAGGGGGGATTAGCATGCCAGACTTATTTACTGAAGATACATATGAACAAGCCATCATAGAACTGTTTGAAAACATGGGCTATGATCATCTCTATGCTCCGGATTTAGATCGTGATTACAGCAGTCCACTACTGGATGTTGAATTGCGTAATAGTCTGGTTCGTATTAACCGTAGCTTGCCTGTGGATGCTATTGATGAGGCATTGATTAAACTGAAGAATTTTGATACCGGCAGTTTGTTACAGAAGAATATCCTCTTTATGGATTACCTGCAAAATGGCATTACAGTTAAGTTCTTAGTGAAGGGCGAGGAACAATCATCAATTGTGCGTTTGATTGACTACAAAAACGAAAAGAGCAATTCTTTCTATGTGGTAAATCAATTCACATTTCTTGAAAATGGAAATAATCGTCGCCCGGATATTATATTGTTTATTAATGGACTACCACTTGTTCTGATGGAGTTAAAAAGCCCGTCTAAGGATGAAGTTGGAGCAGAAAATGCATATCATCAAATTCGTAATTATATGCAGGATATTCCATCGATCTTTTATTATAATGCTATCTGTGTTATTAGTGATTTGTCCACTAATAAGGCTGGAACTGTCACTTCAGGATTAGATCGTTTTATGGAGTGGAAAACAAAAGATGGTAATTATGAAGATACTGCGTATGCGTCTTTTGAGACCTTCTATGAAGGAATGTTTCAAAGGGAACGCTTGCTGGATATTTTGAAGAATTTTATTCTTTTTTCCGGCGGTAGCAATAGTCGTTTTAAAGTACTGGCTGGATACCATCAGTATTTTGCAGTTCGAAAAGCTATCGAAAAGGCAAAAGTGGCAACCAAAACGGATGGTAAAGGTGGAGTATTTTGGCATACACAAGGTTCTGGTAAGTCATTATCAATGGTATTCTATGCACATTTATTGCAGGAAGCACTGGATAGCCCAACGATTGTGGTAATGACAGACCGAATTGATTTAGACGATCAGCTTTATGCCCAGTTTTCACAATGTGCAGATTTCTTGCGACAGACACCGGTACAAGCTGAAAGCAAGGAGAATTTAAAGGCGCTTCTTGATGGCAGAAATGCAAACGGAATTATATTTACAACTATGTTTAAGTTCGAGCGTGGTGAGAAAGCACTCTCCGAACGCAGAAATATTGTTGTTATGGCAGACGAAGCACATCGTGGCCAGTATGGCTTTGATGAAAAAATCGTTATGTCGGAGAACGAAAAAGGTGAAAAGGAAGCGCATACTGTAATTGGTAATGCCCGAGTTATTCATGACGCATTGCCAAACGCTACTTTTATTGGATTTACCGGAACGCCAATTTCGGCTAAGGATAGAAATACCAGAGAAGTTTTTGGTGATTACATCGATGTATATGATATGACACAGGCTGTAGAAGATGGCGCTACAAGACCTGTTTATTACGAGAGCCGTGTTGTGCACCTGAAACTTGATGAAAATACATTAGCGCTGATTGATTCGACATATGACATATTAGAACAGCAGTCAGATGCACAGACGATAGAGAAGAGCAAGAAAATGCTCGGACAGATGGAAAGTGTATTAGGGGCTGATTCTACGATTCAATCGCTTTGCGATGATATTGTAAATCATTACGAAAAATATAGAGCAAATTTATTGACTGGCAAGGCTATGATCGTAGCTTATTCCCGCCCAATTGCAATGAAGATTTATCGGCGCATTTTAGAAATTCGTCCGAACTGGAAAGAAAAAATTGGTGTTGTTATGACTAGTGGTAATAACGATCCTGAGGACTGGAAAGAGATTATTGGAACAAAAGCCCATAAGGAAGAACTGGCTAGAAAGTTTAAGGATAACAATGATCCAATGAAGATCGCCATCGTAGTCGATATGTGGCTTACTGGTTTTGACGTACCTTCTTTGGCTACTATGTATGTGTACAAGCCGATGCGCGGATATAACCTAATGCAGGCAATCGCCCGTGTTAACCGTGTATTTAAGGATAAAGAGGGCGGGTTGATCGTAGACTATGTTGGAATTGCCTCTGCTTTGAAAGCAGCAATGAAGGAATATACTAAGCGCGATCAATCAAAATATGGCGACATGAACATTGCCAAGATGGCATATCCAAAGTTCCAGGAAAAGCTGCAGGTTTGTAAAGATTTATTACATGGATTTGATTTCAGCGGATTTGTTGGTGGTTCTCCACTTACAATGGCAAAGCTCATCACAGGTGGTGTGAACTTTATTCTGGATGCAAGTGTTCCTGATAGAAAAGACTTGTTCTTAAAAGAAGCAATGCTTTTGAAACAGTCACATTCGCTTTGTTCCAGTATGACAACAGAGCAGGAACGTCACGAGGCAGCCTATATGGAAGCTTTACGCTCTACAGTGATCAAGATTACTTACGGCGGAACAGGTGGAAAGAGTTTGTCGCTTACAGAGATCAATAATCAGATCAATGATCTCCTTAAGGCAGCAGTACAGAGCGAAGGTGTTATTAATCTGTTTGACAGCAGTAAGAGCGGTGGTGAAAACTTCAGCTTGTTTGATCCAGCGGTTCTGGATGAAATTTCTAGAATGAAGGAAAAGAACATTGCTGTTGAGATCTTGAAAAAACTTATGGCTGAGCAGGTATCTCTGTACAAAAGAACAAACGTGGTGCAGTCGCAGAAATTCTCTGAGAAGATCGCTCAGTTAATGAATTCTTACTATAACGGACTGATCACCAATGAAGAGGTAATTAAAGAACTGTTGAAAACAGCTCAAGAGATTGCGGAGCTCTATAAGAATGGTGAGAAGCTTGGATTATCGCAGGAAGAGTTAGCATTTTATGATGCATTGACGAAACCGGAGCATATCAAGGATTTTTATAAAAATGATGAATTGATCGCTTTGACACGAGAGCTTACCGAAATGCTTCGCAAGAACCGTACTATTGATTGGCAGAAAAAGGAAACTGCTAGAGCACAGATGCGTAAGATGGTTAAGCGACTTCTGAAAAAGTATAAATATCCGCCGGAAGACTACGATTACGCTATCAACACAGTAATTAGCCAGTGCGAACTTTGGACAGATAATGTGGAACCTCGTAAAGAGGAAAAACTTTATCAATTTATGCCAGAAAGAGAACTGTCGAAGGTGGCGGAAGAAAAAGCACCATACAGTGTTGATTAAACACCATTTTTTTACCAAGGAGGTCCCCCATGTCCCACCCCATCCAATCCGAAGCCCATCTCACGACCTTCGAAGCCATCAGCATGATCGTCGGCAACAGCATCGGCACGGGCATCATTGCCGTTCCGTATCTTGCCACGAAGAACAGCATGCTGGATGTCGTGTGGATGGTATTGATCGCCTATTGTGTGAACGTGATCCTGCACCTGATCATTGCCGAGCTGTCTTACAATAACGGTGGTGTCCAACTGGTGAAAAGCTTTGAAGGAGAGCTGTTTCATGGGAAAATGAAGCAGATCTTCAGCTGGAGTGTATTTATTGTCTATGGACTGGCAATTATGATCGGTGTCAGCGGCAACATCAACGGCGGAGCACAGATTTTTGTGAACTGGTTCGGAATGCCTTTCGTGGCGGCGCAGGTTTTGTACTATGTGATCGCCGGAGTTGTGGTGTTTATCGGCATGAAAGCAGTAGGCATTGCGCAGAAGTACGCAGTCATTGTCCTCATGGGAATTGTGGCAGTGATGACGGTAGGAACTTTTCTGCATCCGCTGAATTCTTTGCAACGGGCACAGTTCCACTGGAATAATCTGTTGGCGCTGTACAGCATGGTGGTATTTGCCACTTCCGCCAATCAGGCAGTGATCCAGGTGGTGAAAGGCCTGGATGGCAATGCGAAACAGATCCGCCGCTCCATCTTCATCGGTTTTGGGCTTTCCTCAGTGTTTGTCCTGATCGTAACGGGCACGGTTCTCCTGGGAACCAAGGGAGCACTGGAAAAAGAACTGGCATACATGCAGTTGGGAGAGAGCATCGGTACCTGGGCAATGATCCTGGCAGGCGTATTTTCCCTGTTTGCTTTACTTACCACGTTCTGGAGCAATACTCTCGCCCTCCGCGATGTGGTTCATGAGCAGATCGGCAGCGGCAACCGCTGGCTGATCGCCACAGTCCCCTGCATCCTGTTTGCTGTGTTTGGAGTGAACAGCTTTATTGTTCTGACCCGGATCATGAGTGGCGTTGTGGTACTGGTGAGCATCATGCTGGTGCTGACGTACGGAAAATCCAGAAAAAATGCGGGCAGCAGTCTTATCTGCGGTGTGATCGGCACGGTGCCTTTTCAGGTGCTGATGGTGATTTCAACAGTACTTTCTGCAATAGGAGCATTGATCCCGTTGAGTTAATCCCCAAAAAGAAAAGAGATTCTTATGTATACTTCCAAAAACTTTCAGATTCGGGACGAAGAGACTTTTTCTCTTTGCATCCCGACGGACAGAGATTATAAAATATTGCAGCTGACAGACCTGCACCTTGGTTTCGGCATGTTTTCCGGGAAAAAGGACAGACTGGCGCTGGAAGCGGTGACGGAGCTGATCCGCCGGACGGGACCGGATCTGATCGTCCTGACCGGAGATTCTGTTTTCCCGTTTTTCCCGAAAAGCGGTACCATGAACAACCGAAAGCAGGCAGAAAAACTGCTGGCATTTCTGGATGGTTTTCAGATCCCCTATACGTTTGTCTTCGGCAATCATGACTGTGAGATGGGGGCTGCATGCAATAAAGAGCAGCTGGCGGAGATTTTTGCAACGGGAAAATACGCTGTTTTTACTAAAGGAAGATATGAGCATAGTCCTCAAAACCCCATTGCCGGCGTCGGAAATTTTGTACTCGATCTGATCGATGGAGAAGGCAGAGTTCTCCTGCCACTCATCCACCTGGACTCTAACATGTACGGTGACGGCTGGTTTTTCAGCGGTTTCGACTGCATCCATGAGGATCAGACGGACTGGTGCATGGAGAAATTGAACGAGAGAAAAGTACCGGCTATGGCATTTTTCCACATGCCGCCCGCGGAGTTCAAGGAAGCCTACGAGAAGATGAAACTAGGTGATCACAGTGTGATCTATGAACACGGCAGTATCGGAGAAAAGGATGAGTATTTCGGAATATCGAACCGACCACCTCATTTTTTTGAAAAAGCGGTGGATAACGGCTGGCTGAAATGGATCTTCTGTGGACACGATCATCTGAATACGTTGTCACTGACCTATAAAGGTATCCGCATGACTTACGGAATGTCCATTGATTATCTGGGATATTCCGGCATCGCGAAGCAATATATCCAGCGGGGAGCCACGCTGATCACGCGTAAGACAGATGGCAAAATAGACATCACTATGGTACCGTTGACAACGGTTGTTTCGACACGAGTAAGGGGAGCCTGATCATGGGCTCCCCTTAATGGTTCAAAGTAGAAATTAGTAATTGATACCGCTGATGCCGAGTACTCCGTTCTGGACATTGAAGGTGATGTTAGGACCGTCACCGGTGCTGTAGAGGGTGAAGCCTGCCATGCTGGGGCTTAATTCGGACAGATCAGCATTAGCCATAGAGTCTTTCAGTTCAGGGGTGAAGATTTTGTCTGCACCTAAAGCAATCAGATCTTCCCTGGTTTCGATCACACTGCCATCGCCCAGAGCAACATAGACCGGATAATTGACCAGATCAGCGAGAGCATTCAGGTCTTCAGCGGCTACGGCATCCTGGATCTTTTTAGCGAAAGCGGTAGCATCCTCTGTGGGAACTGCAAAGTTGTCTTCATAGGCTCCTTCCGCCGTAGAGGTGCTTTCGGTGGATGCGGTCTCAGAAGTGGCTTCTGTATTGCTTTCTGTAACCTGACTTTCGGAAGCTACGGTGCTTTCCACAGAGGCAGCAGCTCCGTTTCCCTGACTGCCGCAGGCAGCAAAAGATAATACCATCACAGTAGTTAAAAGTGCACAGATAAATTTGTTTTTCATAATAAAACTCCTCCTAATATATAAGTTGTAGGGAATACACCACCTAACAGCCAGTTAGGATGTTTCCCTCTTGTTGCTAAAGCTGTAAGATAGATAAGTATCGGTCTGACCTATTACTCCTTGGACCATTGGGCGTCCGCAGGAAAGCCTGTCAGCCAGCTTATCATTACAGCCGTTCGATTTATGTAGGTGGGACTGCTATGTGCACGTCCGATTGAGACCCCAGGAGATTGAATAAGCAATGAGGAATGCTGGATACCATACAATTTCAACTAATGGAGGAAACCTTTATGTACAACGCAGTCGGAATTGATGCTTCTAAACTCAAAAGCACCATCACTATCATTCAGCCCGCAGGAGTTGTTATTCGCAAACCCTTTGATGTCCTACATACATCTGATGAGCTGAACACCCTTGTTACCTATCTCAAGTCTCTGGTGGGTGAAACCAGAGCCGTCATTGAATGTACAGGTCGTTATCACGAGCCTGTTGTCAAATCTTTATCTGAAGCAGGTATTTTTATCTCTGCCGTCAATCCAAAACTGATTAAGGGTCAAAAACAAAATACACTCCGTAATGTAAAATCAGATCCCGCTGATGCGAGAAAAATCGCTAAGTATGCTCTTGACAACTGGGCAGAACTGCGTGAATATTCAAGTATGGATACTACAAGAGAACAACTTAAAACACTAAATTCGCAGTTCACTTTCTTCATGAAACAGAAAGTTGCTGCCAAAACCAATCTTATTTCACTCCTAGATAATACTTATCCCGGTGTGAACAAACTCTTCGACAGCCCCACTAGAGACGATGGTAGTGAAAAGTGGGTTGATTATGCCTATTCTTTTTGGCATGTTGATTGTGTTCGCAAAATTGGGCTAAAAGCCTTTACAGAACGCTATGAAGCATTCTGCAAGAAGCATCATTATAACTACCAGAAAAATAAGCCAGCCTTACTATTCGAAGAATCCAAACAACTTGTTGCAGTGTTCCCAAAGGAAAAATCTTACAAACTCCTTATTCAGCAAAGCATTCAACAGTTGCGTTTGGCATCGGAACACATCGAAATCATTCGTAAAGAAATGAATGAGCTTGCTTCTACACTGCCCGAATACGAAACCGTAATGAGCATGTACGGTGTTGGTGAAACCTATGGACCTCAGTTGATTGCTGAAATCGGGGATGTATCTCGTTTTACACATCGAGAAGCTATCACTGCATTTGCCGGTGTTGATCCTGGTGTAAATGAATCTGGACAATTCAAGCAACGAAGCAACCGTGCTTCAAAGAACGGTTCTACAAGGCTTAGGAAGACCCTTTTTCAAGTGATGTCCACATACCTTCAAAACAAGCCTGTAAACGAACCTGTCTATCAGTTCCTTGATAGAAAACGCGCTGAAGGAAAACCATACCTTGTTTACATGACCGCTGGTGCCAATAAATTCTTACGAATCTACTATGGCAAGGTTAAGGAGTGCTTACGCAACTTAGAGCAATCTCAAATCGAAGAGTCTTAAATATCAAACGATTATCACCTCCGTTAAGCTAGCCGTTTTGGGTAGCCTATTTCTTGTACCTATTTTTCAACTCTTAAATTTCTTCAAAAAGTACTTGACTTTTTATTAGTAGGCTTTCGTAATAAAACCATTTCTTACAGGTCTCTGATGATTAGACTGTACAGTCTTCAGAAAAGTTGCATAAGAAATAAATTTTTTTCAAAATATCAAAAACATCCACCCAAAAGAAAAACCTTCTGTTAAAATGTAAAAATAAGACAGATGAAAACAATAGAATAGGAAACTACCATGGAACCATATTACTATCAGAAAATGAACAAGCCCCAGCAGGCCGCCTATCACGCCATGCAGCAGGGAGTGCTGGCGCTGGCAGACGAGATCCAGCTGCCGCGGATCCCGGCGGAAGAATTGTATGACGTATTTTTCCGACTGCGGCTGGATCATCCGGAGATCTTCTGGGTGGTGAGTTATCGGTATAGATATTATCAGGACTCCCCCAACATCATCTTCGTGCCGGAGTATCTGTTTGAGAAAAATAAGATCAGAGAACATCAGAAAGCCATGCAGTCCCGGGTGGAAAAGCTGGCAAGACCTGCCGCAAAGTTCACAGAGTGGGAAAAAGAGAAGTACATTCACGACTTTATCTGCGAAAATATCACCTACGATAAGTTGAAAAAGCCCTATTCCCATGAGATTATCGGACCGCTGGGACAGGGCGTGGGTGTCTGCGAGGGCATTGCCAAATCGGTGAAGGTGCTTTGTGATGCGCTGGGTGTGTGGTGTGTAATCGCTATCTGCGGCAACAATCCGGAGAAAGGGATCAAGTACCGTCACACCTGGAATATTGTGCGGATCGGCGGGCAGCATTACCATCTGGATGCCACATTTGACAATACATTGGGAAAACATCAGGGCAATGCGGAAGCACCCGGAGAGATCCGCTACGACTATTTCAATCTGGGAGATAAAGCGGTGTTCCGGGATCATGAACCGTTGATTGCCCCGGCACCCGGCTGTCCGGACAACGATCATTTTTATTACAAGGAGAAAAAACTTTCCTTTACGAAAACGGAAGAAGCATATAAAAGAGC
>ENA-OPNW01001008-OPNW01001008.1-human-gut-metagenome-genome-assembly--contig:-NODE-1008-length-15096-cov-5.120670_pt1 | contig 15096 bp, 9 predicted proteins | sample MGYA00241540_ERZ501777 | MGnify/ENA primary metagenome ERZ501777 (study PRJEB25962, sample SAMEA2042615) | human gut metagenome | biome: human gut; feature: human-associated habitat; material: faeces...
AATCAGCGGCTGGTCATTGACGAGGCGTTGATTGAGGAGTTTGCCGAATTGGAAGCCATACAGTTTGATTGCTGCAACCCATATTACAAAGACCGCGTATGGGGACTTTTTGGCGAGCGCGACAGCATCGCCCATTTCTGCCCGTTGTTTATGGAGCACTACAGCAATGTGTTCCGTTTCCCGGGCGGCCACACACCAACAGAGCAGGAGGTGAAGGCATGGTACGCACCGCTTGCCCAAAAGATGCTTATGGAGTGTCAGGTAAAAGAGTATCGGTATTTTCAGCACTTCAAGGGCGGAAAGTATAAGTTTTTTCATTCCGCCTTTGATTCAGAGACGTTGGAGCGCATGGTGGTTTATCAAGCCTTGTATGGACAGAAGGCATATTGGGTGCGCCCTGAAAAGATGTTTTTCGGGAAGGTTACAAGAGACGGTCGAACTTTCAATCGTTTCACAGAGGTGGATATGTGAAAAAGGGAACGGGTATGAACACATTGCGAACCTCCCTGCGATATATTCTCGGCATCATTTATTCTTACCGACAACACGCCAAGCCTATGGAAAAATGTTATGCAACATAATTAACTAAAATTAACGGGGGGGGGTAATTGTTGTGTTCTTGTTTGTTAATTTTGCAGATTCGAAAAACGAATTGCAAAAACATGAAGAATCAAAAAAACATGAAGAGTCCCAAAATCATGAAGAATCCATGGTTAAACATTTCACTTAGCGACACTGTCGCCGATTGCGACAAGCCAGTAATCAACAGCCTGACGACTGCTGTTAAATCAAAGATTGTGCTTGACACACTTCCTGAACCATATCACGGCGATCCTGAGGCTAAGGTCTATCTGCTTAATGGCAATCCTGGACATAGCGAAAAAGATTTGACTTTTGTGGGCTGCGGCAACGCGATTCAGGCGGCGTCAGTGCTGCCAAACGGTAAGAATGCTTTCTCCAACATTTATGAGAAAGAGATTTGTGAGGAGTTGTGGCATATCAACAAGGAGTTCATTTGGCTGCATGATCCAGAAACAGTTGTGAATGCGATAGGCGAGTCCCATCTAGGCTATAAATGGTGGAAAGACCGCGTGCGAAAATTGAAGAAAGCATGCGGATGCGAGATTTCAGAGAAAGTTTTCTGTATAGAATGTTTCCCGTACCACACTAAACACAAAATGGCGTTCGACTTGCCGTCTGGCAAGTATGTCGACGATTTTATTTATAGCGCGATGGAAGAGGAGAAAGTCATAGTGCTTATGCGAAGTCGGAGAGAATGGTTTGCAAGAATCAAAGGTCTGGAGAATTACAGCAATCTGATTTTGCTCAACAGCTGCCAGAACGTCTCGCTGTCGCCTGGAAATATGACAAAGTCAGACTGGGAAAAACTTGTGAAGACGCTGAAATAAAAAAACGACAAAAATGTTTATGAAAGACCATCGTTTCGTTTGTCGAAGCGATAGCATTAGTTTATAAGCAAAAAAGTGAAAATATAAACGAATAGAAAGGCTTGGAAAAGATGGCGTGAGGAAAAGAGTTCTTGCGCCATCTTGCAGGCTGTTAAAATAAACTAAATATATATATCATGGAAAAAAGGGATGTAGTGGTGTACAGTGAGGACTATAAGAAACTTGTTGATGCAGCCGCACTTAAAGACAAATATTACGAGATTGACGAACGTGTCGAGGAAATTTGCAAAGAGGCATTCAAAGGTTGCGACAAGTTGGAAGAGATTGTCATGCCAAAGAAATTAAAAAAAATTGATAGCGAGGCTTTCCAGGGTTGCAGCAGCTTGACCAAACTTACATTGCCTGACAGCGTGATGAGCATCGGGAAAGGAGCTTTCTGCGGTTGCTCTGGCTTGACCGAACTGACATTGCCCAACAGCGTGAGGCTTATCGAGGTTTTTGCATTCGAAGGTTGCAGCGGTTTGACCAAGCTGACATTGCCGGACAGCATCACGAGCATCGGGGATTGTGCGTTCTATGGTTGCTCTGGCTTGACCGAACTGACATTGCCCAACAGCGTGAAGAGCATTGGGGAATCTGCTTTCGCATATTGCAGCGGCTTGACCGAACTGACATTGTCCAACAGCGTGACGAGCATCGGATATAGTGCTTTCAGGGGTTGCAGCGGCTTGACCGAACTGGTATTGCCGAACAGCGTGACGAGTATCGTGGAATCTGCTTTCGCATATTGCAGCGGCTTGGAAAAGATTACAGTAGAGAGCGGAAACAGTTGCTATGACTCCCGTGATAATTGCAATTCAATAATTGAGACGGAGACCAACACCTTGATTGCTGGATGCAAAAACAGTGTCATACCAAACAGCGTGACGAGCATTGGGAATTCTGCTTTCTGCGGTTGCTCTGGCTTGACCGAACTGACATTGCCTGACAATATTCATTTCATAGAGGGTGAAGCTTTCATGGGTTGCAGCGGCTTGACTGAACTGACATTGCCCAACAGCGTGAAGAGCATTGGGGATCGTGCTTTCGCATATTGCAGCGGCTTGACCGAGCTAACATTGCCCAACAGCGTGACGAGTATCGGGAATTGTGCTTTCGGGGGTTGCAGCGGCTTGACCGAATTGACATTGCCTAACAGCATTACGAGCATCGGGGATTATGCTTTCGCATATTGCAGCGACTTGTCGAAGATAACATCGTTGGCTGAAATTCCGCCAATGTGTGGCTTCAAAGTGTTTAACGGAGTCAATAAAACTAACTGCGAATTGATTGTTCCGGAAGGATCTGTTGCCGCCTATACGCGGGCGGAAGACTGGAATGAATTCAGCAACATAAGGGGCTTTTCGGAGTAGAGGTCACCTTGGCTGACAAGACACGGAAGATTGTGGTGGAATAGCCGCATCGCGCGTTGACATTGTTTCGTGGCGCAGAGCTCGCGTATTCCGTCTTTTTTACGTTGAGCATATATAGACCAAAAGGACTGGCACGGGGTGTCAGTCCTTTTGGTTATAAAAGTATTGCCGCAGGGCAATAGTCAGAATTATTTCTTGCGTTTCTGCTGTTCGCGGAGCATCGCCTCCTGTCGTTTCTGGGCAGCCTCGAGGCGAGCCATGAATCCGCTTTTCTTGCGCGGTTTCTTGGCGTTTTCAGCCATCTTGGCGCGCACCTTGTCTTCCTTGATGATGAATCGGAAAGCGTATGTCTGAGCGATTGTGATGAGCAGAGAGATGAAGTAGTAGTAGCTCAAACCGGCTCCATAGTCGTTGAAGAACACGAGGAACATCACCGGCATCAGGTACATCATCCACTTCATTCCCGGCATCTGGTTGTTGCTCGGGTTTGCCTGCATGTTGAGGTAGGTGTAGATGATGTTCACACCCGTCATCAGCAAGCAGAAGAGACTCAGATGGTGTCCGAAAATCCAGTTGATGACAGGGATGTTTGCATCCCATTCGAGAATCATGTCGGGCGCCGACAAGTCGGGCGCCCAAAGGAACGACTCTCCGCGCAGCTCGATGCATGAAGGCAGGAATGAGAACATAGCCACGTAGACTGGCAATTGCAGAATCATCGGCAGACATCCGCTCATCGGGTTGGCACCCGCGCGGTTGTAAAGCTCCATCATCTTCTGCTGACGCTTCATCGCGTTTTCGTTGCCAGGGTATTTATCATTGATTTCCTTGATGTCGGGAGCGAGCACGCGCATCTTCGCCTGTGAAGAGAAGCTCTTATAGGTGAGCGGGAAGAGCACGAGATTGATGAAGATTGTGAGCAGCAGGATGATGATTCCGTAGTTAAGGTTCATCGTTCCCAAGAAGTTGAAGATAGGGATGATGATGCAAGTGTTTATCCAGCGGAACATTGACCATCCAAGCGGAATCAGGCGAGTGAGTTCCAAATCCTCATCGGGCGAGATCTTGTCGTCAAACGACGAGAGCAGTTTGTACTCGTTCGGGCCGAGGAAGAAGTTGAACGCCGCCGGTTTCGGATTGTTCACGTTGTATTCAAGCGAGCTGTTGAACGACACGTCTTTGAGGAAGTCGTTGTGCTCCTCGCTGTTCTTGTCGATGACAGCGCTTTTCATAGGAGCTGCTCCGATGAAGTGCTGGTCGGCGATAAGCACGCAAGAGAAGAACTGGTATTTGAACGCCACCCATTTCAAGTGGTTGTTGGTCTTATCCTCGTCGTTGCTTGTCTCGCTGAGGTTCTCCACGTTGTCGCCCGAAAATTTGTAGAACACACCACTATTGCGTTCCTCGAAAGTCTGACCTTTCTCGTGGCGCATCATCTTCTGGCTCCATTCAAAGTCCATAGTCGACACGTTGGAAGAGATAACGGCAGCCATGTTCTGCTGCACCACCTCCATACGCACGAGATAGCTGTTTTTAGGAAGCGTATATCGGATGCCGAAGTAAACGCCCTTTCCGAAGTCGAGTTTCATCAGCACCGTAGAGTCGTTTTCCTGCACCGGAGTGAAGTTGAACTCCTTGGTGTCGAAACGGTGTGTGTCGGTGTTGATGGCGAAGCCGTAAGAGTTGTGCTTGCTGTCGAAAAGCACGCAGTTGCCATCTTTTCCATGTTGGAAAGCGTTGTATTTCTTCAGCGTAGCCTTCGCTATTTGTCCGCCTTTCGAAGAGAGGTCGAGCGTCAGCAGCTCGTTCTCAAGTTTTACGGTCTTGTTTCCACCGCCAACAAACTGCACGAAGTCGGAGTATTTAGCCACATTTTCTGCGGCGTCGCGCACCTTCTTCATCGCCGCGTTGTAGAGCAGACGGTTGTCGGCCGACGGAGCGTGCTGCAAATCAGAGAGAGCCACGGTCATATTGCCGTCCATCATAACCGAGCCGGTACGGCTGTCGGAAGCGACGGTGAAACTCACATTGTCGTTTGTCAGCACCATCTTGTCGCCGTCCTGCTTGCCGTATTGGCGCACGATGGTCTTGATGCGGGCAAGCTCGTTGGCGTTGAGGCTGTCGGCAATGTCGGTTGTGGCCTGTTTTGCGTCAGCCTTTTCAGTCTTTTCGGTTGTCGGCTGGTTGCTTTGGTCGTCGCCCGAGTTGAGCATTGAGAATCCGAAGATTACCACACCCATCAGCAACAAGCCGAGAATCGTGTTTTTGTCCATTATTTTCTTCTGTTATTTATTTTATTTCTTTTGATTGTCGATGGCGGCTTTCACGAAGCTGAGGAACAGCGGGTTTGGAGAAAGCACCGTGCTGCTGTACTCAGGGTGATACTGTGTGCCGATATACCATTTCTTTTCTGGAATCTCAACGACTTCAACCAAGTGTGTGTCAGGGTTTTCGCCAACACATTTCATGCCGGCGTCCTCAAATTGCTTGCGGAATTCCTCGTTGAATTCAAAGCGGTGGCGATGACGCTCGCTGATGTGTGTTGAGCCGTAAGCCTCAGCCGCTTTCGAACCGGCTTTGAGCACGCAGTCGTATGCGCCCAGACGCATAGTGCCGCCCATGTTGGAGATACTCTTCTGTTCCTCCATAAGGTCGATGACGTTGTAAGGAGTCTGCGGGTTCATCTCGGTGCTGTTTGCATCCTTCAGTCCGAGCACGTTGCGAGCGTATTCAATCACCATGCACTGCATGCCCAGGCAGATGCCGAATGTAGGCTTGTCGTGCTCGCGGCACCATTTAAGCGCAGAGAATTTGCCTTCGATGCCACGCTGACCGAATCCCGGAGCCACAATCACGCCGTCCATGTCCTTGAGCAGTGATTCCACGTTGTCGTCGTTCACCTTCTCGGAGTGGATGCTCACGAGCTTGAGACGGCGGTTGTTGTAGGTGGCTGCTTGGAACAAAGCCTCGTTGATTGACTTGTATGCGTCCTGAAGCTCGACATATTTGCCCACAAGACCGATTGTGACAGTCTCTGTGGCATTGTTCATCTTGTCGAGGAAGTTTTTCCACTGACTCATGTCGGGCTCGCCCTCGTATGGAGTGTTGGTTTTTTTCAGGATAATCTCGTCGAGATGCTGGTCGTGCATGCCCATCGGCACCTCGTAGATGCTCGGCATGTCGATGGATTGGATGACAGCGTCGGGCGACACGTTGCAGAACAATGCCACCTTGCGGCGCATTGCTGTCGGGATTTCCTTTTCAGTGCGCAGGATAAGCACGTCGGGCTGGATGCCCACCTCCTGCAGTTGCTTTACAGAGTGTTGCGTAGGCTTCGTCTTCAACTCCTTTGCGGCGTTGAGAAATGGCACATATGTCAAGTGGATGCAGATGCAGTTAGAGCCAAGCTCCCATTTCAGCTGACGCATGCTCTCGAGGAACGGCAGCGACTCAATGTCGCCCACGGTGCCGCCGATTTCCGTGATTACGAAATCGTATTTGCCGGTGTTTCCGAGCAATTTCACGTTGCGTTTGATTTCATCGGTGATGTGAGGGATAATCTGCACCGTCTTGCCGAGATAGTCTCCGCGGCGCTCCTTGTCGATGACGCTTTGGTAGATACGCCCGGTGGTGATGTTGTTCGCGCGAGTAGTGTGGACGTTGGTGAAACGCTCATAGTGACCGAGGTCGAGGTCGGCTTCGTGGCCGTCGACAGTCACATAGCATTCGCCATGCTCGTAGGGGTTCAATGTGCCCGGATCGATGTTGATATACGGGTCAAACTTTTGGATAGTCACTCTAAAACCGCGCGAAAGCAGCAATCGCGCCAATGAGGAAGAAATGATTCCTTTTCCAAGCGAAGAAACCACGCCTCCCGTTACGAAGATATATTTCGTTTCCACTCTGATTATTAATTTTTTTGCAAAGATAGTGCAAGGCGAGAGAAAAACAAAATCAAGCTTGCTTGAAATTTTGATTTTCCGAGCCGCAGCCTGTCTTATGAAAATAATATGCTGCCGGATAGATATGAGCAGTATTTTGCAATAAGGTTCGCCAAGGGCAAGTCGCCATTTTTAACTCTTTCAGCGTCCAAAGGCAATATACGTTCTTTCACGTGCGCCGCTCCCTTATAGGTCGCGTTTAGGTAGTAGGCATTGTTGTCGACCTCTATTCTGATGTCGGAGAAAAACCTTGAAATGTCGTCGGGACTGTAAACAATAGAGAAGCTTGGCCGTTTTGCTCCGGGAATGTCTTTGCGCAGGACGCCTTTGCCTACAAGGTCATTGATGTCGCGGATTGCAGTGTCTTTGGAGCATTTTGCAAGCGAAGCCCACATCTTGGATGTTATTTTTGCCTCATAGCCGTCAAGAAAAATGTTCAGCACATCGGTTTGTCGCTGGGTCAGCGACAGTGAAGCGGCATTCTGCCAAAACAAACTTTTGTTAAGGACGGTGCTGACGATTGTTTCCGCCTCATTGAGTGCCGCGGATAGAGTGTCGGCATACCATAGAATCCATTCTGTAACATCTCCGTTGCCACGTTGAGCATTCTCCAAGATGTCATAGTAGTGGTTTTTGTCCTTGTTTATTTGCGATGATATGTTGTAGAAGCGAAACTCGCTTTTGTCAGCCCTTGCCAGCAGCATGTCGGAGAGGATGCGTGCCAGCCGTCCGTTTCCGTCCTCAAATGGATGGATGCTCACAAACCAGAGGTGGGCGATGGCGGAGCGGATTACGGAGCCTGTGTTGTCTTCTTTGTTGAACCATTCAATAAACTTCTGCATCTCTGCATCCACACGGTCGGGCGACGGGGCTATATAGTGCACTTTCTCTCTGCCGAACATTCCCGATATGATATGTTCCTCGCTGGTGCGGTATTTTCCCACTTCAATCCGCGAGCCCTCGCTGAAGCCAGTCGGGAAAAACGCCGCTTGCCATGCGCATAGTCTCTCTTTAGTCAATGGTTGTTTGTAATTGCTTATGGCTTCGAGCATCACCGCGACCACTGATTCCACATAATGGGATGGAGCCGTTTGTTTGACGTTCTTGATGCCAAGTTTTCGGGCAATGGAGGAGCGCACTTCGTCGGTGTTCAGTCGTATGCCTTCAATTTCAGATGAATACACCACATCATAGGTCAGGTTTTCCGCCATTGCCTTCAGTTTGCTGTCGAAGCCAAGAGAGGCGAGTCTGCCATATAGCAGACCCTGCTTGCGGTTCACGTTTTCAAGGTGTGCCGTAAGCGCTGATGCATCCCATCTGAATGCTGTCCAATTGTCTCTTTCGTGTATGTACATGACATCAAATTTTGCTTGAAGCGACATTTATTTTGGAATAACGTCGCAAATTATGCGACAAAAATGGGCAAATTTTGTCGCATAACCAAGGGAAGTCATCTAAAAAATGCACTGTTTTGCTTGAAATTTTGATTTTCCGGCTTATGCCTTGTCCAAATCATCGTCGGCCACACGGATGCGGTTGTCGTATGTCAGCATGTCGGCGCGCTGGTAGCAATAGTCGGCTGACGCCAGCGACTGCGAAGGGTCGTAGCGGTTTGACCGGATGTCGAAGATGCCGCACATAAGGTCGTAGAGCAAGTCGTTGGTGAAATATCGGTCGCGGTTGTCGGCGAGAGCCTTCGCCACGGCGGGATGGCGGTCGATGTAACTGTCGGACAGGTAGGTCCATAGCGGGATGCGCACCATCTTGAATCCGAGGAAGCGCGGCGACCGTCGCATGTCGGGGATGCCTCCGTGGTCGGAGCAGTAGACCATCGCTTCGAGGTTGAGGCGTTGGCTCGCTTTTTCAAAGGCTTTCTGCAATACGCTGTCAGTGAAGTGGATGGAGTTGCGGTAGCATTCCACATCTCCCAAGTCGGTGCGCAGTCCGTTGGCTTTGGCGTAAGATTCCGGATAGCGGTTCTCATAGTTGAAATGGCTGCCTATCAGGTGCAGCACAACGAAATTGTCGACCGTGGGGTCAATCGTGTCGAGAAAGTCGATGAGTGAAGAGTCATATTGCGCCTCGACCGAACAAAGAGTCCACTCGGCGCGGTCGGATGTTGAAGCCACGAGAGTCGCTGACGTGTCGTTCTTTCCGATATGCCCCTGATTGCTGAACCAGCTTGTGCGGTAGCCTGCTTTGCGCGCGATGTCGATAACCGACACAGAGTCGGAAAACTCACGGTTGTTGTATTGGCTGCGTTCGGTCAAAGCCCGTTCCAGCGCCGGGACGGTCTGCATGGCGCATGAGTATGCGTTGCGGAAAAACGAGAAATGACGCCTGTCGCGGCTCATAGCCGTTTCCCATGGGGTTGTTTCCCACGGCTGGTCGGGTTCGAACGCGCTCATATAGTCGCGGCATGCCGACTCGCCGATCACCAGCAGCACGGTGTGTGGCTTTCCGCCTTCGGCATTGCGCGTCACCGAGAGGTCGCTCAGGCGTTGCTCCATGCCGGTGCGGTATCGGCGCGAGCCACGGAAGTAGTCGCGCACGTCGATATACAGATTGACCACACCGGTGCGCACAAACAGTCCGTGGCGCGGTTTCCAGATGTAGACGGAGAAATAGGCGAAGACCGCAGCGGTGATGGCATAGAGCCACCATGTGGTGTCGGCAGGCGATGCCGTCTGCCAGTTGGCTGCCACAAGAGCGACAGTCAAGCCAATAAATCCGGCTACTACAACCACAACTTTCACAATGCCGAGCGACCGTACATATTCGACCGTTTCCGATGCGTATGTGTCGAGCATGGGAATCATTCCTGCATCGTCGATGCATGTGCGGTAAACGGAATAGTAGCCGATATGAGCCAGCGGAATTATCAGAATTGCCGCTTCGGCAAGTCCTGTGACGATGCCTGCTGCCGCCGGCGACAATGCTGCTGTGATGCCTTGCAGAGCCGACAGCCATCCGAAAATATAGATACCGAAAGCGATGTCCATGTGGTTGTCGTAGTCGGGCGACGTCTGCCGGTTGGTTTTGTCATACAAGACGTTGTAGGTGACAATCCACAGCGTGGCAGTCAGCAGTGCGCAGACAGCCGGCAGGGAGAATGAGCTTTGGCGCATTAGCAGCATCGGAATGACAACCTGTACGGCTGCGATGAGGTAGCGCCGCAGTTGCTGGCCTCTGGAGTTGCGTGCCAGTCCCATGTTGAAACGTCGGAAGATGCTGTATCCTACGGCGAAAAGATAGATGGCTATGATTGTTGGAATCATCTCTGCATTGGGGAAAACAAAAGGGTGTGGGAATGCTTAGTTCTCACACCCCTTGGATATCTGTAAAATGGTTTATGAATTGAGTTGGTCAATGATTGCTTGCTCGGCATCCTGCAGCTGTTTGAGCTGTTTTTTCATTCTTGTCAGGTCGTTGCCAAGTTGTGCCTGATTCTTTTCTTTGAAAATTTTCTCAGCCTTGTCGGCGTCGTCGGAATATACAGCCATATAGCAGTCGAGCGACTTCTCGATATAGTCGGAAAGGTAGGTCGCGTCGTTTCTGACCGACGACTCTTTCTGTGCAAGATAGTGGAATGCGATGGCGAGGTCTGACAGGTTGTCGATGCTGAGGTCATCTTTCTGCGAATAGAGCTCGGCGGCAGTTTTTGCAACGGCATCGACTTTGCCGTCTTTCATGTTTTTTGCCATTTCGGAGCAAGCCTTGTCGGCATCGGTCTGGCAAGAAGCCATCAGCAGACACACGGCAAGCATTGAAAGGATTGAAAGAATTTTTTTCATTGTTATGTTTTAATTTAAAAGTTCATTGAGTCGGCTACCGCCTGCTGGAATTTCGACAGGTTGGCATTGTAGTTTTTCGCCACGGCATCCATGTCCACCCTTTTTTCTGTGAACCGTGCGCGTGCAGCGTTCGAGTCTTTGTCCACAGCGCTGTTGTAGCAGTCGATGGTTTTCAGCACATAATCGTAGCGCGTCACGGCATCCGACGACTTGTCGACCAGCTGGTGGTAGATTATCGCCAGGTCGGCAAGGTTTGTAGCCGAGCACGCACTTTTCTGTGCGTATACTTTCGAAGCGGCATCCTCTGCCTTTGAGATATCGCCGGCAATGATGCTGTCGTAGATGGTTGAGCAATTGTCGTCGATCGGACCGGCGAATGCCGCCAAGTTGGCGAGCAGTATGCTGAAAACTAAAAATAATCGTTTCATAATATTCCTCCTTTTGATTTTGCAAAATTACATAAATTTATCTGTTTATGTGGTTTTGACTTGGAAAAACGTGAAAAGATTAATTCCAGTGATGATTTGTTCGCCGCATAGTGACAGCCTTGTTATGAAGAAATAATAACATTTTGGAAATAAAAAGATAAAACACTTGCATTCTTAATCGTTTTGACATACATTTGCAATGATGAAGAAACCACTTTAAAACAACACGCATAGAGCAGATAAAAATAGACTAAAACAACATAAACAAAATTTTTATGAAAAAACTGTATCTATTCATTATGTTCGCAGTGCTGGCGTCATTGGGTTTTGCCAACGCCGCAACTGTGACGGATGTGCTTACCGCCAAATTGTTTACGGCGACAGGAAGCTCGTACACGGATTTCTCCAACGTGACAGTCACATCGTCGGCTGTGTATGCCGGCAATTCCGCCAAGTCTGATGCTGGCGCAATTCAGCTGCGCTCAAAGAAAAACAACAGCGGAATCGTTACGACGGCTTCTGCCGGAACTGTGAGAAAAATCACTGTAGTTTGGGACGACGCTACAGCCAGTGGGCGCACCATCGATGTGTATGGCAAATCGACAGCCTACTCTTCTGACACCGACCTTTTCGGTTCAGCTGACGTTCAGGGCGTGTTGATTGGCTCGATTGCCAAAGGAAAGTCTGAACTGGTCGTTGAGGACGATTATCAGTTTATCGGAATCCGTTCCAATTTCGGTGCTATCTATGTGACAAGCATCTCGGTGGAGTGGGAAGCAGGCAGCACTCCTGCGAAGCTCAAGGCTCCGGTTATTTCCGGTGTGGAGAACGGCGTTGAGTATAAGTCGGCAAAAGTCGCAATCTCATATCCGGCAGGCGCCACTTCGATGACATGGGCAGTGACCAAGGACGGCGCTGCGTGGAAGGGCGGCGACGCAACGTCGGCAGTTTCGGTCGACGTGACCGAGGACGGCTCTTATGAGGTCAGCGCATCGGCAACCGACGGTGCAACAACCAAGACTGCTGAAAACGTTACGTTCACAATCAAGGCTCCGGCAGCTCCGACAGTCGGCTACGAGGCAATGGATGTGGCAAACGTCAAGGAAGGCAACTACATCATTGTCGGCGAGAACGACGGCAAGTTCTACATGATGAAGAACGAAACCTATAGCGTCAACTATGTGGCTGCTACCGAGACCACACTCAACGGCACAGAAAGTTTCTCTTCAGCCAACTTGTTCACAATCAAGAAACAGGGCGAAGGCTACACCATCCAGAGTGCCGACGGCAAGTATGTGACAGTTGAAAAGTCGACCAACGGCACGAAGACATACTACAACCTCCGTGTGGGCAAAGACGCGTCAGATGCGGTTTGGAAATTTGCCGACGCAACGGGTGGCAAGGTTCAGGCTACATACGGCGAGTTCACCAATTTCATGTCGTTTATATGGTATGCGAAGGTTGAACCGGGTGTTCCGGAATTCTCTACAGGCTATCAGGATAGCCATATCCGTCCGGCATTCTACTATGTGGGCGATGTGACACCGGTAGAACCGGAGGCTGTCAAGGTGGCGTCGATTGCTGAATTCTATACAAAAGGTCTGGCTGATTCCGGACCGGAATATGAGTTCACTTGTCCACTGACTGCTACATATCAGTCGGGAAAGAATCTTTATGTTACCGACGGCACCGACGGTATGCTTATCTACGGACAGCCAGACAAAGTCTGCGTGAACGGCTTTGTGCTTGCTCCGGGTGTCAAGGGTAAATTCAGCAATTTCAATGGCTCTTATCAACTCACTAATGCCGTTCTCACTGAAATCACCGATAATGGTAAGGGTGTTGCTCCTGAGGAAATGACCATAGATGGAATCACTGCCGAAAAGCAGAACCGCTATGTCGTGATCCGCAACGCGATGCTCGACACGGAAGAAGGTGTCACTACGCTTTTTGACGATACGGGCACCATCGTTGCCTTTGACAAAGGATTTATCGCATTCCCTGCGGATGAAAGCAAAATCTATGACGTGACGGCCATGACGGCGTATTTCAAGGGTCAAGTTCAGGTTTATCCTGTCAACTTCACTGAAATTCCGGAAGATGTAGTTCAGGAGCCGGGCATCGGAATCTCTGGATATCCATTGAATCCGGACTCTGATGAACACATTTATTACGGCGAAGTCGAAGTCATTGTCATGAAGTCAGACGACGTGGCTTCAATTCATGCCGTAGTGACAAAAGACGGTGTTGAGGTAGACAACGTCACCGCAACAGAGGAGTGGAGGAAAACATATTCGGAAGTGGGCAAGTATCTTATATCTGCCACGGCGACAAACGGCTCTTTGACTTCCGCGCCTATTGAGGCGGAGTTTGAGATTGTGCCGGAACCGGTGATTACCGCTCCTACATTCTCATTGGCTGAGGGCACATACACAGGCACTCAGATTGTTACAATTGAGGGCTATCGCGGCTCGATGATTGTGGGAACTTGCAATGACGACGATGTCTACGACTATTCTCCATGTGACGTGACCCTTGCCGCTCCTGCGACAGGCGAGATTACATATGTGCTGACCGTGCATTCAGAACTCGGTGAGAAGCAGGGCGAGGAGTCGACTGCCACTTATGTAATCAAGGCTGGCGAGCCTGCTGCCGAAGGTGCGTTCCAACTCGTCACTTCCGCTGAAATGCTCAAGGAAGGCGCGAAGGTGATTTTGGTTAGCGAAACCAACGCAATGTCGACAGTGCAGAACGTGAAGAACGCTGCAAAGCAGTACCGTCAGAGCACTACAGTCGTTGTCGACGGCAATGTGGTGCCGTCAGTCGGCACAGACGTGGCTGTGTTTACAGTGGGCAAGGACGGCGACAACTACACATTCTACAACGCAGCGACGAAAACAGAGACTGGCGCCGCTATGCCGGGCTACCTCTGCGCTGTAAGCAACGAGAAAAATGCTCTTGGCGTTGAGTCGACACTCAGCGACAACGGCAAGTGGAGTGTGGAATTTGCCGGTAGCACCGTTAAGATGCTTGCACAAGGTGAATTCACCCGCAATTTGCTCCAATTCAACTATAATGGATTCCGTTGCTACAAACCGTCGACGACAACCATCGACACCAAATTATCAATCTATTGCCAAGTGGAGTCGGGTGTGGACGACGCAACGGCCGATATGGTCAAGATTATAGGCGAAGAGGGCGCAATCCGTGTTGTCGCAGAGTCGGCCGACGTGACTGTCTACACAATGACAGGTCAGACTGCGGCTGTGGCTGTGGTCGACGGCGAGGCTACAATCCGTCTTGCTGCTGGATTCTACATTGTGCGTGTAGGCGGCACAACAGTCAAAGTTGTGGTGAAATAATCAGCACACACATTGAAAATATTGAGCCGGGGCGACTTATTCATCGTCTCGGCTCTTTTTTCTCGTGTTTATTCATTAACTTTGCAAACTAATTTTTTAATCAGACAGAGATATAATGAGAAGATGGCGTATTGAGGACAGTGCCGAACTCTACAATATTACGGGCTGGGGACTGAAGTATTTCTCAATCAACGACAATGGTCACGTTCAGGTGACTCCGCGTGAAGGTTGTGCATCCGTCGATTTGAAAGAATTGATGGACGAGTTGCAGATTCGTGACATTACCGCTCCGGTGCTGTTGCGTTTTCCCGATATCCTCGACAATCGCATCGAGAAGATTTCGCGATGCTTCAAGCAAGCCGCAGAGGAATATAAATATGGCGCGCAAAACTTTATCATCTATCCGATAAAGGTGAACCAGATGCGTCAGGTGGTCGACGAAATCGTGAGCCACGGCAAGAAATTCAACATCGGGCTGGAGGCCGGCTCGAAGCCTGAGCTGCACGCTGTGCTCGCTACGAATATCGATGAGCACAATCTCATTATCTGCAATGGATACAAGGACGAGAACTATGTGGAGCTGGCTTTGCTGGCGCAGAAGATGGGACGCAGAATATTCCTCGTTGTGGAAAAGCTCAACGAACTGCACTTGATTGCCCGCCTTGCAAAGCGGATCGGTGTGCGTCCGAACATCGGAATCCGCATCAAACTGTCGAGCTCGGGCAGCGGAAAATGGGAAGAGTCGGGCGG
>ENA-OPNW01001013-OPNW01001013.1-human-gut-metagenome-genome-assembly--contig:-NODE-1013-length-15033-cov-2.333422_pt1 | contig 15033 bp, 16 predicted proteins | sample MGYA00241540_ERZ501777 | MGnify/ENA primary metagenome ERZ501777 (study PRJEB25962, sample SAMEA2042615) | human gut metagenome | biome: human gut; feature: human-associated habitat; material: faeces...
GCCGTGGGAAATGGAGGTATGTTGATATGTGGAATTATGAAAAAAGACTTGAATATCCCATTAAAATAAAGCAAACGAATCCTGCCTTGGCAGCAATGATCATCTCGCAGTATGGTGGACCAGACGGAGAATTAGGAGCATCTATGCGCTATATTTCACAACGATATTCTATGCCTTACAGAGAAGTATCAGGACTACTTACAGATATAGGTACAGAAGAATTAGAACCACACCTTTGGATATGATAGTTTCTACCTATTTATATGTGTATAGTATCACAGAGATTTTAAATGTACAATATCATTATATTCTTTCAATGTTACGCACATCTATCGCACTTGTTACAGTATTGCCAATACCGATAACAGCTCTGTCTCCATTGACCTGGATAACATCATACTCATCATAATAAAGCGTAAATGCCTGGTCTGTATCATAGTTTACATTAAGAAGCACTCTTACCTTATCACCGGCTTTTATGTTGGATACGTCAGTTTCAGATTCTTCATTGTCTTCATCACTAGAGTTGTCACCTGTCGATATAATACATCCATCGTTGACCCAACCTGTTCCATTATTTATTAAGTAAGGATTTACCGCCCAAGGAATAACCCTTGTTATTGTTCCACCTGTGAATCCGCTTGATGGTGTAAGTGCATCTTCTGATGTTGATGAAGCATATATTGCATTATACTCAACATAATCTCCTATCTGATACTGTAACTGCTCTGTATCAACTACATCAGTTTCAGCATTATTATCTGAGATTGAATTATCATTGCCATTAATATCATTTCTGTGATCATATTCATTTGCTTTTATAAGTCTGTCAAAGACGTCATCACGCATAATGTCAAAATCTACCCTTGTCCCATCATTAAGATAATAATCACTGCTTTCCTGTGATATAGCAAATTTATCTTCACATATCTTTCCATCATTATTCCAATGAGCTTCCCAGATGAGGGCGCCGTGCTCTATAAGTTCATCTACATTCATATATTCATTGAGCCAGCTGTGGCTTGCATATATTCCCTTAGCTGTTATATCTTCTAATGCATCAAGCCATTTGACAGCAAGTTCCTGTGTATAATGATAATCAATATTGTGTGAAGCTTTATAACCATCTGCATCCTCTATATCAAGGTATAACCCCATTGTTGGATTGCATTTATTATACCATCTTCTGATATGCGCCGCTTCGCTTAATGCTTCATCTTCGTTGCCAGCATACTGATATAAATACAATGCGTATTGAATACCTCTCTTTTCGCATTCATCAATATATGTCTGTGCCATAGAATCACACTGTCCGCACTCGCTGTCATCCTTGCTTAAGTCGCTGCCATAGGCACAACGAATTATAACAAAATCAAAATTCTCCTTAATATAATCAAAATCAAGATTTCCCTGATGTCTGCTTATGTCTATTCCTCTTTTCATAACTATTCCTCGCTTTCATTTTCATCTTTAATACTTTCTAATTCTGCTTTCTTTTCCACCTGACTCTTAAGATTGCTCACTATCGGCTTTAAAAATGGTGGAAGTGTAACACCTATATCATTTATGTTTTCTAATATAGATATAATTTCATTACAAACTAGCCATATTGCCACTATACAGGCAACTAAAAATGTAAATGGCAATGTTATTCCAACAACATCTGCTGAATAAGAAAGGAGCTGGTCTACAATGACACCAACTCCTACTAAAAGCCACATACATATTTTCTTTGCTATTCCTTTAATTCCTTTATAACTATCAATCTCCTGATTTCTGAACTTTGAAGCTATAAGACCTGTTGCATAGTCTATTATATTACAGGTTATTAATAACATAACAGGTATTGCAAGTATACCTAACGCACTCATTATTATGCTCCATATTGCCACTATAATTGTTTTCGCTCTTTCCATTTGTTTCCTCCTTATTTATATGTTTACTTTTATTTTCATTGTTGGGTGCTCTAATCATCTCTATTGCCCTCCTTTATTTACTAAATTCTGTTACCAGCTCATTTAATTTATTTTCAAATTCTGTTACATCTTTCGTATATGTTGCCTTATTTGCTATATATGCCTGTGCATTAGCTATGTTGCGGTTTATAGACAAACCATTCTCTGAGATTGTAGCATTCATATACATAATATCTGTAACTGCACCATTCTCCTCTACACTGCTTGTTCCATTTAATGTTATAGATTTGTTTACGTTTAACATTTTTTACCTCTTTCTACCACTTCTGTGGATTTATTAATATTATTTTTATACCCAGCTTGCACTTCCCCAATGGTAAGAAGCAATAATTGTATGGTCCACATATATTCTCAAATATGCACCATCCCAATCAAGCCCAATTTCATTTTTCGGTGTTCTGTTAAGAACTGCACCACACCATCTTCCCCAGGTCGAATGATAAAGGTTAAAAGCATTGGTTCTTATTCCACCTATTACAGACAAAGCACAATCGTTATAATAACTTGTACCGCTATTACATATTTGCACATATCCTTTTCCTATTTTTGTATATGCCGTGTTATTTGGCTTATGCCATAGCTCAATTCCATCTCTTAACACGCTTACTTCTAATCCAGCTAAACCATACATTTTTATTCCTTTACCACTTTCAACATTAAAGCTCATTTCTCCGTCATTGGTGACGTGCCATAATGAATTTAACGTGGAGGGCGAAGCCCCTTGCGTAGCTCCTTTTTGAATTGAAAAAATCCAATCTCCAGTATTTTTAGACCCTTGAATATACACACGTCTTAAATATCCGTCTGGAGCAAGATAATCATTTTTAAACGCTTCGCTGGTTATGTCCCAACAGGCTATTTTCCCACTTGTGCTTGTAATACCTCCTGTACTGGATATTTTAAAATACTTGCTATCCCACGTTCCTGTTGCCAGGTTGAGCATCATTCCCGTGCTGTTTGCAACATAATTAGAGCTTTTAAGCACTCCAGCTGTAACCGTTCCTAAGTTTGCGGATATTGCAGACAATGTAGATACACTTAACTCTGCCGCAGTGATTGAATTAGCGGCTATCTGATTGGCTGTTATTGTCTTAGAAGCTATCTTCGCGGCTGTAACTGCATTGGCAACAATCTTTTCTGTTGTTATTGCATTTGCCGCTATTTTTGCCGAAGTTATGGCACTAGCTGCTATTTTATCTGCATTAACTGCGCTTGCCGCTATCTTTTCTGTTGTTATTGCATTTGCCGCTATCTGTGTTGCTGTAACACTGCCTGTATATATCTTTCCACCATTAATCAGGGTCTTATTATTTGCAGCACACCAGCTTGCAATTGTAGATCCTTTAGCCTCCGCATAATCATTTTGGGGAGATTGGGTAGGTTCAAGATATACCGTGTAACCTGCATTTCTTGCTATATTAGTTTTAACAGTATATATTGTTACGTCACTTTTATTAGGCGTATAAAGGTAATATCGTGCCCCACCACGCAACATAAAGTATATCTGGCTATGTTGTTGTACCTGTCCTACAAATGCAGGCATTTTATTACAAAAACGATAATTATTTTCCTCCAAATAACCAGCGGCATCTGTTGTTCCCCAGCCACTTGCTAATACTCTTAAAATAAGATTGCAAGTAAAACCTTGATTATGCGTAGACCATACAGGTTTAGAACCGCTATTAAGCTGAACATTACATTCATAGTTATATAAACCGTTATATGGTATAGCTGCATTTATTAATACGGGATAGTATGTATCCGTATTATATTTTGCGTCTCTTAAATCTACAGTTATCTGATATCTTTTCTTGGCGGCGGCTATATCATTCTGCGTACCAGCATCAAGTTTTCCAATTACAATCGAACCTGAAGCTATTCTGTCTGCAGATATATAGCCGCTTGTAATCTTTCCTGCATCCATATTGGCAATCTTGGCATTCTGTATTGTTGCATCTGCTATTAGGGCATTGGTTATAGAAGCATTCGCTATGGCATTGGTTCCAAACTGCCGCAATACCCAGCTTTTACCATCGAAGTAATACATCTTATTAGAATCTGCTGTATTAAACCATATATCATTAGTTTTTCTACTCTCCGTTGAAGGGGCTGTTACCTGATAAAATACTGTATTCTTGCCATCTGCTGTAAGCTGTGCTCCTTCCGCGGTCTTAGAAGCCGCCGCTGATAAAAGTTTAGCCGCTTCCGCCGTGCTTAATGCACCAGCCGCATTTGTATTAGCTGTATCTGCCTTTTGTGCTGCATTTTCTATATCTTTGTCTGTTGTATTCATCCAGTCAGTGACATCTGTTCCAAACTTGGATGTATCTATTGCTCCTTCAGCTATCTGCTTACCATTAATTGTTCCTACCGTGATATTGGCAGCCTTAAGGTTTATTACCTCGATGTTAGCGGCATCTATAGTTCCACTTGTTATTTTATTAGCAGTTAAATCTACTATCTTAGCATCTGTTATGCTTCCGTCTGCAATTTGAGCTGTACCAACTGCACCTGTGTCTATCATTGCTGTCTTTATAGAGCCAGCTTCGATATTACTAAGCTTTATGTTAGCGTATCTTAAATCTGCAACATCTGCTTTAAGATAATTAGCCTTTATATCAATTATCTCTGCACTTACAGCATCAATTTTCTCTGCTGTAACAGTATTAGCCTTAACCCAGTCAGCATCAACTTTCTTTGCTATTAATTCCTTTGCCAATATCAAATCAGAATATATTCTCTCATTCTGTTGTGTTGTCGGTCCTTTGAAGTCCATTTCGGTCTCTACTTCTGTCTTTCCATAAGATGTAACAGTCATAGCCATACCGCCATCATATTCCTGTACCAAATTCATAACCGGTATTTTATATTCACCAGTGCCGTCATTGGCAGTTATAACATCCCACGGATCCAGACGTATGTCTCCAAGCGTCCTTAATGAAGCTCCTCTATAAGCAAACCCTTTAATACCCTGATATATCTGGCTTAATCTGTCTGCTGTCATAAACGGATTGGAAAATGTTATCCCAAGCTCTCCGCCGCCCTGCGTTAATTCAGTCTGATTATCGACATTACAGTTTAAATAATCCAAATGAAAATCACTTTCATTGTGTTCAAGTGATATAATTCTTGCTTTACCTACTGAATATTCACATTCTTTATACCACTTAATAACAATAGTTCCAGTTCTATCTACACAAGCAAATCCACCCTTTAACGAAGCTATATAGCCTATCATTTCCCTGTATGTATATCCAACTGGCTTAGTCTGTATCATTATGTCATCCAGACCACTTAAGTCTGCTGGAACACCACAGCTCGCACTTATCTCATTTAAAACCGAAGCAGCACTTGCTGGATATATCAGATTGGATATATATAGTCCTATAGTCTTCATCATTCTGTCATATGCTGTAAATGTCGTTGTTGCCTGATCACTTTGTGGGCGCTCTGCTGTAAAAAAGCCAAGTGGAATATATTCATACTTTCCACTTGGCAGCTTTAAACCTATCTCTACTGGTATCTCTGTATTTTCAAATAATTCGTCTATCTTTTTAATAGTAATTTCTATCTTTGCAGATACAGCCGCTCCTAGCTGTAAAGCTTCATCAGCCGTACTTGATGTTTCATAGCTCAATTTTTTGAACTTGGAATTAAACCACTGGCCATTAATCTTAAGCCTTGCCTCAAAAGCCCGTGATGGACTTCTTATTGTTTCTTTAAAAGCTTCTGTTACGTTGTTATACATATGTTTACTCCTGTATCATAAACTCTATTGCTGTAATATCTTCTAATGTAGTTCCATCATATCCCTCTGCATCACATTCATTAACATCTTCCAGCTTAATCATATGCACATCAAGTTCTGTTTCAATGTTATACATATCATCAATTTCTTTAATCACCTCCTGCTCCTTGTCTTCTGCAAACTTGTAAGAGCCATCTTCTACGACTGCATTTCCATTTTCATCCTTTAAAGCATTTTCCTTTAATAATCGTGTTCTTTCAGCGTTATATACCTCTAATTCTGCCAATAACGCTTTAAGGTTTTTAGCAATTGCGTAATTAACCTTAACTGGCCAATGTTTCTTTGAATTCTGTAACTTCTGTAATTCTGCTGCACATCTGTCAATCTGTTTGATTGTAAATTTCATATTATAAATCTCCTTTATTGTTGAATAATAGATACACTTGCACTTCTGTAATAGAAAATACCATCATCAAGCTCCCCTATTACTTCCTTGCTTAGTGTACCTCTGTAACATGTTATTGTTATATCCTGTCCATCATCATAAAATGTTATTGGGAAGAATCCGGCAACAAGCTTATTCTTAATAAGAACCAGCTCATCCTCCTGAAGAACTCCCCAGGATATAGATAAGGTCTTCTTTTCAGCAACTACATCACCTAACATTGTTCCGTCAAGTGCTCGTCCTGTTGAAGAAGACCATATTATCTCATCATCCACTTTGATGGACACAGGAGCCGGAAGCTCCTGATTGTCGCATCTTAGTATCAATTCATCACATCCTTAATGTATAATCTCACATTTTCCTGTCTGCTTTGTATGTTCGTTTATCTTATCAACTACATATTTCTTAAGACTCTTTCCATCAAGCTTTATATCAAGATCTAATGTTTCCAACACTTTAAGTATCTGCTTAAGAATACTTATAGCCTCTGACAACAATTCAGCACTTGATGCCATAGCTGCTGCCTTCTGTGCCATATCAATAAGTTTATCCTCTGGAGCTACAACTTCGCCTTGGTGTCTGTTATCACCTATCATTGCAAGCTGTGGAGTATTTGGTTTTACATATCCACCTTCTGCAAGGTATGGAACATTGCCTAAACTAACCTGTGGCAAATCAAACCCAAAGTGGTCACCGCCTATAATTGGGACCCAATCTGGCACATCAAAGCTTAAACCATTAACCTTTCGTACAATAGAATTAATTCCACTTTCAAGTCCATCTAGCATACCATTTATAAGTCCGATTACCATATTAATAGGTCTTTTGGCTATATCTACTATCATTGAGAATATTCCATCGAAAGCTCCTACTATACCATTCCAAGCATCATCCCAATCACCTGAAAATACACCTTTAATAAATTGTATAATACCTTTAAATACTGATATAGTGTCACTCATCAAATCAGCTATTGTACCGACAGCAACTCCAACCTTATTTACAATAGTATTAAATACTGCTACAAATACAGGTCCAAGCAATGTTGATAAAAAGCTAACAACTGGAGCTATAAAATTGCTATATATTGTTGTAGCACAGGTAACTATTTCTCCTACGAAATCTAGAAAATTTGCTAACAACGGCTGTAGATGCTTTGTCCATACTTCATCAACAACATTTAATGCATTTTGCCATACTGGTTTAAGCATATTTTCCCATATATCTACAAAGACGTCTCCTGTAGCTTCTACTGCAACTTTAATTCCTGTAAATATTGGTGCTCCCCATTTGTCCCACGCATCAGATAATGTATTAACAAGGTCTATCCAAGTATTGGATATTAATTCTATTGCTGGACTTACTCCTTCACTCCATAATAAATCCCAGCATTTTTTTATAGTATTAAATACCACATCACTAAGAGATAGGACCTTTGTTGCAAAATCTGTAATCATCGGCAATCCCGTGGTTACAAAATTCTGCAATATTGGATATACTGCTTTATCCCATATATCGGAAAACACCATATTAAAGCTATCATAAAATCCATTTACAATATCACCTGCTGTATCAACCCACATTACTAAATAATCTGTAAATGGACCATTGAAATAGTCTAAAAGTGGTGGCCCAAGCTCCCTAATATTGCTGAATACCTTTGCTAAATTATCTTTGGCTGTAGCTGTATTCTGTGTAAATCCATCCCATATGCGTGATAATGATGGAGAAAATGTTGCTACACCCCATTCTTTAAGCTCGCCTAATTTATTCTTAACATCACTTACAAATTTTTCTATTGCCGATGTTGCATTTGATGTACTTCCACTTACATCTGGTACAAGGTCAACGCTTCCAATTCCAGATGTTGTTCCACCTGAACTGCCACTTGTATCAGAACTATCATCTGTTGGCTCTGTCAGCTTATTTATCTGGTCGAAACCTGCAAGTGATTTTTCTATATCTTTGGCTGTCTTCTTAGCAGCACTTCCAATATCACTTACATTGTCTGCGGCACTGCCTGCATCTGCTCCAATCCCTGCTATATCCGAACTTATCGAACCCATAGAGGCTGATATATCTGCCCCTGTTAGCAACTGTACAAAGTTAGCAAATCCATCTGCCACTTTCTGCAGTCCTGCAAGCAGACTATTAAATCCACGCAGAATAGGTGTAAACAATGCTATGAAGCCTTTACCAAGACTAGCCTTTAACTGCTCAAATCGTAATGAAAGTATTCTTGTCTGGTTCGCCCAGGAGTCCTGTGTCTTAACAAAATCTCCTGTGGCATTAGATAAAGCACTTGTAACATATTGATAACGAAGCATTACTTTTTCCTGCTCTGTCATCTTGGCTGTAGTCTTACCGAAGCCGTTATTAAGAGCATACTGGTCTAAGTTAGTCTGAGTCATTATTACACCTAAATCCTTAAGTGTCTCTGTCTCTCCAGTCCATATAGACTTAAGCTTTGTATATGCCTCATCTGTCCCCAGATTATAGAATGATGCAACATCACCTGTTAAACCAGTTACATTTTCTGCCATATCCAATGCCGCCTGTCCTGTAATACCCATAGCATTACTCATCTGACCAAATACGCCCATATACTTCTTAGCTGATAATTCAGACAATCCAAAATTAGTCATGGCGTTAGAAGCCCACTTGTCTGCCTGCCAGCTTAAGTCTTTAAATGCTGTATCTACGACATTCTGTACTTCTGTTACATTAGAACCAACTTCTATACACGATTTAATAAAAGCCCCTGTTGCAACTGTTCCAAATGCCGTTGCCAATTTCTTATTTATTGTATTAATAAAACCTGATACATTCTTTGTTGCATTTTTTGACATAACTGCCATCTGCTTTGAAATACTATCATTTGTCTTTTCAGATTTTTTAATTACATCATTAGATATATTACTTCCCATATTTGACATTTGTTTAGTAAATTCACTAGATGCATTACTTGACATATTTGACATTTGTTTAGTAAATTCACTATTTATATTAGTAAACTGCTTACTTGCTTGCGCAACAGTTTCTGATAGCATATTTGACACTTGTTTAGTAAATTCACTATTTATATTAACAAACTGCTTATTTATTCTATCTGTTGCTTTATTAAGTTCTTCTAGCCACTCACTTGTATCTAGCCCTAACGTAAGATATACACTTGCAACCTCTGTATCTGACATTCTCCCTCCTTTCTGGCACGAAAAAAGACTGCCTACTTAGAGTAAGCAGCCTTAAATTCTTTCTGTAATCGTGTCCAATGTTCTATATACTGTGGTGTTCCTACCACTCTCTTATTACGTTTCAGAAGCCAGTCATTGTGTATCTTCTTCTGTTCCTTAGTAAAGTTCCTTATGACTTTCATATCTTTTTCTGCCCTTATGCTCACCACTCTTCCAAGCGGTGTCTCTGGCATTATCCCAGATAATAAAGAACAAAATTCCGCCCAAGACATATCATCTTCCGTTCGCAATCGTATGCCATACTGTGACAGGAAGCTTGACTCTATCAATTCCCAGTCATCATATATGTCATAATATATTTCATTATGAGGGTGTATTCTCCTCTCCATATGTGCCTGTGGCAACACCCATTATTACATTATACATTTCCTTATATTCCGGAAGCGGTAAGTCCATAGTCTCAATCTTATCTGCTGCCTCTTTGCCAATAAGCATTTCAAGAGCCTTTGTTATAAATCCCATTCCGTTGTCACTATCTTTCTTCTTTTCAGCCTCAGCAGCCATAGCCTGTACATTAAGAATTGTGTTCTTTCTGTTATTCACAGTTACCACTAAGTCATCAGTAATACGAACCATAGGTAACTGGTTTGTAATCTTCATTGATATGTCTATTACTTTAAAATCTGTCTTTGCCATTATTCAAATTCTCTCTTTCTTTTTTATTCTGTATATGGAATATATGTTGGTTTTCCATCTGACTGTGCTTCCCATTCAAGTGCATCAATGCTTGTTGAGTCTCCTCCAAGGGAAGTTACATTTATAACTGCTGGGATAAGAAGCTGGTCAAGGTTTGGGAAAATAATTGAAACCCAGGTATTACATTCCTGTCCTGTCTTTAAAGCCAGGCTTGCGATATAATCATTACCTTCATCACCATAATTACGCTTGCCGCCCATAGTCATACCAAGTGATTTACCTGTTGTAAGTCTTCTTGTCCAGCCTGCCTGATCCATTGGATTCCATTCTTCAATTGTTCCATCTACGGATATGCTTAAGCTCTCTGCATCTTTTACAACCTTTGTTTCTACTGTTTCCGGTGTATCTGTGCTCTTTCTTCCTGTTATGCATACACCGAACTGAATTGTATGCACCGGATTAACGCCAGTAAGAGGTGTTGCTCCTGCATTATATCCGGCTAATTTAGTATTCTGTGCCATACCTTTACCTACCTTTCATAATAAATATCTAATTCTATTACACTCTCAAAGATACCTTTATCATCTGTCCCTACATCCACAGGTCCATCAACCTGCATTTTAGTGAATAGTAGCTTTGTATCATTGATTAATTTATTGTTGGTGTCTCTAAGCATATTATAGAGCTGTTCTGCTGCCTTCTCGGTGTCTCTGACACTTGTATTCCAATGAACTAATATACTTACAGGCTTAATACGATAAGAGCTATTATTTAAGCCTCCTACAGCAGTCTGTGGTGGTCTTTGTCTGTTAAGATTATATACTCCTATGCTCTTATCTTTTTTATTGTCAAGCTTGCCGCAATATACATTATTATTGTCTGCAATGCCAAGACCTGCTATATAATCTCTTACATCACCTATTCCTAACATCATAACCCCGCATTCTTCTTGTATAACTTAGCAAACGTATCGGGAGCAAAATTTCTTTTCTTACCATCTTTAAGATAATCATCTAGCCACCTGCCCTTTGCATTTGCATTGCCTTCGTGTCTTTTACCTTTATCATCTATCCAAGGTGATTGATGGAAGTTATATTCAGGATGATAATATAACCTTCTTACATATGGCGTACTTGATATAAGTTCTACCTTGCCATTGGCTATATCCTGTGTATATACAAATGTGCTTTCATTTTGCAGTGTACCTGTATCCCTAGGCATTACCTGACTTTGAACTACATTCGTATGTATTGCTTCCGCTGTCTGTGCCAGCGACACCTGTGCTGCTGCCGTAAGCCTTTTCAACACTGGCATATTAAGCTTTACTGTTGATTTAACATTCTTTGCCATTACATCACATCCAATCTCACATAATTTACTGTTCCATCAGGATTACGGCATTTTGTACCCTTGTATATATGCCTTGTTTCGCCAAACACCGTTATATCTCCCTTAGTAATAAGAGGCAGTTCTGGTGCAATATCACCAGGTATTAAAGCACAGCCCTCAAGCTGTATAAGCTTCTGTTCTGCTGTGAGCACCGTCTTTCCACTGTCTTGATAGTTGCATAATCCGTCCCATACCACAGGATCTAACTGCTCCCCATATACGTTTTGGCCTTCCTGCTCTATCTCAATATGTACTTCTGTTTTACAGAACTGCTTTAATACTAAACAAGGATATTTCATACTCACACCCCCAGACTTAAACAGCAGAAGCCTGTCTGACAAAGTACCTGATATGTATCACGCTTTACAGCAATTCCATTCTGCACAAGAACATTCCAACTGCTGCCAAACTGCATAGATACTCCATTTACAGCATAATTCTGTAAGACACAATTAATCATGTCTTCATTCTCATACTCAAAATCAGCCATATCACAGCATACATCTATGATTATTGCCTGCTGGAACTCTGTCAGATTATCAAAGCCTCTTGAAGTTATACGATTAAAAGTAAGCGAGTCGATGTGTCGGCTCGCCTGTTTTAATCTTCGTTCTATCTGTTCATCCGGGATAAGATTATGCTCGCTCAGGTACTGTTCTTTACTTGCATATACCATAGGCTCACGCTTCAATATCTTCTGCAGGATCTACATCAACGAATACAGAATCAACCTTACCATCCTTGCCATTAGGGAATACAAATGTATCACTTAACTGGCGATTCTGATAAAGATATCCGTCTCCTTCTGTATGTGCTCCTGGTGCGAAGAAATAAATAGATGAAATCTTAGGTACTGTCTTACATGTCTGTCCACATGCGACAAGTACATTAATCTTGCGTGAGCCCTGAACAGTTTTTTCATAATATGTGGCTATATTAGTCTTTGTAGGCTTTGCCACAACTGTATAAGTGCTGTCGCTCTTAGTGTAGTATGTCTTTCCTTCTGCCACATCTGTATCTGTTGTTATGGCATACTTTGACTTAAGCGGAGCAAAGCCGCCCTCTGCAACATCCCAATCGAATCTGTCATAGAATCTTTCATCATCCACAACTTCCATAAGTGTCACACCATCAATATCAGTTACACGTGTTTCAATGCCAAGACCACCTTCTGCAATCTGTGTCATTTCAATCTTACGTGTAAACTCCTTTGATACCTCAAGCTTATCCATAATGTCAGAAGATACATACATAATGAGGCTTCCATTTGCCTTATATCTTCTAAGCTTGCCTGCTGCCAGAATATGCTTAAGCTTAGCAAATACATTCTCTGATGTATATTCTGTGGAAGCTGTTTCAGTATGATATAATTCTGTCTTCTGTGCAGCCTGTGCTACCTTACTGAAAAATAATGCATCTGTCTCTGGTACTACCTGTGTCTGTTCAAATATGTGTGAAATATTCTGAATAGATGCTGTCTGATTTGTTTCATCAACATCTGCCTTATCAACCATAAACTGTACATCTCTGTCATGTGTTACTGTGTAAGGAACATCTTTCTGGTTATATTCTCCTGTGTTCCATCCACCTGATCTCTTATGGTTCTTATAACCACTTACACTCATCTGTGTAAAATGGAAAGTCTTTGCATCTAACCATCTGACATTGTTTGTGATAAATGGTGATGTAAGTGTGCCCTGAATAAGAATTGCTAATAATTCAGGACTCCACTGTTCTGCATAATTTAAATTTGGCATATTATTTTACCTTTTTAACCTTTCTTAATTGAATCTATTCCATCTCTTTGTAGGAACATTTACATTGCTACCTGCAGAAGACTGCTGTCCATTAGTCTGCTGCCCTGCGCCAATCTGGAATCCAGCATTATTCTCCGTACTTGGCTTAAGTGCAGGTACATCCTTTAGAACCTGTTCAATTGCAGCTTTAACATTGTCCTCTGATATCTTTCCATCTGTACCCTTTGCCTTACTGAAATCAGCCATCTTAAGCACGTATTGTACTGTCTTGGCATTAATACCAAGTGTCATTGCTACCTGTGTAGCCGCAAGCTCTATACGAGCCTGTTCAGCATCTTTCTGTGCCGCTGCCACTTCGTTCTGAAGACTAGCGTTAGCGTTCTGCTGCTGTTCTACCTGCTGCTGTTTATTCTGCTTAAATGTTGCAATAGCCTGGCTTACTTCCTCCTCGGATAGTCCCTGCTGCTGGAAATAGCTTTTAAGCACAGCATTTTCTTTCTTGGCAGTTGCGGTGTCTAACATGCTCTGTATTTTGTCATAGTCAATTCCAGCCGCCTGCTGATTGTTCTGACCACCCTGCTGTCCTACCTGTCCGTTATTATTGTTTCCAGCGTTCTGGTCGCCGTTACCATCTCCGCCCTCTGCGAAGAACTGTAAATTAATAGGCAATGTCTTTCTCATCACTCTATCTCCTTTCTTCCGTTTACCGCTCGTCAGCATTTTCCTAAAGTTTAGTGCCATTAAGTTTTGGGCATATAAAAAGGACACCCATTACTGAGTGTCCCTGATATTAATATTAAATTGTGTTTATGCAAAAGCTATATCAAGCATCTTAATTATCATATCCGCTGCTCTTTCTGCTCTTGCATTGTAAATCTTATAATCTGGGTTATGTATTAAATCACCCTCTCCTTTATGTATGAAAGTGTGTGCCAATATATAAGCTAATTCATAATCTACTTCCTCTAATGTCATATTACTTTTCATTCCTATCTTATTACCATTCAGATAGCTTGGAGAGGCTTTAAAGTCATAGCTTCTTATCTGCATATTATTCTGTTCTGCAAGCTGTGTAAGCACCTTGAATATTAAAATTGGATTTTTCATTGTAACCTTGTTAAATGGCTTCTGCGATTTTATTATCTCTGTACTCTTTTCCTTTGCTCTGAAATAAAAGTCTACCAGATAATCATATACTTGCCACGCTTTATCTGTGTTAAGTGATTTGGCGTGAAGGAGTGCTCCTTTTTCTGTCCAAAAATACACTTTTGACACATAATGTAACTCCCCCTCAAATTGAGGACTAGCTTTTAGTTTTTTCATTTCCTGCCCCTCAATAAGAATGTAATGTTTTCCAAGAATATATTTATCTTTATTTCTTGAAAAATTATTATTTATAACTTTTTGTGTAGTAGTATATGCTTCAGCTAATTGACGTGTAGTTAATACTTTAATTCCTTTTACTTCTAATGTCTGTGGTAATTCCATTTTAAAATTCTCCTTTCATAATTACCTTGAAAGAAAATTGTTGTCTGCCAATAAGTCAAGTGTTTTATTGACATTTCCATTGTCTTATGATATGTTAAATGTGTACTTAGGTACAAACTCTAATGAGCGTATAGCTTAATGGATAAAGCAATTGTCTAACTAACAATCAGATGCGGGTTCGAGTCCCGCTACGAAAACAACAAGCATCCTGATGAGGATGCTTTTATTTTTGTTTTCTTGACGAATTATACATTTCATAATTTAGTTTTATATTCTTCTCTATAGCACCCACAGCTTATTTGCTATGCGTGCTTATTAACTAATATTAAATTGTGTTGCA
>ENA-OPNW01001020-OPNW01001020.1-human-gut-metagenome-genome-assembly--contig:-NODE-1020-length-14955-cov-5.542013_pt1 | contig 14955 bp, 13 predicted proteins | sample MGYA00241540_ERZ501777 | MGnify/ENA primary metagenome ERZ501777 (study PRJEB25962, sample SAMEA2042615) | human gut metagenome | biome: human gut; feature: human-associated habitat; material: faeces...
ACTTGGACCATCGACGGCAAGCAGACATTGAAGATGGATGCGCCCACCGTCATTTTCTCCGAAGCTGGAGAACACACCATCACCCTCGAAGTGGCCGACATGAGCGGAAAAACCATGAAGGAGGAGAAAACCTTCACCGTGGCCGCCCAGGCAAAGCCCGATGCTTTGTTTACGTCGGTTGGCGATGTGGCCGTTGGCAAGCGCATCAGTTTCATTAATGCCACTATGCCTTACGAAGGATGTTCCTACGAATGGAGCATGCCGGGAAGCACGCAGGAAAAGGCCACGACCGTCAATGCCGCCACTTCCTACGAAAAGCCTGGCACCTACACCGTGACCTTGAAGGCCACCAATGCTGCTGGCACGAGCACCTACGACATGCAGATTGTCGTGTCGAGCAAGGTGCCGACACCTGAATTTGAAGTGACGCCGCGCGTCATCCTCAAGGGCGAGACCGCCCAGCTCCAGGATGGCAGTAGCGACCAGCCTGCCGCATGGGATTGGACCGTCAGCAACGCCGACCACCATCTCTCTTACACGGGTCAGACCCCAGAGGTGAAACTCCTTGATGCAGGTGTCTACAACGTGACCCTCGAAGTCTCAAATGCCCTCGGCAGCAAGAGCATCACCAAGCCGCGTGCCATCGTGGTCTGCAATGCCGATGCCGAAAACGGATTGAAATTCCGTGGCGGCGATGAGCAGGTGAGCTTCAATAATCCAATCGACCTGAGCGTTAGCAAGGGTTTCACCGTCGACTGGTGGATGTATGCCCAAAACGCCTCTGGCAATTCCCAGCACATCGGTGGAACGGCCGCCAACTTCCAGATCACGACCAACGCCGAAGGCGCTTTGGTGGTGACGATGAAGAACCAGGCATTCGCCACAGCCAGCAATTTCGTGACGGCATCCGAATGGCACCACTATGCTGTCTGCTTTGAAAACGGCGATCTCCGCGTCTATAAAGACGGCAAATTGGCCAACACGTTCCACACGCCGTTTGTCGACGACCTTCCCGCCATGCCGACCAAGATGAGCCTTGGCAACTCTGCCGCTCCGATGAGCGGTGTGGTTGATGAGTTCCGCGTATGGAACAAGGCGCTCAGCGCTGAGGCTGTCAAAGCCTATGCCAATGCTCCGATTGCCGATGTCGCCAAGGCAATGGCCGACGACAAATTGGCCCTCTACTACGACTTCAACCAGTCGTCGGGCAATGTCAACGACCGCACTTCCAACGCCAACCTCGGCATCCGTTCTGGTTTCGGTCCTGACGGCGACGCCTGGCCTTCATCTCTCGGCGTGTTCAGCCTCTCCAACGCCCAGCGTCTGGACATAACGGCCGAACATCTGACCAACTATGCCGCTCCGTTCCTCCACGCCGACAAGGCCATTTCGAACGAAACGGGTATGGAACACCTCGTGGCGCTCTTGACCAAGAATGCCAAGTCGGGCTGGAATGTTGAAAATGCCACCGTCGACGGCGGCGTGTCAACAACGGTGGCTGTCGACACCGACAAGGACGACATGATGACGCTCTGGACAGCGAAGGGCAACTTCTCATCGCGCGTCACCAACCATAAGCTCTATCAGACCGTCACACTTCCTGCCGGCCATTACGTCTTTGGCTTTGAATATGGCGAAGGCGACGTTGACGATGCTTCACACATCGTTGTGGCCAAAGGCACGGGCTTGCCCAACAAGGAAGACCTCGGTTCGCAGGCCCTGGCCTATACGCTGACCAAGAACGGCGAACTCGCCTTTGACTTGGACGACCAGACGGAAGTGAGCCTGGGCATCGTGTTCAACACCAGTGGCGAGAAGGCACAATACGTCAAGCGCTTCTTCATAGAGCGCAAGATCACCAACCAGGCCGGTGACGTGACGGGTATCGAACTGCCAACGGCCGACGGCAGCAATGCCGTTGAAGTGACGGCTCAGTTGGGCGGCGTGAACCTCACGGCAGCCAACGGCGCACTCGTGCGCATCGTGAGTGCTTCAGGCATCACGTTCTACAACGCTTATGTGAAAGGCACGCGCTTCGTTGCCTTGCCGAAGGGCATCTACCTTGTCAACGGACAAAAGGTGTTGGTGCCGTAACGACATTCTGCGCAGTTTCTCGCTGCGACTGATATATATATAGGTGTACATCGGAATTTTTTGGTGTACACCTTTTTTTCTAAGTAACGTCTTTCTCGTTTCAGTCCCTATACTTTTTAGCGAACGCGGGACGAGGCACGACCGAACGCGGGACGAGACACGTTCGAACGCAGGACGAGACGCAATCGAACGCGGGAGGACGTTCGCTATAAAGTATAGGGACAGGATTGGCTTGCACTCTTTTTGAGGACTGAAATACCTCCATTCATGTTTTAACGCCAAATGCTCATGAGCCTGTTTGGGCTATATTTTGAGAACGGATTGCCGCCTTGCGGCTGTTATTCGTTTTGTTTTGCTTGCGATGAGATGTCTTTCGTTTGTTGTTAACTTGCAGTGGGTTGGCATTATTCTTTGAAAGACCAATATAAGCCCGACATCAAAGAGGGCGGTTCGGAAAATCGTGATTTGAGTTTTTTGAGTTTCTAATAGCAGCTTTACACCCTACCAAATATTTCATAACCACCCCAAAATGAATTCCAAGCAAGCCATAAGGCCGATGGGGAGACAAAATCGGCAAACGGCCAGAATCATTTAAGGCACGTGATAAACAGGATTCAAGCATGCGTCCCATCTTCCGATTCTGTTTCGCGAAGGCGGGGCCTGCCGCAACGCCACCACGGCCGTTTCCCTGCTCCACCGTTTTTCATCCCCTCGTAAAACAAAAGAAAGAGAAGAAGCAACAGGGCGCACAAAACATACGCCATTGCTTCTTCTCTCTTATAAGTGGGCGGTCAGAATTATAAAAAAACCTTCCACTTGCATTATACGAAGCAATGGACTTCCTAACGGCATGTTCCCCTTCAAAGCAATATGCTTTAGAGGAGCGCACTCTGTCCTCAACGTATTTGATATATCTCTTAATTGTAGTTTTCATAATCAAAAAGTATAGAAAGATTTTCTTGGTTTATTACTTTGGAAGACATAATAGACTTCATCCTCTTAACAATATCTCTCCAACGATGTTTTGCTTCATTCTCGTTGTTATTTGATATCCCTCTTAAAGCGTTTAGCCTGTACGGGTCAAAAAGGCCAGAGGTTACATCACACCCTCTCCAATTTGTGTTAATGTATGCAGCAACCTTGTTTCCGAAAAACATTTTTAGCATTCTGTCTCTATCTTGTTGCTGTACGCCATCATACAACAATTCTAATTCTCTAATGGCAGCTTTAGTATAAATGTTTTTGGGGGAATTTTTGTGTAATGCTTCTATAGCTTTGTTGACAAGACCTAAATCAAAATATAAAGCGCCCAACAACACTTGCACAGAAACTCCTAGATGCTCCTCGTAAATAGCATGATAATCAGTTGAGAAGATCTGAATAAGTTTTTCTTTATCAGTATTGTTCAATCTTGTGCTAAAATACGGGAAATTTTCTATGATTTGGCGAGTTCTGTTGTTTATTATAGTTGACGGAGCCAAAGGGTTAAATTTGTATACAACTGTGATTTTAGGAACATATACACGAACAGCAGGAAATCCGAGATAACTATTATCCCGGATATATACATTACCAGATATTTCGGCACATTTCTCAATCAAAAAGCGAGCGCCAACTTTGTTGTTAAAGTTATTGGCATAATTCCAGTCCTCAAAGTTCCATGAACTTTCAGTCTGGAAGATGGAATTAGGCACACTTCCTGAATTTGACCTAAAATTTTTACTCCAATTGTAAAAAGAATCCCATTGATACTGTGAAGTCTTGGTCCATGGGATGAAATTCTTCTCTCTGCTTTCCGATGTCAACTTGTTCCCTTGGGCAAATTCGGTTAAGCATCTTTCCAATGCAATACCTAGCACAGGGTGACACCCGACCTTAAATCGATAACTTTGGTTTTCACAATCCACAACCAAGATACATATTACAGGCAGTTGTTTACCCAAACTTCCATCAAAAACATGAACGCTCAGACCTTTCGATTCTATTTGTTTTATTATCACATATTGCTCATGGTAATGTTTGCCTATATATTCCGTTGGAATAATAGGTGGGGTCAGTTGACAACGTAAGATTTGTTCCAGAGAGTATCTTTCCAATATTTCAGCGATAGCCTGACAAACGGCTTCTTCTATTGTATTCCCAGCGGCAAGTCCATTCGAACGACACAGTCTTCTAATTATCTCATAGGGCAGTTTTACAACTTTCTTGTCGCGAATGCTGTAAAAAGGCAGAGATTTACAAATTCTATTTCCATTCCATTCTCGCCAAATACTGAATAGTTGTTCGTCGGTAGGGGTGAGGCCTTCTGCATCAAAATAGGATTGTTGCATATCGGCATAAACATCATGAGGTATATCAGATTTGGATATAGACACACCCTCCTCGTCCGGATAATACTTGTATCCTTCAAATTCGTCGATATCATCATATTCGAAATATGGGATGTGCAAGTTTTGCAATCTTTCCATAGCTTCACCATATGCACTTGCCTTACAATATTCTTCAGTCACGCCTTTCCCGTTCACACCCCAACACGTTGCTACGTCCTGCAAACGTAAAGAATACAGGTTATCCGTGGGATGAAGTATTGTTTCATGCATATTCAACCCAACTTTACGCAGAATGGCTTGTGCCTTTTCTATTGTCTCTTGAGGATCCAAATCTTTGTATTTGATATTCATGACATTTTCATTATTACTCGACAAAACCGTAAAGCAAGCTTTCTAGCAAAAAATAATTCACACCAGATAATTGTTAATAGACGATATAATGGAGAAGATAGGTTTATAGAATTGCCATTACGTATAAGACCAGTCATAACACCAACTATACTATGTTCCGTGACAGTATCACTCTTCCAACTATTGTCTCCAGCAATTATATATGTTCCATTGTTGCATACTTTGATAACTCTATGTAGCAGGTATCGCCCACTAGGCCTCTTTGACAACACAATATCATACTTGCAAATAGGATAGGTAGGTGCTTCTATCACAAGCAAATCCCTGCCTTCTTTTATTAGTGGCAGCATACTTGTGCCTTTGTTGTGGTAAACAAGGCTTCCTTTCGCTTTTATGATATCTTCAAAGCTTGTCATCAGTCTAATAATCCTAGTGTTTTGAGTTCTTTGACAAACGATGTAATAGACTGGTCTATTTGATCGGTTTCTCCATCGTATTTATCTGCTACCTTTTGAAGCAGTTCTTCTTGTGTTATTTCCGAGGAAAGACATTCTATGATGAACGCGCCAACTTTATTCAAGAATATAACATTCTTGAATTTATCAGCATCTGAGCCTGTTGCGGCAGCTATCCATTGATCACCCACTTGGGTTATCACAATATTATACTTGAGCTTCATATGAATCTATTTTTTTTATCATTGTATCTCTTATGATTCTAAGATCAAATGCAATAAAATCACTTATACATTGTGAATTTGTATCGCATCGTGACAACTTGAGGCAATCAGGGAATAACATGCATTTCTCACAACGTTCAAAGACATTATATTCACGCCAACGAGTACTATGCTTGAATTGCTCATTTGTCTTGTTGAACATTAATACATTACCTATATAGTCCTTTTCCCACTCATGTTCACACCATCCTAAATTTCCATCGGGGAAAATTACGACAGACTGGCCATTATTGTCAGCTTTACAGTGATTTATTCTGTTGTTTGTAAAATATCCGTAAGATTTGTCCAGATTATAACTTGAGATTATGTTTTGAAGCTGGTTCAACTTGTCAACTAAGGTACCAGCATTAATGTCATTTACCAACTCAAATATCGGACTTGTATATATTTTTAATAAAGGATGTTTTCCGAAATTTTCATAAATTTGATGTATTAACACACTCAAGTCTGCACAATTGTCTAATGATACATTTAAGCGTATATCTACTCTTATACCGTTGTCAAGTAAGACTTGTATGTTGTTTAATACCTTTGCAAATGGATTTTTGTTGTCGTAGATATAATTTTTTATTCTATTGTAGTTGTCTTTGGTACCATCAATGGTTATCTGTGCCTTATCAAGCATCCATAGATTCTTCGCCTTTGTAATCACATCCTGCGAGAACAGATATCCGTTAGTTGTGATAGAGCAATCATATGAAATGCCTGCGTTTTTCAGTCCTATGCATATTCGATCTATTGAGGACGTGTTTAATAGTGGTTCTCCACCAAACCACTGTATATATATGTGCTTATTGTTTGAATTACGTATTATGAATGAGATGATTTCATTACACATATTATCACGTAAAACCACCTTGCTACCATACCTTTCAAAACAATAATAGCATCTAGCATTACATGCTGTTGTTGTGAAAATCGTATAATTGGTTACCCCCGTATTCCTCGAATGCAATATCGAGAACATTCTCTTCACTTGACTTACCAACTTAAACTCGGAAAAATCAGATTCCACAAGGAACCATCTTTTGATAAGTTCTTCGTTGTATGTCAATGATTCATTCTCTATATATACCAGTTATTTTGTAAGGACATTGTACAGGTATTCTTTATTATTGTGACAAAGAGGGATAACCCAAGAGGAGATTCGATAGGAATCGTCCTCTTGGGAAACTTGTGGTCTTAATACTTTTTGTATTAGACCCGATGGAGGTTGAATCTGTACAATCATACACAAATCCAATTCTCAAATCAGTCACCGCAGTGACCATCACCACAGCAATCGCCAGTAGCAATTACCTCCGATTCCTGAAGTTCAACAACTTCAATTGTCGGCATTTCAAACTGTTCTTTCATAAACATTTGATTTATTCCTTAAATTAGCAGACTTGTTATTTTTACAAGAAAGCATGTCATTGGATAACAATAAGTTACCCAATGCTTGCATATGTCAGGAAATTCACTTACCTTAGTGCTGCTTAAAACTCAAATAAAGAATATCTGACATATGGCAAAGGTAAACATAAAATCTGAGTAGATCACTCCTTTCGGAGGAATTTATTACGCAAGCAAGGCTTTTTATAGAAAATCGCGTTTGAAAACCTCTAAATCTTTAGTTTAGGGGATGAAAAACGCGGGGTAGCGCAGCTACCCTTGGTTCTCAATGTACCTTTTGATGGTTTCTTGACTTACATTTCCGACAGATGCCACAAAATATCCGTCCGTCCAAAATGTGTTTTCTTTCCAAAATATCCGATGCGGCAGTTTCCCTTGTCTTTTCCAAATGGCGGCAGTTGACATCTGCTTCAATCACCTTACTATCTGTAATGGAGATACTTTTGGTTCGCTGCTGACCATCATGTGTATGTGGTCTTTGTCACTCTCCATAACTTCGATATTGAAATCAGATAATTCCGCAATGTTCAATAGTATTTGCTTCATGTCTGCTTCAATGCTCCCCGTCAATATCCTCTTCCTATACTTACATACAAAATGATATGGTATTAGATGAGGAACTTTGAGTGATTTTTCGATATGTATTCTCTTTCAATCATAAATTCTGCTACCTTTGCATCATGTTACGTGCCTACAAATATAGAATCTACCCGACTGCTGACCAAAAGATTTTGTTCGCAAAAACTTTTGGATGCTGCCGATTTGTCTATAACTGGGCGCTCAACTTAAAGATAGAGGCATACAAGAGCAACAATGAATCGCTTAGTAATGTCTATCTCACCAATCGTATGAAGAGCGAGCTGAAGCAGGAAAACGAATGGCTCTCAGAAGTCAACTCGCAATCGCTTCAAAGCTCCCTGCGCAATCTCGATGCGGCTTACAAGAACTTCTTCCGCAACAAGAAGGTTGGCTTTCCTCGCTTCAAGTCAAGAAAGAATAACCAGAGTTTTCATTGCCCGCAGCATTGCAGCGTGGACTTTGCGGGGAGCACAATCAGCATTCCCAAGGCAAAGAGTATTCCAGCCATATTGCACCGACCGTTCAAAGGGACGGTGAAAACCGTCACCATCAGCATGACACCATCGGGAAAGTACTTTGCGTCAGTGCTGGTAGATACGTCCATCGATGAACTTCCATTGCAGCCCATCGAGCCTGAGACCTCTCTTGGCATAGACCTCGGAATCAGTCAGCTTGCCATTTGTTCCGACGGACGTACCTTTGAGAATCCGAAGAATCTGAAACGCTCCGAAGCGCTGCTGAAGCACAGGCAGAAGCAACTTAGCCGCAAACAAAAAGGCTCTGTCAACCGAAACAAGGCACGTATTAAAGTGGCTCGCATTCATGAAAAGATAACCAACCAGCGGAAAGACCACCTGCATAAAGTAACCTATGCGCTGACGCACGACAGCCAAGTGCGCACCATCTGCATAGAAGACTTGAATGTGATGGGTATGGTGCACAACCATCACCTTGCCGGGAGCATATCGGATGCTTCCTTTGGTATGTTCCGCACTTTGTTGGAATACAAATGCAAGTGGTATGGCGTAAAACTCGTGGTCATAGACCGCTTTGCTCCCAGCTCTAAGACTTGCCGCAGATGCGGCTATGTCTATAAGGGTTTGAAACTGAGCGAGCGGTCATGGACGTGCCCCGAATGCGGAACGCATCACGACCGCGACTTCAATGCCGCTTGCAATATCAAGAAATTTGGCTTGAAAGCCCTACCCACGGAACGTGGGAAAGTCAAGCCTGTGGACTGTCCTCTTGTGGATGACCGACCTCGTGTCCTAAAAAGCAATGGCAGGAAGAAACAGGAAAAGAGAGGAGGTATTGGTATCTCCGAAGCCGCTAAATCTTTAGTTTAGCGGTAGTTCACAACCTCCTTTTTAATGTTATCATAGAGCGGTGCGTCATAGCGCGTCGGTTTCTTCGATGACGGCATTGCCAGCGGCACCAGCACCATGAGGAGCAATCCGATGGCCGAGAGCACCACGTTGACGATGGCAACGGTGGGGGCCATGTCGGCCTGCGAAAGCGGACTCGTTGGCAGGCTCTGCGCCATGCCAAAGGCGAAGGTGAGCAGCAAACTGCCACCAGGAATCCAGCCCGTGCAGCCGAAATCGTGGTAGCGACGAATCGTGAGACACAGCATGGCCAGCGTTATGACAACGGTCAGCAGCAACGTGAGCATCATCACCATCACGGGCATCAGCGGTATGGCCAGTATGCTCAGCCAGCGCAGTGCGATGTGGATAAGGATGTAAAAGAGCAGGCAGTAGGCAAATGGGCGGCGCTGAAGGCGGCCATAGGGCGTGAAGAGTTGCCTGAGGAATTTTTTGTTGAAAATTTCGTTCATGTCAAAGCGGTTGTTGGTGGGAGTGGAAAGAATGGTGTTTTTTTACCATCACTAATGCCAAAGGCTCCAAGTCATTCACTGCCGAATGGCTTGGAGCCTTTGTTGGTATTCTGTCAAGTTATTATCTGATACTATTTAAACCAGATGGCCAATCAATTCTTCGCGTTCTCCCGGGAGGAGGTCAATGACAGGCACTTCCACCAGGGTGTAGCAGCCCGGCTTCTGGCGCATGGCGGCGCGGGCGGTGCAAACGAGCACCTGACCGGTGAGGGCGGGGTTGTTGATCTTCATGTCGAACGAGAAGAGCTGGTTTTGCGTCTTTCCGCTCACGCCCTTTCGCGTGAGGTGAACGCCGTGTCCCATGTCAATCACGTCGTCAACACATGGCACCTCAATCACGTGGGTCTCGTCGTTGACGAAATAGGCGTCGGCCTTGATGGCGGCAGCCACCTTCTCAAAGTCGTAACCCGGTTTCACTTCGATGTAGACCATGCGGCGGTGGATGCCTTCGCCAGTCGGGATGGTCATCGAAAGGGCAGCCTGCACACCCTCAATGGCCTTCACGGCAACGGTGTGCCCCATCGACATGCCCGGACCGAAGTTGGTGTAGGTGATGCCTTTCGGCGCGATGGCCTGAAGGAGCGTACGCACGATGGAGTCGCTTCCCGGATCCCAGCCAGCAGAGATGATGCTCACCGCACCATGAGCCGTGGCCGTTTCGTTGAGCGAGCGGCGCAGACTGGTGATTTGCGTGTGGATGTCAAAACTGTCGACCGTGTTGATACCGAGCGCCAGTATTTCCTTGGCGTATTCTTCCACGCGGCGTGTCGGGGTGCAGAGAAGCGCAACATCAACATCGCCGAGGTCGCGGATGTCTTTCACCACTTTATATGGGGCCAGTTCGGCAGGCTTGTTTTCTTCGCCTTGGCGGCGTACGATGCCAGCTACCTCAAAGTCGGGGGCAGCTTGAAGGGCTTGAAGTGCGTAGTGGCCGATATTTCCATATCCAACCACGGCTGCTCTGATTTTCTTCATAATCGTTATGGTTTTATAAGTGGCGGAATGCGTCGGAGAACCCGCTGTGGCGTGGTGCGCCCTTGGCGAAGTTTTCAGGCGATTCCATATAAAAGTTTATTTCAGGCCGCAAAGTTAGTGATTTTATCGCTTTGGGACTTCGGTTTGTAGCAAAAAGTAAGCAGCAATATGATAAAATACCTTGCAGTGGGTATCTGCGGCGCTTTGGAACGTGGCGATGGCAGTGCTTGGTGGTGGCGGGACGCGGCGGGCGCAATCCGTTGCCGTCTCATCGTCCCATACCGCAGCCAGGGGCTGGGCGTTCCATGTTGTCGGCCTTGACGCATCCAGCGTGTTTCTCGCTAAACTCGCGGTTGATGTCGGCCAGTTCTTTCAGTCCGAGGATGTAATCGTCGTAGAGGTCGTCCATGTCGATACCTTCGCAGTCGGCGCCGCCGAAGTCGAGGGCGTTTCTGACGATGTCGCGGCGCTCTTCGGTGGTGGTGTCTTTAATCAGCAGACTTTTCATAGGGGATGTTTCGTTTTATAGATAGGTTTTGGAAAATCAGGCGGCACGGTCGGAAAACGGTTATCCTTGCAGCCTGAATGCCTGAATGATGGCGCGAAGATACAAAATTCTCCGCGTTTTCTTGCCTGCATGGACAGTATAAACTAATACTTATGTATAGACGATGTTTGCGCGATGGCGAAAAATGTGTAGGCAAGCGCCAGTGTTGCTTTACGCTGTTCTTCGGACGAAAGCCCTTAACAGAAAATTCATGCACCGCATCATAAAATAACTTACAATGCGCTTGGATAATCCGAGATAAAAACTTAAATTTGTAATCGCAACAACGCTTTAAAACTCCATTTGACAAATATCGCGTCGTGGGGCGTTTTTGCAAGGAGAGACAATAAACCTAATCACAAATAACATTACATTCATCTCAAAATGGAAAATCAAAACAACGACAATCAGTTGAAAATCGAACTCACTCCTGAAGTGGCAGAAGGAACTTACGCTAACTTGGCCATCATCACTCACTCAAGCGCTGAGGTGGTTATGGATTTCATCCGCGTGTTGCCGGGCGTTCCCAAGGCTAACGTGAAGAGCCGCATCATCCTCGCTCCTGAACATGCCAAGCGTTTGCTCTTTGCTTTGCAGGACAACGTGAACAAATATGAGCAGGCTTATGGCACAATCAATGTTCCTGGAGCTGAACCTCAGGCTGAAGGCCGCACTGCAACTCCGTTTGGTTTGCCAGAAGGTAAGGCATAATCGAAGAGATTCGGTTAGCACACAAGACATACACTTTATTAAAAAAGGAGCAATCCCGCTGGGGTTTGCTCCTTTTTTGTATTTGTTGCATGAGGGGCGGTATCTTGAAAGAGAATGTCTAATGACCCCTTATTTGTTTTCCGCCAACTCAATGACTTCAAGGTCGCGAAACTCCTTGCCGTCGACGGTGAAGCGCACCAGTGTGCGCACCTTGTGCCAGCCTTGCAGTCCCGCTGCGCCGGGATTGATGTGGAGGCAATGGAGCGTGCGGTCGTAGAGCACCTTGAGGATGTGGGAATGTCCCGAGATGAAAAGCTGCGGCGGGCGAACAAACATTTGTCCGACGATGCTCCGGTCGTAGTGGCCAGGATAGCCGCCGATGTGTTTCATCAAGACGTCGGCATCTTCACATTTGAAGCGCAGCGTTGTTGGGAACATACGGCGAAGGTCGCCGCCGTCGGCGTTGCCACACACCGCGCGAAACGTCTTCATCGCTTCAAAGCGTTCGGCCAGTTCCGTCGACCCGATGTCGCCAGCGTGCCAAATCTCGTCGCAGTCCTTGAAATACGTCTCATAGCGGTCGTCCCAATAGCCGTGAGTGTCCGAGAGCAGTCCGATTCTTTTCATGGTCACTTGCTTTCAGCCGTCAGTTTTTTGATGGCGAAGTCCTTGATGAGTTCGGCCGTGGCCTCGATGCCCAACACCGAGGAATTGATGCAGAGGTGGTAGGTGTCGGCGGCGCCCCATGTGCCGGAACTATAGAAGTTATAGAAGTCGGCACGCTGACTGTCGCCGCGACTGATCATTTTCTTCGCCGTCTGCTCGTCGACGTTGTTGAGGCGGCAGATGCGCTCAATGCGGTCGGCGGGGTCGGCGGCGATGAAGACATTCACGCAGCGTGGCATGTCGCGCAGCACGTAGTCGGCACAGCGCCCGATGAAGATGCACGAATGCTCGGAGGCCGCTTTGCGGATGGCGTCGCTCTGGAGTTTGAAGAGGTTTTCTTCGCTCATGGAGTTGGCGTAAAACTCGTTGCTCGTGTTGCCGATGAACGGGACGACCGAACTGAGGAATGAGCGGAAGAAGCCCTTGTGCTCGTCGTGGTGCTCGAATACCTCTTCGCAGAAGCCGCTGTTTTTGGCGGCCAAACTGAGAATTTCTTTGTCGTAGTAGGCAATGCCGAGTTCCTTGGAAAGGATGTGGCCGATGGCGCGTCCGCCGCTACCAAGCTGTCTGCCTATGTTGATGATGAATTTATCCATGTTGTTCGTTTTTGTCAGATGAAAGAGATGTGGTGTGTGCCTCTGGCTTATTCTGCCTCAGGCTGAAGGGCTGCCTGCTCCTTGGCGAGTTCGGCTTTGCGGCGGAATTTCCGCAGCTGAACCACCATCATGATGGCGGAGACGACGCACGAAGCACAGTCGGCCGTTGGCAGAGCCGTCCAAACGCCCAACACTTTGTCGTTGAAGACGTGGGGCAATATCAGGATGGCCGGCAAAAGGAAAATCAGCTGGCGCGTGAGCGAGAGGAAGATGCTCTTGCCTGGCATGCCGATGCTCTGGAAGAAGGCCGTTGAAACAATCTGCATGCCGATAATCGGGAAGAACAAAGTGGCGACGTGCAGGCCCTTCGTGGCAGCCGCAATCAGTTCGGGAGCGTCTTTGGCAAAGAGCGTGGCAAAGGCTTCAGCCCTAAATTGCCCGATGAGGAAACCGCAGGTGGTGAAGACCGTTGCCACCAGCATGGCACGTTTTACGACACCAATCAGACGGTCGTATTTCTGCGCCCCGTAGTTGTATCCCGCAATGGGCTGCATGCCTTGGTTGAGGCCGATGACAATCATCACAACGAAGAGAATCAAGCGGTTGCTGATGCCGTAGGCACCCACCGCCACGTCACCGCCGTATTGCGTCATGCTGCGCGTGATGAAAATCGTGACCATGCAGGCGCAGAGGTTGATGAGAAACGGCGGCAGGCCCATGACGAGCGATTCGCGCATGATGCGTGTGTCGGGGTGGAAAATGTCGCGGCTCAGGCGGATGAGGTCGTTCTTCGAAGAGAACAGTTTCAATTGCCAGAGCAGCATGCAAAACTGGGCCAACACTGTGGCCGTTGCCGCTCCGCGTATGCCCCATCCCAGAACGAAGATGAATATCGGCGCGAAGATGCAGTTGAGCCCTACGGTTCCGAAGGTGGCATACATGGCCTTCATCGGGCGGTTGGTGGAGCGCAGCAGGGCGTTGAGGCCGAGGTAGAGATGTGTCACGACATTGCCCGTCAGGATGATGGTCATGAAGTCGTGGGCAAAAGGCAGGGTGGCATCGCTCGCGCCGAAAAACCGCAGGATGGGCGTCAGGCAGAGTTGCAGAACGAATCCCAGAATGACGCCCATCACGATGTTCATGATGAGCACGTTGCCGAGGATTTTCTTAGCGGTGGCGTAATCCTTCTGTCCCAGCCTCACCGACATCAGTGTGGCCGCACCGACACCGACCATCGCACCGAAGGCGGCGGTGAGCGACATGACGGGAGCCGTCAGGGCCAGTCCCATAATCGCCTCCTTGCCAACACCTTGGCCGATGAAGATGCCGTCGATGATGTTGTATATGGAGGAGGCCGTCATCGCCACAATGGCCGGGATGGCGTATTGCATGAGCAGTTTGCCCACGGGCTTTTCCCCCAATACATTGAATTTTTCTGTTTGATCCATAATGCTTATTTATTCAGGTGCAAAGTTACGAAAATATGTAGGCGCTCAGAAAAATCCAGGAAAGAGATTTTCGGGGAGGGGTAATCTTATTGTCATCTGTCGTCAGATATAAGAAATGGGCAGGGGCTGCCAGTGGACGTTTTTCTTTCCACTGGCAGCCCCTATTGAGTTACGGGTTGGTAAATGCGATTCAGTTCATGATATATTGGAGATGGCTGAATGGTTTGATGCGTCACGGCAATGGACTTCGTCAGTTGGCCACTCTCATGATGTCGGCAAATACGCCGGCGGCGGTTACGTCGGCTCCTGCACCATAGCCCTGGATGAGCATGGGGTATTCGCGGTAGCGTTCCGTGGTGAGCAGGATGATGTTGTTGGAGCCTTCGAGGTCGTAGAACGGGTGGGAGATAGGCACTTCACGCAGTTCGATACTGCCTCTTCCGTCGGCCCATTGTGCCACGAAGCGCCAGCGTTTGTTTTCGCTGGCAAGGCGTTGGCGTTCCTTTTCAAATTGAGCGTCGAGCTCTGGCAGGCGCTTCCAGAAGTCGTCGAGCGAACCGTCGAAGAGTTCTTGCGGGATAAAGAGGTGGCGCTCCACGTCGGAGCTGGCACCTTCCTTCCCGTCAA
>ENA-OPNW01001030-OPNW01001030.1-human-gut-metagenome-genome-assembly--contig:-NODE-1030-length-14850-cov-5.336059_pt1 | contig 14850 bp, 9 predicted proteins | sample MGYA00241540_ERZ501777 | MGnify/ENA primary metagenome ERZ501777 (study PRJEB25962, sample SAMEA2042615) | human gut metagenome | biome: human gut; feature: human-associated habitat; material: faeces...
CTCCCAAGGCTATGGAGATAACTCCAAAGGCTTGCGGAGATAAAACAAACAGGAAGAAAACCTTTAACCCTACGGCGGGAAAGGTTTAGAGATATGGGTAAGAACTTTTAAGGATGAATCAGATTACAAGGCTACGCATTCCTTACGGAGGAATACCCTTTTGCAGACTTGCTCATCCACTGTAGGGATGGATTTCATTCCATTCCTGCAATGGATGATGTTTTGTCAATGCTTATGATAGAAATGTACTTATATTACCCGATGCGGAAATATAAAGTTTATGCATGGCACGGGTGCAGGCTACATATAACATGCTGCGGTCTATTTCTGTTCTATAGTCTTTATCAGTTACAAATGGAACAATCACTTCGTCAAACTCCAGCCCTTTTGCCATGTGGGCTGTAGTAATGACCACCCCATTGACAAAAGCTACACTTTCTTCTGTCAGCAAACAGATCTTATCAGACAAATGATTGATGGCTGCATACAACTTGTCCGCTTGTTTTACGGTTTTGCATATTATACCCATGGATACATCAGCTCCTTTCAGGAAAGAGGTGATGAGGTTTTCTATCCATTCTATCTCTTTCTTTTCAGTAGGCAGCAAGGCGACTGCCGGTTCCTCTCCATGACGCTCTATAGCTTCCATTTCCTCGTTCTTGGCAATGCGTTGGGCAAACTCTGTGATTTCATACGTGGAGCGATAACTTTTACAAAGCTTCATCACTTCCGAGCCGACCAGTACACGTTGGATCTGTTCGCAGGTGGTGGAACTGTATGGATTTACTGATTGCTTTGCATCTCCCAATATTGTTTTCCGGCAAGGGAATAATTTAGCCAGAACTTTGTATTGTATCGGAGTATAGTCCTGCATTTCGTCTACCAGCAGATGCTTGATGCCATACATGGTTTTATTATCTTCCAGGGCCAGTTTCAAATAAAGTAATGGAGCTACATCCGCATATTCCAATTTCCGGTTTTTACCCTGCTTGAACATTTCCGGTTTTCCCAGCCAGTCATAAAATCCCTTGTATAAGTCGAGGTCTTTATTGTTGAACATCTTTTTCAGTTCATTACCCAACTGCCGTATCTGTATTCTTCCCATCGGTTCTTGGTGATAGGTGAAAGTCAGTTCGCGGGCAATTTCTTCTGCCATTGGTTGGAAACGGCTGCGCATGGGCAGGCGGTGCCATGCCGCGAAACGTTCTTTCAGGTACTCGGCAGGGATAGGGATACGCCCTGCTTTCAGGTCGGTTGGCCGAAATGCGTTTTGTTCCAAATATAGAATGTATTTATCCATCTGCTGGATAAACTCGGTGGTGGATTTGAATCGGATACGTTCTATAAAATCTTCTTCCTCTTTGTCCAGTATTTCGGCCACCTGGTCAAAGAAGGTTTGTATTTTATATTTGTTGTCCAGTATTTTAAGCATTAATTCCTCAAAGCCGCATTCTTCAATTTTTTCTTCTCCCAATTCGGGAAGTACGTTCGAGATGTAATCGGCAAATACTTTATTGGGGGAAATGATCAGGATATCATTGGACGTGATTTCCCCTTTGTGCCGGTATAGCAGATAGGCTACGCGGTGCAAGGCGATGGATGTTTTTCCTGAACCGGCTACTCCTTGGATAATCAGGGTGTTCGATGTATCATTACGGATAATTTTATTCTGTTCCCGTTGGATGGTGGCGACTATATTCTTCATCCGGTCATCGGAGTTTCCACTCAATTCCTTCTGAAGGATGTCATCTTGAATATTCAGTGAACTTTCCAGCATGAATTCCATTTTTCCGTCACGGATGCGATACTGGCGTTTCAGACGGATGTTACCTTTCACTTCTCCCGAGGGGGCGTCGAAATGTGCTTCTCCTAATTCATAATCATAGAACATGCTGGAGATGGGGGCACGCCAGTCGTGTATCAGATTTTCATTGGTGGGAGGATTGAAAAATGAGTGTATACCTATATATAATGGCAGGACTTCGGGTTGCCCTTTTTCTTGAAAGTCGATGCGACCGAAATAGGGGATGGCCATCATTTTGCGATAACGTTTCTTTTTCTCGGCCAAGGACTCGCTGGCTGCTACTTGTTGGGTGACTATCTGCCGGACCGCACTTTTCTCGGCTCGGTCCAGTTCGGACAGATTTTCCCACAAGTAGAGTTTGTGCTCCATTACGTCTTTGGATTTATCTTCAATGGCCTTATCCATCTGTTCGATATTGGCAGCTAATAAAGCAATAATATCCATGAGATAGGCTTTTTCTTCCTTTTCAGTCCGGTTAAATATCATAGCGCGTATTGGTTTGTAGTTTTATTACCGGGCGAAATTACACAAATATGTTTAATGTTATTCCCTTTGTATGGAGAAAAGTGGATGTAAATTTGTTCTTTGTCCGGTTGTTTGGGTTACTCTGATATGAATATTGCAGGAATGGAAGCCGCTCTTTTCTTTGTGGAAAAAAGGTGGAGGAACTTTCACAAGCTCTCCGTCCCAACCGTAGCAGGTACATGTAAGGAGAATGTTCACGGAAAAAGAATAATGCACAATCTTTTTTTGAGAGATTGTGCATTATAATATAGAAATATACAGTTTGTTATTACTGGCTTTTATAGCTGTTTATCTGAGATTAACCGTGCGATGCGGGTCTTGTTCTGTGTTCCTTTGGTAAGCAGGTAAACGTGCTTATACGCATCGCGGTTCAGTTCGGTGGGAGAACCGTTGATAAGAATGATGTTCCGGTCATTGGCGAATTTCAGGATACCGCTGATGTTGTTGGGATGTAGTTTGCCTATTTCATCCATCATGCAGTGTAACTTGAAATCTTTGAATTTGCGGGATGCTCCTTCCTTGAACACATTCAGCAACATGATGTTTATCATCGCTTTTACCAGAATGTCGGTTCCTTCCGACCCCATATTGGCTATCTTCTCGATAAATCCGGTGTCATTGCCGTTCTCCACAATGCGGAAACGCAACTCGAAGGAATCATACAGGCGGATACTGTCATAGCGGTAAGCATGTATTTCCTTGATAAAGGTACGCAGCAAAGTGATAGCCTCTTCTTTCACCAATTGCTCCTTGGCAGAGGAGAACAGGTTGGTTTCCGGTGAGAGGTCATAGCCGTAATCATGGTAATATTTCTGTATCTCACGCAGAATATTCACTACGCGGTTGCTGCTCTCTTCCACTTTCATTTCAATGCGCTGGATGACTCCCACAAAATTGCAGGTGGCGAAACCTTTATTGATTTCACGGATCACATCTTGAATATCATCTTCCGATGAAGTCAGCATGGAGGTGTCCATACTGATACGTTTGAAGGTATCCCAATGCTCGTTGTTGATGCGGCGGATGTACTCGTCTATGCGGTGTTCTTCCACAAAGTCGTGCAGTTCGTCGGCAAAGCGTACATATTCCCAATCCTCGTTGAATTTTACGCGGAACTTGAAGGTGTTGTCCTCATCAAAATGTCCGGTGAAAAGGTTCACTTCTTTACGGAGCTTGCTTTGCACCTGCGTGAATTGGTTGGCCTGGCGGGTCAGTTCGTCAATCAGTTCCATACAGGTCTTGGTGGTCTGCATGGTTTGCGTGTTTTCGGAACGGAATATATCTTGATGCGGTTTATACCAGTCGTATGCCGGAATCTTGCTGTAAGCCTCCAGGTTCTTTTGCAGTTCCCTTACATTTTCTTCCGCTTCTTCCCATTCTTTGTTCAGAAGGTCTATTTTTTCTTGTAGGGAGGATGTTTCCACTCTCAGCGTTTCCCGTTCCAATTGGAGCAGACGTTTTTGTTCATCGTGCTCCCGTTGCCATCCGGGAATACGGTCTATCAAATCCCGTTTGTCTTTTTGGTATTCGATGACCAGTGTCGCATTCTCCTTAATGAAAGAAAGCTCTTTTTCCAGCTGGACCAGTTGGTTGGCAATGTCTTGCAGACGTTCGGTATCTGCTCCCTGCGAGTGAAGCTCTTTCTGCATATCCGCTTCATATTCGGTTTTGATGGAGGAAATTCTGCGTTGTTCTTCTTTTTCTTCCTTCCCGATAACTTCCGCTTGTGTCTTTTTTTCGGCGGCAAGAGCCTGTTGTTGCTTGTTCCATTCCTGTTTCAGGCTATCCAGTTTCTCTGTCTTTTCTTTGTTCAGGTTTTTTAGCTTGCTGTTTATACCGTCCAGTTCGGCAACCCGTTTGCGCTGTTCGTTTTCCAATCGGTTTATTTTGGCATTCCGTTCCTCATTGGCTTTCTTCTTCCACTCTTCCAAGTCGAGCATATCCTGCTGGTATTGGCGTTCCAATTGTTCCAGTTCATACTCTATTTGGCTGATAATGGCTTTTTGTTCCTTTATCTGCGGTTGGTATTTGCGTTTCAACTGTTCCTGCAACTCCTCCCTTTCAGTTTGCTGGCGTTGCATGGCAGCAGTGATTTCTTCCAGACGTTTTTCACCGTTTTCTTTCTCGACGATATAATCGTCTATGGATTTGATGGGGCGGTGGATGCTGTCTAAATTGATGGAAATGCCATAGAATGAGTTTCCCCCCTCAATGGTAATTTGCGGAAAAAGCCCCCGTTGCCATAAGATGCTCTCATCACACAGTTTGCCGATATTCTCTTCCCATCCCTTTTTGTTTTCTTTCAGCCAGCCTTGCAAGGTGTCTTTGCTGTTGTTCAGAAAAGCTTGTAATTCGTCTATGCGGGGACGGAGTTGCAGCATCTCCTGTTGCAGTTTTTGCAAAGTCAGGTCTTTTTCTTTCAACTGTTTCTGCTGTTCCTCTTCCCAAGTCATGGTCAGTTCCTTGATGATGAGCTGCGCTTGGGCGATACGGTTTTTCCGTTCCGTATGAAAGTTGGCATAGTTTTGGATACGTGTTTTCAATTCCTGTTGCTCTTCCTCAAAGAAAACCTCCTTTCTGCATAATTTTATCTGGTAATCTATAGCGTTCAGTTCGCCCAGTTTCTCGGCTTTCAGCGGATGGAGTTGCTGTGACAGGCTTTCGAACTCCTGGTAAAGGGAATCTGTGAACCGCTGGTATTCTTTGCGGGCCTCTTCCAGACGCTCGTTGTATGCATTGTTTAATGTATCCAGTTGTTTGATTTTCGCTTCATGAATCTTGTTCCATTGCTCGTCCAAGGCCTGAATCAGCGATTTATACTTGGTGGATATTTCCATATATTGTGAGGTAAGGATGCGTTGTTCTTCCAGCAATCCCACCTGCCGGTTCTTCCATTCCTCTTTTTTGGCAGAGCGTTCTATAATCTCTTCTATGTTCTTGTTCTGATAGTCCTTTTCTTTGCCTAATGCCTTTTGCAGTTCGTTGTTCAGCACTGCCAGCGCTTCCTGTAACTTGTCGCTGCGTTTGCGCGATTCATCCTGAAGCTCCTGTTTCCGGCGTATCAGTTTTCCTTTGTCGGCATCCGTGCGGTCTTGTTTCTCTTTCCATTGGGGAAGGATACTTTCGGCTTTGCGGAAAGCGGCAACCAGTTCACGGCAATTCTGCACCAGTCCGCCTTGCAGTTTGGACGTTTGTTGGGATAACAGTGTGATTTCCCGAGCCTGTTTCCGGGTTTCCCGTTTCTGAAATTCTTCGATATCCTTCAGACGGGTTTCAAAGTTTTTCAGATGCTCCTTGTAACTGTTCAGGTCGATGGCCGTTTCATCTTCGTTCAGAGAAGAAATGATTGTTTTCTTGATAAATTCAGCATCCAGTTTCGAATTCAGCAACACGTTCTGTATAGTGCGCGGAATATTCTGGTATTGCTTGCTCTCCATCAGCGAGTACCGGCTGAACTCAGGACTTGTACTGTTTCCATACAGAATGTTCCGATACTCGTCGTAGGTATAGATGATACGTGAATATTCTATGCCATATTGGTCCAGCACGGCACGCACGCGGTCGCTCTCGCTATAGGCCACCCGATTCTTGTCTATAAAGAATTCTTTGCGGTAAGGAGAGTGGATGAAGCGGTAACATACACGGTTCATCGATTTGAAACTCAGAATACAGAACGCGCCGTTCTCTGTTGCCACTTCGTAAACGATATACGAATTGGAGTAGGGAAAATAGTAATCCGTGTAATTCTGCTTTTCCACCGAAATGCCCAGTCGTTGCGTGTCGGCATTGTAAAAGAAAAGGATAGCACGCAGAAGGGTACTTTTTCCCACTCCCTGCGTACCGATGAAGTGAACGTTTCCGTCCAGATAGATATCGTCCGAATAAGGGATATTCGCACTATTGATAAAGATAATTCTACTCAGGTTTCTCATCTTCGGTTTCGTCGTAAATGTTGATACTTTCAATCAGTCTTTCCAGATAATGCCAGGCGCTCATCACTTTATACGTATTGGTTTTCTCATTTTCCTGTTCCAGGAACGAGTCTTTGGTGAGCTGGCGTATCATGTTTTCCAGCACTTCCTTGCGGATGTCCTTGTCCGAGAAGTGTTTCCGCATACCGTCCAGTTTGTTTTGGAGCAGCATGTTGATGTTGGTTTCCACCAATATCTGTTCGGGCTGGAAGCGGAATCCGGGACCGAATGTTTCATCGTAGGTTTTGAAAAAATCGAGCACATCTATCCAGTAATAGGCACGCATGATTTTTTGCTCCAGTGTGGCTTTAGGTTCTATACGGGAGAAGAAGAAATATTCGTTTCCCCGTTCCAGTGTATAGTTTATTTGTGAGAAATACTGATAGAGAGATTCGTAGTTCTCATCTATTTCATTATACATATCGCGTACTTCTTCGCTGGTGCTGTTGGAACTGATGAACAGTCCTTTTTGCAGGTATTCAAAGATGGATGCGGTATTATCGGGTATTTGTATATTTAAATCCATAATTCTCAGAGTGGGTATATTTTAGCATATTCATATTGATTGTGGAGTCCGAACTCGTTCCGGATTTCCAGTTGGCTCTCGTAAAGTGAGACAATCTGACAGAAGAACGTGGTACGTTCCTTTTCATCCACTTCGCGATGGAAATGATATTGCAACAGAAAGGAAAAAAGGTCGCTGACCGGCTCTCCTTTCCAGCGGGCTTCTGCCCCCGACTGCACAAAGGCGGTTACCACTTCGTCCAGATTAATCACTTCTTCGTACATGGCCTGTGCTTCCAAGTCTTCTTCACTGAAAGCTCCGGCTTCATTTTTCCGTACAATTTCACGATACTTCTGATTGCTGATAACTTTCAGAATGATGGGACGCACTTCGTCACTGGCCAGATAGCTGGGGGACAGTTTGAACGATGCTTGTGTATTGCCTTCCAACAGGAGGGAGCGTTCCCGTTCCATTATTTCAGACAGATTACTCCGGGCACGTAACTCGAACTGATCTTGCAGATATTTTACTTTTCGTATTTTTTCTACCAGTATCACCTGATTCTTTATTTGGTTCAGGTAATTGATGATATCCTGCTGGGCACGAATCAGACTGTGAGCTGATAGTTGCAGTTCCTGCCGCAGTTCGAGCAGGATGCGGGTCAGCTCTTCGTCAGTGGCCTGGCGGAAGAAATCCCGTTCTTCATGCAGAATCAGATGTTCGGTAGAGTCTATCAACCGCTGGATGTTGATTCGTTTCTTGTCCAGATTTTGCAGTTTGGCTATTTTTATCTGGTATGTGGGCTCGTGTTTGAAAGCATTATCAATATTGTGTTGAAGGTTGATAATGTTCCGTATCGTTACACGTGCCAGTTTCTGAAAGGTAATCTTGATATTGCGTACATAACTTTCCTTGCGCGACTGGATCTTTTCTTTCAGGTAGTAGTCCATCAGTTCGTGCAGGTACTCTATGTTTTCCTCTACGGTAGCCGTGTTGATTTCCTCGTTCGCTTCCAGCAGCAGTTCGAAGAAATCAAGGAATCGGGCATCCAGTTCCACAAAATTTCCGTTTTGGTGTATGATTTCCTTTTCGATGAGTATCTTTAAACGGTTTTCATCCTCTTTCAATAGGGCTAGTGCGTCCGAGTATCGAAAACTAAGTACTTTTCTCTTCTCAAACATCTCTACCAATAGCCCTTTAGCTACAAAAATCGTATTTATTATTTCGTGAATTGATCGGAATATATACATTGTTTTTTCTCCAAAAAAGTCCGGCGAAGTTACTTTAAATGGTTGGAAAAACCTAGCGTTTTATGCTAAAAAGCATATAAATAGTGAAGTAAAAGGTGGTAAATGTTGGAGTATAAATGGGTAAGAGGGAAGTCGTTGCATGAAGTGTCTGTCGCTTAATGGTGCTATATTTCTCAGATGCGGCTGGCACGAATAACGTAGTTCGTGCCGGCGCGCCTGGAAAATAGAGTACTTTAGGAGCTTTACGGTTCTGAATGAAATAAAGGCAGATAAACCGGATGCCTATATTTTAGAACAGTTGGGCTGTGCGGGTTATTTGCAGGCTAGTTCGAATATCTCTTTACTATATTCTTTGTTCAGCTTCACATAATTGCCTACCCATTCTCCCTTGTTTTCATGCAGTTTTTTCACTAGCAGTTCAATATCAGGATGTTCTATACCCAATTCTTTGAAATTGACCGGCAGGCCCATGTATCTGAAAAAATGCTTCAATCGTGATATGCCGGCAAGTGCCATTTCTTCCAAATCCTCATTCTCGGGAACTCCGAAAACGCGGTTTGCAAACCGGGCAATCTTTTTCGGGTTGTGTTCTGCCATGAATGTCATCCATGCAGGTACGATTACTGCTAGTCCTGCTCCATGTGTCACATTATATACAGCACTGATTTCATGTTCCAGAAAATGTGATGCCCAGTCTTCCTCACAACCTACTCCGCAAGTACCGTTATGGGCAATTGTCCCACACCACATGATATTGGCGCGTGCTTCGTAATCGTTCGGGTTCTGCTTCACTTTATATGCTTCTTTGATGATAGCCATCAAAGTCCCTTCACACAGCCGGTCACTGATTTCTACATCGGGAGTGTTGGTAAAATAACGTTCCATAATGTGTACCATCATATCGGCAATGCCACAAGCTGTCTGGTAGGGGGGGAGAGTATAGGTCAGTTCCGGATTCATCACAGCAAAAACAGGCCGTAGTAATTCCGGTACACGCAAACTTAGTTTTTGCAGACCTTCCAGTTTGGTAATCACCGTATTGCCCGAACCTTCGCTGCCGGCAGCGGGAATAGTAAGTACCACACCCACTTTTAAGGCCTTCTTCACTTTGGCTTTTCCTATATAGAAATCCCAAAAATCACCTTCGTAGGGCACTCCTGCCGCAATGGCTTTTGCAGTGTCAATGACAGAGCCTCCCCCTACGGGAAGCATAAAGTCCACGCCTTCTTTGCGCGCCAGTTCAATGCCTTCGTAAACTTTCGGGTCAGTAGGATTAGGTTGTACGCCTCCTAATTTTACATAATCCACTCCTGCCTGTTGCAGAGAATCTTCTATGCGTTGCAGTAATCCGTTGCGAATAATAGAGCCTCCACCGTAAACAATCATTGCCTTCCGGGCGTTATACTTTTTAGCAAGAGTACCGGTTTGGATATCTGTATCCTTGCCAAATACAAACTCGGTAGGGCTGTAAAATACAAAATTGTTCATTTGCTTACTCCTTATATTATTTTGTTGTTTGAAACCAAAACAAAGTTAAGGAAATATATTACCTTTGCCGCCTAAATTTAGTAAAAAGATGAAAACGGACATTGAAATAGCACGCAGCATTGAGCTGGTCAAAATTAAACAAGTGGCTCGGGAAACCGGTATTCCTGTAGAGCACATCAGTAATTACGGGCGCTATATTGCCAAAGTGGATGAAAGTCAGATAAACGAAGAAAAGGTGCAGCAGAGTAACCTTATTCTAGTTACTGCCATCACTCCTACCAAAGCCGGTATTGGTAAGACCACTGTTTCCATCGGATTGGCTTTGGGACTGAATAAAATAGGAAAGAAAACAATTGTTGCCTTGCGCGAGCCGTCGCTAGGTCCTTGTTTCGGAATGAAAGGGGGAGCTGCCGGAGGAGGATATGCCCAAGTTTTGCCGATGGATAAGATTAATCTTCATTTTACAGGTGATTTTCATGCCATCACTTCCGCTCACAATATGATTTCGGCCTTGTTGGACAATTACCTTTATCAGAATCGTGATAATGGTTTCGGATTGAAGGAAGTGCTGTGGCGTCGTGTGTTGGATGTGAACGACCGTTCCCTCCGTTATATTGTTACAGGACTAGGACCGAAGACCAACGGAATTACCCAGGAGTCAGGTTTTGATATTACTCCTGCATCTGAAATTATGGCTATTCTGTGTCTGGCCAAGGATGAAAAGGACCTGCGTCGTCGCATTGAAAATATTTTATTAGGTTTTACGTATGACAACAAGCCTTTTACTGTAAAAGATTTAGGAGTTGCCGGAGCCATTACAGTTCTTTTGAAAGATGCTCTTTCTCCTAATCTGGTACAAACTACGGAACATACTGCTGCCTTTGTTCATGGGGGACCGTTTGCCAATATCGCTCACGGTTGCAACTCTATTCTGGCAACCAAGATGGCAATGACTTTTAGTGATTATACTATTACCGAAGCCGGATTCGGGGCTGACCTGGGAGCGGAGAAGTTCTATGATATCAAGTGCCGTAAAGCAGGTATCACACCTAAACTGACCGTCTTGGTGGTGACTGCCCGTGCATTGAAAATGCATGGCGGCGTATCACAGGATAAGATAAAGGAACCCAATCTGGAAGCTTTGAAGCAGGGTGTGGCCAATATGGATAAGCATTTGCGTAATTTGAGATATTTCGGTCAGACAGTTGTCGTTGCGTTTAACCGTTATGGGGATGATTCGGAGGAAGAAGTGGATTATATCCGTACCCATTGCGAGAAGAAAGGTGTGGGCTTTGCAGTGAACAACGCCTTTACTGATGGTGGCGAAGGGGCAGTAGAATTGGCGGAACTGGTTGTGAAAACCATTGAGGAACAACCTTCCGAGCCTTTGCAATATGCCTATGATGATGAGGATAGTGTAGAAACTAAAATATCGAAGGTGGCTTGTAATTTATACGGTGCCAGCATTATTACGTATAGTGCCGCTGCCCGTAAGAAACTGAAGCATATTGTAGAATTGGGATATGGAAATTTCCCTATCTGCATTGCCAAGACGCAGTATTCATTCTCTACCGACCCCAAAATTTACGGTGCGGTAGACAATTTTGAATTCCATGTACAAGATATTGTGATGAATGCCGGAGCTGAGATGCTGGTAGTCATTGCCGGAGAAATAATGCGTATGCCGGGATTGCCGAAGGAACCGCAGGCATTGCATATTGATATCGTGAATGGTGAAATAGAGGGGTTGTCGTAACCCCTCTTTTTTTTACTGAACTTATGCTGTTTTACATTGACGAGATTAAACACCAGGTGTAAATGGAAAGTCCGATACCTGTTACCAATCCTACAGATGACCATCTGATAAACAACTTGTCTTTATATTTGCAGCCATAGCATAAGCCTGTAATGGCGCACATGGAAATTCCGATTGGAAATACAAAGAATCCTATTGAGATAATCCCGATAAGTATAATGATACCCATGATGGTTAGAACTTTGTTTCTTGCTGTCATGGCTTTTATTGTTTGGTGTTGAATGTATATGGATTATATGCGACAGTAAAAGTACAAAATTATTGTTTAGAATCAGACTTTTATCCGTTTTTTATATATTTGCATTATTTAAAAAGTGGATGGATGGCGGGTGTCTTGACTCCCGGACAGCGTTGTAAATGCATGTCTCGGATTCGTAGTAGGAATACAAAACCTTCTGTCAGAAATGAGCACTTGAATGGGGCATTGTTTACGCTGAACCATTTGTTCTTGGAAAATTTTGCAGTACGTCATGCGGTTTCGTATGGAGAGAGCGGCAGGGAATTAAATCTGGTTGCGGCCGAAGATAAAACGGAATATGAGAAAGATAAGCCTTTATAAAAATCGAACTAATCAGTAACGATAAAATGGATATGAAACATGTAAAGTATCTGGCTCTTGTCCTATGCATAGGGAATCTGTCGCCTGTGATGGCGCAGACAGCCTCGAAAAGTCTCACAGTAGACAATTTAGTTGCCTGGCAGCGTATCAGCGGGCAAGCTATTTCTGATAATGGAAAGTGGGTGGCATGCAAGATGGAACCTTGGGAAGGAGATGCTGTGGTGAATTTGTATGATGCACAAGGGAAGGAACTTGCCACTTTTCCGCGGGCGGACCGTTTTCTTTTCTCGGCTTCTTCCGACTATTTGGTTGTGTCGCAGAAACCCGGCAAGATGATAGTGGATTCTCTGAAAATAAAGAAAACGAAGAAAGAAAAGATGCCGATGGATGCATTGGTAATTTATTCGCTTTCGGGCGGCAGGGAAGTGATTGATTCACTGAAAACATTCAGGCTGGCAGAGAAGGCGGACTGGGTTGCTTTTCAGAAGGGAAGGAAAGACTCGACTTTGTATGTCCAACCGTTGAATGCAAACCTCAGTACCCGGTATGAGGCTCCTGCTGTGAAAGCTTTCAACTTTGCGGAGAAAAGCGGAATGCTTTATTATATTACCGCAGGTGATAAAGCAGAGGAAAAGCCGGGATTGTATCTTCTGAATACGGAAACAGGTGTGAAGACGCTGATAAAAGAAGGTGACGGGGTGTTTAAACAGGTCACTTTTGATGAAGATGGAGCAAACTTGGCTTTCTTATATTGTGCACAGAAAGATTCTTGTTATAAAGCCATGAGCTTGTGGCTGTCACAGCAGGGAGCACCGGCAACAGAAGTTGCGGCACGTGGCAATCGGGCTTTTCCGAAAGGATGGGTAATCAGCGAGCATGGGAAATTACAATTTTCGAAGAGTGCTTCCCGGTTGTTTTTTGGCACATCGCCTGAGCCTAGACAAAAGGATACGTTGCAATTGGCGGAGAACCGTCCCAATGTGCAGGTGTGGAGTTGGGACGAGCCGGTGCAATATACTGTACAGGATTATAATAAGGAGAAAGAGCTGAAAAGAAGCTATCAAGCGGTTTATCATATAAATGGTGGTCGTATTTGTCAGCTGGCAGATGAGGAGCTGTCTCAGATTTTGCTGGGAGATGAAGGAGATGCCCCGTTGGCATTGCTTTCCACTTCGCGTCCTTATTCATTGTCCTCCATGTGGGAAGGGCGGACACGCAGTGATTATTACACAGTGTCTTTGGAAGATGGCAGCCGTAAATTACTGGCATCGGCGGATTATGGCAGATACCGTCTTTCACCACAAGGCAAGTATGCGTATTGGTATGCTGAAACAGACAGTTGTTGGTATACTCTTTCTATGGCAGACGGGAAAAAAAATCAGTTGACTACCCCCGCTTCTTTCCTCGCATGGGATGAAGAGAATGATGTACCTGACTATCCGAACGCACATGGAACTGCCGGATGGACGGAACGGGATGAGTCCCTTTTAATTTATGACCGTTATGATATTTGGAAATTCGATCCGGATGCCATGAAGGAACCTGTCAATCTGACGATGAATGGACGTAAGAACCGGATTTCATATCGTTTGGTAAAACTGGATAAGGAGGAGCGTGTGATTGACCTGAACAAGCCACAGTTGTTGAAAGGCTTTAACGAAGTGACCAAAGGGAACGGGTATTACAAGGCTCGTCTTTCCACCGCTGCTTCTCCCAAAGAATTGATGGCGGGTAACTATATGTTACGCAGTATTTCTAAGGCGAAAAATACAGACCATGTAATCTATACGATGGAAAGTTTTGAGCAATATCCTGACCTTCATTATGCTACACTCGATTTCAAGAAATCTATTCGGCTGACTCATGGCATTGACCAACAGAAAGACTATTTGTGGGGAACTGCCGAACTGGTTTCGTGGATATCTTTAGATGGCCGTAAGTTGGAAGGGGTGGTGTACAAGCCTGCCGATTTTGATCCGGCCAAGAAATACCCGATGATTGTGAGTTTCTATGAGCGAAATTCGGAAACTCTGTTTAATTACCGGATGCCGGAACCCCATCGGTCTACCATTGATTATCATCTTTATAACAGTAACGGGTATATTGTGTTCAATCCGGACATACGTTATGTAGACGGTTATCCGGGTGAGAGTTGCTATAACTGTCTGATGCCGGGGGTTGCCATGCTGATAGGCAAAGGTTATATTGACGAGAAAGCCATAGGGGCGCAGGGACATAGTTGGGGCGGTTATCAAGTGGCTTATCTGGCTACACGTACTGATTTGTTTGCGGCTATTGAGTCAGGTGCTCCGGTGGTCAATATGTTCAGTGCCTACGGAGGTATCCGTTGGGGATCGGGGCTGGCACGCTCGTTCCAGTATGAACATACTCAGAGTCGTCTGGGCGGTACGCCTTGGAGTACTCCGTTGCGTTACTTGGAAAACTCTGCTCTGTTCACGATGGACAAGGTACAAACACCTGTTTTAATCATGCATAATGACGCTGACGGACATGTGCCCTGGTATCAGGGAATAGAATATTTTGTGGCAATGAAACGTCTTGGAAAGCCTTGCTGGATGCTGAACTATACAGGCGAACCGCATTGGCCGACAAAGATTGCCAACAAAATAGATTTTCAAAAACGTATGTTCCAGTTCTTTAATCATTATCTGAAAAAAGAAGCAATGCCTGGATGGATGTCCGATGGGGTTCCGGCTGTAGAACAGCCTTATGAATTAGGATACTGATATTATGTGTTCGGACTGCTATGGAACTCAAGTTGCTCCTACTGTGGATAAAGTAAAAGGATAGTTCCTGAAAAGAGGGAGGAGGTGTGTTAAAACTAAAATGACAGTTCCGAAAAGTTACAGATAGTAATTAGGGATATTCAGTAAATGTCTCTAAAAAATAAGATGGCATATGAAGATGATAG
>ENA-OPNW01001051-OPNW01001051.1-human-gut-metagenome-genome-assembly--contig:-NODE-1051-length-14640-cov-6.040384_pt1 | contig 14640 bp, 10 predicted proteins | sample MGYA00241540_ERZ501777 | MGnify/ENA primary metagenome ERZ501777 (study PRJEB25962, sample SAMEA2042615) | human gut metagenome | biome: human gut; feature: human-associated habitat; material: faeces...
ACAAAGGTAGGAAGGAAAAGAGGGGAAAAAAACACGCACGAGGCCGAATGCTTACGGTAGGATAATATTTTAAGTTTTCAGGTGAGTACAACTTTGAACCACTATCCGTCATAATGAAAAATGATTGTAACGTGGATACAAAAAAGATGTATAGCAAGGTAGAAGACTTTTTGAAGGATGACGACTTTATCAAGTATGTTCTGGATGATGCTCCTGAATCAGCTTTTCATTGGGATAAGCTTTTAAAGGAGCACGCAGAACTGCTGAAAGTATTTGAAGAGGCCAAGAATGTATTATTGGTTTCTGATGAAGCAATGGAAGTAATGACTTTATCTGAAGAAAGAAAACTAAAACATCGTATTTTTACTACATTAGAGATAAATAATATGGATTATTAATTAATTTGTTAACCATAGAAAAATGAGAAAAGACATGAAGAAATGTCCTAAGCCGTTGGGTTACGGAATCAGACGAACACCTGTTGTGTTAGGATTATCAGCTGCATTATGTATGCCGGCTGCTTTTTCGTATGCAAATGTTGATAATGGAATGGATCGTGAATCTGTTCTATCTGTTATGCAAGGAAAAACAATCAAAGGACAAATCTTGGATGAAACAGGAGAGTCTATGATTGGAGTTTCTGTGTTGGTAAAGGGTACGACTATAGGAGAACCGTTACTGATTTTGATGGTAATTATACACTTGAAGTGCCTAGTGGAAAGAATATATTGGAGATTTCCTATATAGGTTATAAGACTAAAGAAATTACTATTGGGAATAATAGTCTGATAAATATAAAAATGGAACCTGATACACAGGCTTTGGATGAAGTTGTGGTAATAGGTTATGGTACTGTGAAGAAACGTGATTTGACTGGTGCGGTGGCTTCCATGAAAAATGAAGATGTGACAGTTGCTCCTACTAGTAATGTGATGGAGGCTTTACAAGGAAAAATTGCAGGTATGGATATTGTGAAGTCTAGCGGGCAGGTTGGTGAAGATGTTTCTATTTTGTTGCGTGGCTCTCGTTCTATTTATGGTAGTAATGAACCGTTATTCATTATTGATGGTATTCCTGGGAGTTATAGCCAGGTGAACCCTTCTGATATTGAGAGTGTGGATGTATTAAAAGATGCCTCTTCTACTGCTATTTATGGTTCAGCAGGAGCTAATGGCGTAGTCATTATAACAACAAAACGTGGGAAGGAAGGAAAAGCTACTGTAAACTTTGATGCATATTATGGTTTCAGTGGTTCACCTAATTATAAGCATGGTATGGTTGGAGATGAATGGGTGAATTATCAAAGAGAAGCTTATAAGTATAAGAATGGAGATTACCCTTCTGATATGTCTGCTTTATTTGGTAATCAAGATTATACGGATGCTTATAATGCTGGAAAGTGGATTGATTGGATTGATGAAGCCTCAGGTAATACAGCTACAACCCAAAAATATAGTCTTTCTGTTTCAGGGGGTAGTGAGAAGACTAAGATATTTGCTTCAACTTCTTATAATAGAGAAGAGGGTTTATTGAGTAATGACAATCTTAATAAATATTCATTGCGATTGAATATTGATCAAGAAATTTTCTCTTGGGCTAAAATGGGCTTTACTTCTAATCTAACTTATCAAGATAGAAATCAAGGAGTGAAAAATACCTTTACAAAAGGTCTTTCATCATTTCCTTTGGGAGATGCTTATGATCAAAATGGGAAAATAAATCATGAATATATTACAGGACAATATTCTCCATTAGGTGATTTTATTGAAGATCAATATGTGAATAATACTCGTTCCACTTATTTGAATGTTAGTGGTTATTTGGAACTGAGTCCAATAAAAGATTTTACTTTTACAAGCCGTATTAATGGTACGCTCAGTGATTCTCGTCAAGGACAATATTGGGGAGATCAATGTAATGCTAATAGACCTAGTTATGCAGGTTCACCTCATGCTGCTATTACTAATAAGAACGCATGGAATTATACATGGGAGAATATTCTTTCTTATAATACTACTATTGCAAAAGATCATAATATAGGTGGTTCTGTTATTACTTCTTGGAATAAGAATCAAAATGATAGTAGCTTAGCTGCAGCTAGTGGTCAAATGGTAGATCGTTGGTCATTTTGGCGATTAGCATCCGGCGCATCGCAGCATGTTGAGTCTGATTTTGCTCAAACACAGAAAATGTCATTTGCTGTTCGTTTCAATTATTCTTATAAAGGTAAGTATTTGTTTACATTCTCAAATCGTTGGGATGGTGTGTCTCAGTTCTCAGCAGGGCATAAGTGGGATAGTTTCCCTGCTGGAGCAATTGCATGGCGTATCTCTGACGAACCTTTTATGAATGTGGCAAAAAATTGGTTGAATAATTTAAAACTGCGTGTAGGATATGGTATTACAGGTAATTCGGGCGGGGTGGATGCTTATGGTACAACTACACAAGCCTATGTTTATACCGGTAATGGACTTACTTTAAATGGTCAAAACTCTTCTTTTACTCAGTATACAGGTACTTATGGTAGCAAGGATTTGGGTTGGGAAAAGTCTTATAACTGGAATGTTGGTTTGGACTATGGCATATTAAACAATCGCGTTGATGGTTCTATCGAATGGTTTAAAACAACAACAAAAGGTTTGCTCTTTAAACGTACTTTGCCTATTACTAGTGGTTTGACCGGTTGGGGATCCCCATTATCTATTTGGCAGAATATTGCTGAAACTAGTAATCAAGGTGTGGAAGTCACCATTAATTCACATAATATAAAAACCAAAGATTTTAGTTGGAATACCACACTATCTGTAACATGGAGTAAAGAGAAAATAGAAAAATTGCCTGACGGTGATTTAATTTCTGAAAATTTGTTTGTAGGGCATTCTATAAAGTCCATCTATGGCTATAAATATACCGGAATTTGGGGTACAAATACTCCTCAGGATATTTTGGATGCTTATGGTGTTAAACCCGGTTTTATTCAGATTGAAACTTTGGAAAAAGATGGTGATGGTGGAGTACACAAATATAGTACAAATGACCGTCAAGTGTTGGGACACACTAATCCGGATTGGATTGTTGGCTTGAATAATACATTTACTTATAAAAATTTTGATTTGTCTGTATTTGCAATGGCTCGTTATGGTCAAACTATTAATAGTGATTTGTTGGGTTATTATACGGCAGAACAAAGTGTAACAACAAATCAGTTGGCTGGAGCGGATTATTGGACGGAAAATAACCAGGGAGCTTATTATCCTGCTCCAGGTACAGGCTCGGAACAAAGTACGGTCATCTCAGCTTTAAGAGTGCGTGATGGTTCATTCATAAAAGTGAAAAATATCACTTTAGGATATACTTTTCCAGTTAATATCTCACGTAAGGCTTTGATGGAAAAATGCCGTATCTATGCAACTGCATACAATCCGTTTATTTATGTAAAGGATAAACAGTTGAAGGGTACAGATCCAGAAACAAACGGTTCGGATGCATTCCCTACTTTTAGACAGTTTGTATTCGGAGTTAATTTAACTTTCTAACTTTTATATAGGAGATATTTAAAATGAAAAATATATTCAGAAAACTTACTTTATATTCAGTGGCTTTAGCTGCTGTATCTTTCAGCTCTTGTTCGTTGGAAGAAAATAATCCGGCAGGCTTTACCAAGGAAAATCTTGCTACTTCTATTGAAGGGTATGAAACGTTGGTTAACCAGTGTTATTTTGCTATGGAAAGATATTTCTATGGTACGGATAGTTGGATGAGTTTGACCGAAGGTGATTCAGACCTTTGGACCTATCAGGCTAATCAATCAACTTCATACACCCAATGGTTTTGGTTCTTTGCAGGAGCATCTCCTAATACCACTTATACAAATAATTGGTGGAATGGTACTTATGATGGAGTAGGTTCTTGTAATGAAGCAATTGCATTGGCTGGTTATGCACCATATAAAACGGAAGCGGAACGAAATGCTAAAGTTGCAGAAGCCCGTTTCTTGCGTGCAATCTATTATTTTAATGCGGTAGAGCAATTTGGTGGGGTCACTATGTTGACTGAACCTGAGACAACTTTGAATTATGCTCCGGAACGTACAGATCCGCTGACTATTTATAAAGAAGTTATTATTCCTGATTTAGAATATGCTGTAGAATGGTTGGCAGTTGGTACACATGCCACTACTACGGTTCCAACCAAAAAGGCAGCTTTGGGATTTTTGGCAAAGGCCTGTTTGCAAACTTATGAATATGGTTCGACAGAATATTTGCAAAAGGCTTTGGATTCGGCTAAAGAATTGATTGCTGATTGTGAATCAGGTGGTGCAAAATATAATGCTTATATGTATCCGACCTATGAAGAAGTTTTTAAAGAATCGAATAATTGGGAAAATAAAGAAGCTTTGTGGAAGCATCGTTGGTATGCTGGTTCTGATGGTCATGGTTCTAGTAACGGTAACTATAAATTAAATCGTAATGATGAATATTTCTTGTGTAATGTGAATAAATTCGGAGCACGTGAAGATAATCAAGAAACTCGTTTAACTTGGGAAGGATGTATTTCTGGCATTTTTATGCCTACTCAACATCTTTTAAACCTTTATGTGCAGGAGGACGGAACACTTGATCCTAGATTCCATGAGTCATTTACTACTGAATGGAATGCAAATAAGAATTATATTTGGGATACTAGTGCGGCTAATATGTATGATAAAGATGAATCTATAGTTGGTACTGAATTAAAGAAGGGAGATTTGGCGATTAAATTTGTAATGCCTCAGGATGAGGATTATGCTGAGGAAAAAGCAAATAGACATACCTCGAATTATTTAATGATTGCTTATGATGATGTGTACAATGATCAAAAACATAATGTAAATATGCAATATAATGGTATGGAAAATCAGTTCCGTTATTTTTATCCATCATTGAATAAGCATAATAGTAGCAATTACTATGTGGCCAATGCTTCTAAAAAACGCAATGGCAATTTAAATGCGACTTTTATGATGCGTATGGCAGAAGTTTACCTGATAGCTGCAGAAGCTGATATTTATATCAATGGTGGTGCGAATGCAATGGGATACATTAATAAGGTACGTGCTCGTGCAGGGGCAAAGGCATTGACAGGTACAGCTACAGTTCGTACTGTTTTAGATGAGAGAGGACGTGAGCTTTGTGGCGAATATTGTAGATTTTATGATTTGAAACGTACCGGCATGTTTAAGAGTTCAAATTATTTGGAGGAAACACATCCGGACTTGGCTCAGTTCTTTAATCCTAATTATGCATTACGACCTATCTCTACAACATTTACTGCAACTATATCTAATGGTGCTGAATATCAAAATCCTGGATATTGATAAATTAAAACTTTTATAGTAGAATAATTGTCTTGTCTCTATTTGTAAAGAGGCAAGACAATTTTTTTCATTCCATTGGATTGGTAGTCGCATATCGATTTGTTACTACCTATTATAATTACTATGATGAAATTGATTATATTCTATTTATATTGATTTGTATAGAGGTATTTGTATGGTTCCTTTTAGTTTATGAAACCTTAAATAACCGATTGAGATTGCTTATAATCAGTAGATCTTATAAATAATCGGAGCATGGCTTTGAATTGAAGCCTCACAGTAACACTACGGTAGATATAAATTGTGCACGAATGGGAGTTGGAGGGAGATAATTCGTGGGGCTACCTGTATTAGAATCTTATCGGCTAAAATCAGGTATTTATAAATTTAGATTTGTGATCCAGTTAAAAATAAACACCAAATGAAAGGAAATATACTTTTGTTTTAACGTATTTTTATAATTAAGCTTGGGTACAGGGGCTTTTTACATGCGTCATTTAAATAGATATAATAAAATAAATCTAGTTAACTATTATAACAGAAATGAAAAGCATGAAAAAAAGTCCGAAACAAAATTGGGAAAGTAATATCAGACGTACTCCCATTATTTTAGGGTTATCGGCAGCATTATGTATGCCGTCTGCATTTTCTTATGCAAATGCAAGTGACCCTGTTGCCGGTGAATTGGTTCAGTCTGTCCAGCAAGGACGTACTGTCACAGGTAAAATCATAGATGACACAGGGGAGCCGTTAATTGGTGTATCCGTACTGGTGAAAGGTACAACGGTGGGTACGATTACCGACTTTGACGGTAATTATTCTTTGGAAGTTCCTTCAGGTAAGCATATTCTCGTCATATCTTATATAGGATATAAAACGCAGGATATAACGGTAGGAAAAAGCAATCAGCTGAACATTAAAATGGAGGCCGATACGCAGGCTTTGGATGAAGTGGTCGTTGTGGGTTATGGCGTGATGAAGAAACGTGACCTTACAGGTTCTATTGCTTCAGTGAAGGCGGCTGATATTGTAAAATCACCGGCATCTAATGCCATGGAAGCATTGCAGGGGCAGGTTCCGGGTTTGGATATTGTACGTAATTCAGGTAAGGCTACTTCGGGTGTAACCATTAATATCCGTGGACAGCGTTCACTGTCCGATGTGAAAGATGAGTTTGGTAACAATGTTGCCAATGCTCCGCTGTTTATCATTGATGGTATGCAGGGAGGTGATTTCTCGGATATTGCTCCGGCTGATATTGAATCTATCGAAGTGCTGAAAGATGCTTCTTCTACGGCAATTTATGGTTCGCAAGGTGCTAATGGGGTAATCATTATCACCACCAAGAAAGGTGCGCAAGGTAAGACCAAATTCTCTTACAACGGTTATTTCGGTGTCAACGGTTGGGCGCAATATCCTGATATGCTGAGTGGTGAAGACTATATGCAGGTGCGTCGTGAAGCAGCTCGTACCGGTGGTCAGTGGAATTCTACCGCCGATGACCAGAAACTTTTCACTGTGGAGGAATGGCAGGCCATTCAGAACGGTGAGTGGACTGACTGGATAGATGAGGTGCTTCATACAGGGCTTGTTCAAAGCCATCAGGTTACAGCTTCGGGCGGTACGGAAAAGACAACCGCGATGTTGTCTGCCGGATATTATCAGGAAAAGGGTTCTTTCAAAAATGATAAAATGGATAAGTACAACTTGCGTATGAACATTGAGCACAAGTTGGGCAAGACCGTGAAAGTAGGAGCGACCACACAGATCACTCATTATGCACAGGATGAGCGTGCCGAGAATGTGTTATGGCGTGCTGCTACTAATGCACCTCTTGGTAAAGCATACGATGAAGACGGTAAAGTGGTGGAATATCCATTAGGAAAGAATGGACAGGTGAGTCCGTTGGTGGATGAGGCATCTGAAGTGGCTGCAAGACATCATGTGCTGAAAACCAATTTGATAGCCAATGGGTATCTGGATTTTACCCCTATTGAAGGATTGACTTTCCGTTCTAATTTAGGAACCAATTATGCTTTTTATCGTAAGCAGGATTTTGAAGGGGCCGGTTCTATTGACCGTTTGGGACAGAATTCAACGTCACTGTCCAAAATCAAATCTTCCGAAAAGAGTTTTGTGAATTGGGATAATATTATCAGTTATAACAAAACCGTCAAAGATCATACTTTTGGTGCCACTGCATTGACTTCGTGGACACAATCCAAATATACATCGGTGAATGCACAAGGTGAAGGCCAGTTGGTTGATTCTTATTTATGGCATAATCTGGGAGCCAATGATAAAAGCTCTTATGTAATCGGATCGGATTATATACAGCATCAGACTTTCTCGTATGCTTTGCGCTTCAACTATAGTTATAAAGGCCGCTATATGTTGACGGTTTCCAATCGTTGGGATGGTGACTCACGTTTGTCTAAAGGCAATAAATGGGCAAGTTTCCCTTCAGTAGCTGCTGCATGGCGCATTAGTGATGAAGCATTCTTGAAGAATGTGGAAGCCCTTAGCAACTTGAAGTTGCGCTTAAGTTGGGGTAAGACAGGTAACTCGGGTATCATGGCTTACGGAACTCAGTCGGGCTTGACTCCGAAAACAAACTCTGCTTTCCAGGATAATGGCTATACCTATTATATATACAATGAATATGTGGGTAATGAGAATGTAGGCTGGGAGATGTCCAATACCTGGGATCTAGGTTTTGATATCGGTTTGTTCAATAACCGTATTTCGGCTGTTGTCGATTTATACCAGACAAAGACTACTGATATCCTGTTGCCCCGTACTTTGCCTACTTCCATGGGTGGTAGTAACGCAACTCCGTTCAAGATGTATCAAAATATCGGTGCAACCATGAACCGTGGTATTGAAGTATCGGTAAATACCGTCAATGTGGATAACAAAAACTTTAAGTGGAACTCCACCCTTACCTTTGCTGCCAATCATGAGGAAATTACCGATTTGATTGATGGTAAGGATATCATTGGCGCCGAATCATCCATTACCAGTAGTTTGCTGATTGGCCGTCCTTTGCGTTCCTATCATTATTTTATCAATCAGGGAATATGGCAGGAAAATGAAGCAGAGGAAGCTGCCAAATATTTTAAAGATGCAAAGAAGACACAGTCTTTTAAGCCGGGTGATATAAAATTGCAGGATTTGGATGGCAACTTTATTATTGATGATAATGACAGGACTTATCTCGGCAGCCAGTCTCCAAAATGGACGGGAGGACTCAATAATAACTTTAGTTATAAGAATTTCGATCTGAATGTATATATTATAGCTCGTTGGGGACAGATGATTGACTATGAACTGGCAGGTGCTTACGATCCTCAGGGAAAAGGAAACTTCCCCGCATATTTGAACTATTGGACACCGGAAAACCCGTCAAATGATTTTCCGCGTCCGGCTCAGACCAATTTCTATAACTATCTGGGATACGAGTCTTTGAATTACATTGACGGTTCTTATTGGAAGATCAAGACTGTATCACTGGGTTATACATTCCCCAAATCGTTGACTTCCAAATTGGGTGTGTCCAAACTTCGTGCATATGTCACTGCCAATAACCTCTTCTCTTTTGCCAAGAATCATTTGATTCAGGATTACGATGCAGAACGCGGAGGATCGGCTAAAGCTCCGTTGCAGCGTCAGTTTATATTTGGTTTGAATCTTGATTTCTAACAGATAAAAAAGAAATAACTATCATGAAATACAATAAGAAATATCTATTTGCAGCATGTGCCGCCCTGTTGTTGGGCATGCAATCATGTGATTTGGAGGAATACAATCCTGCCGGAAGTACCCCGGATAATGTGTACAAAGAACAGGCCGGTTTTGAGGCCCTTGTCAATTCGGCTTATGCTTTTTGGGGCGGTCAGTTTTATGGACGTGAAGATTTTGTGTTATTACTGAACGGTGGTGGCGACCTTTGGATCAATATTGCCAATTGCGGTTATGGCCGTCAGATGTCCAAATATGAAGAATTGACAGCTTCGGTTGGTCAGATTAAGAATACGTGGAATCGTCTGTATGAAATTATAAACGACTGTAATGCCGGTTTGAAACGGATTGACCAAGTGGAATTCAAAGACAAGAAACTGAGAGATATCCGTTTTGGTGAATTAAGTTTCATGCGTGCTTACGCTTATTGGCATTTGGTTGAAATTTACGGTAACGTGGATCTTAGAACCAAAGAAACTTCTGCCGAAAGTCTTTCAATGAACTGTTATCGCAGCAGCTATGAAGATTTGTATGATTTAATGCTGGCCGATGCACAGAATGCGGTGGATAATCTGCCCGTTGATCCTTATCCTGTTAAAGATGTAGGTCGTGCGACCTCAAAAGCGGCTTATGGTTTATTAGCGCGCATCGCACTGACACGGGTTTCCTATTGTGACAGTCAGGCAGACAAAGACAAATATTATAAAATCGCTGAGGATGCGGCTCAATATGTGATTGATAATCAGAATGCGTTGAAAGTATCTTTGTATGATACGCCTGACGAAGTCTTTGATCCGGATAATAATAAAACGAATAAAGAGGCTATGTTCGTTGTGACCCACTCTACCGAGTCCTCATTGAATATGCAGGCTAAAAACCCGAACCGTATGCATATGTATTTCCATGCCAGTTATTCGGCAAGAGCAGGTATGGTGCAGGATTATGAATATGGAAATGATAAGAATGCCAAGTCGGGCAGTATGGCGATGATGCCTACCCGTTATTTGTTGGAATTGTATAATGAGAATATAGATGCCCGTTACAATGCCTGGTTCCGTGAAGAGTATAAACTGAATACACCCAAAGCTTATGCCTGGACTAAGGATCAGTTGGACTATTTTGAAAAACCGTCATCTATGATTGGTCAGGTTATTCAGCCGGGAGAAACAGCGCTGCTTTTCACCAAGAAGAAGATTGCCGACAAACGTAACTTGCCATACGCTGTCGTCGATATCGATGATACCTATGCAGCCGATGGAAGTGTCAGCAAGAGTGCCAACTTTAACATTCACTTCCCGACCTTGCTGAAGTACGAAGATGCGAATTTTGAAAACAAAGGATTGCCTACCAATTCGCAGGTAGGTGCAAATGATGTGATTACCATGCGTTTGCCCGAAATGTATTTCATTGTTGCCGAATGTGAGATCATGAAGTCCGGAGGAAATAAGGAGATAGCTAAAGCACGTATCAATGACATACGCAGACGTGCGGCTGTACCGGGCAAGGAAGCTGAAATGGAGGTAGGAGTGGACAAGATGACGATCGACTTTATTTTGGAAGAAAGAGCACGTGAGTATTGCGGCGAATTTATGCGCTGGTTTGATTTGAAGAGAACCGGAAAATTGGTAGAATATGTGAAAGCTCATAATCCGGATATTCCTTTGATCCAACCGCATCATGCATGGCGTCCTATTCCTCAGATGTTTCTGGACTCTATCTTGAATCCGGATGAATTTGGTCAGAACGAGGGATATAATTAATAAGCATGAAAACGATGGCGCTTTTTAAATATATTGTCCTGTCTGTCTGTTTGTGTGGAATTCATCTGAATGGTTTTGCTCAGTCCACCCGTGAGGCTATATTGGAAGATATAGCCCGGACGGGAGGAGTGTACTATGCTTATCCTGTAAAGGAAGCTATCGCGACTCCTCCGCCTAAAGGGTATAAACCGTTCTATATCAGTCATTATGCACGACACGGTTCCAGATGGATTCAATCGGAACAGGATTATAAGACAGTGGTTGATATTTTCGAGAAAGCGCATCAAGCCGGAGCTTTGACCGCTTTGGGAGAAGATGTCCGCAAAAGAATGGCGTTGGTGTGGGAAGATGCCGAGGGACATGGGGGAGATTTGACTCCTTTGGGTGTGAGGCAACACCGGGGGATAGCCGAAAGAATGTTTCAGAACTATCCCGAGGTATTCAAGGGATCTCCTGCTCTGTCTGCACGCTCTACCGTGGTGTTGCGATGTGTATTGAGTATGGATGCCTTTTGTGAACGGTTGAAAGAACTCAATCCGGCATTGCAGATCCGGCGCGAAGCTTGTGCTAGGTATATGAAATATATGAATTATCATACGCCGGAAGCCGTGAAGTTTGTTTCTCATCAGGGACCTTGGTATGAGGAATATAGAAAGTTCAAAGAAAGTCATACCCGTCCCGATCGTCTGGTTACTTCCTTATTTAATAGTCCTGACTATATCCGTAAGAATGTGAATCCCGGCGAATTGATGTGGGGACTTTATTGGATTGCTTCAGATTTGCAGAATGTAGAGATAGAAGTGAGTCTTTATGATGTATTTCAGAAAGATGAATTATTTGATCTTTGGCAAGTTTGCAATTATCATAATTATGTATGTGACGGACCTGCGCCTGCCAATGGTGGAATAATGACGGCCAGTGCCCGGTCATTGCTTGAAAATATATTGGATTCGGCCGATGAGGCGATCAGATCCGGGACCCATGTGGCGACATTACGTTTTGGGCACGATGGAAATATCATTCCCTTGGTAGCGTTGCTTCAATTGGGCGATATGTGGAAAGCCGAAACGGATCCCGATAAATTCTATCAGGCATGGTGTAATTTCAAGGTCACTCCGATGGCGGCAAACGTCCAGTTGGTTTTCTTCAGAAAAAAAGCTTCTGATGATATACTGGTGAAGTTCATGCATTGCGAGAAAGAAGTTACCATCCCTGTAGAAACGGATATTGCTCCTTTCTACCATTGGAAAGATGTTGAAACATACTATCGTCATCTTTTGCATAAATTGCCATAAGTCTATAAGATGAAAAACGGTGTAAATCCCTGTAGTATTGTAACGGGATTTATACCGCTTTTTTGAATGAGAAAGAGCAAAGGGGACAGCAGATTATCAAAGAAAAGACTTACTTTTGCAATAACAGAATAAATAAAGAATAAAAGACCATGAGTAAACTGAATATGAAAGAGTGGATAAACGAAATTATCCAAAAGAAAGAAGTGGTGGCTATGCCCATCATGACCCATCCGGGCATAGAGATGATAGGGAAAACGGTACGCGATGCCGTCACTGACGGACAAGTGCATTACAACGCCATCAAGGCATTGAGTGAGAAATATCCCACAGCCGCCGCAACCGTGATTATGGATTTGACGGTAGAAGCCGAGGCTTTCGGAGCGGAGATTGTCTTCCCCGAAAATGAGGTTCCCAGTGTGGTGGGGCGTCTTCTTAATGATGAGGAAGCTATTGACAAACTGGAAATTCCTGCCTTGAATAAAGGAAGAGTTCCCCAGTACTTGAAAGCGAATATGCTGGCGGCCAAGACCATTACGGACCGGCCCGTCTTTGCCGGTTGCATCGGCCCTTACTCATTGGCAGGACGTTTGTATGACATGTCTGAAATCATGATGCTTATTTATATCAATCCGGAAGCGGCCAATTCGCTGTTGAAGAAATGTTCGGATTTCATTCTTCGTTACTGTATGGCATTGAAGGCCACAGGAGTGAATGGGGTAGTGATGGCCGAACCGGCTGCCGGACTCTTGTCTGATGAGGACTGCACGCAATACTCGTCTGTTTTCATTAAGGAGATCGTAGAGAAAGTGCAGGACGATCACTTCACGGTCATTCTGCATAATTGTGGAAATACCGGTCATTGTACCAAGGCAATGGTAGCTACAGGAGCTGCCGCTTATCATTTTGGAAATAAAATAGATATGGTCGAAGCTCTGAAAGAAGTACCTGCCGATGCTCTTGCAATGGGAAATCTTGATCCGGTGAGCTTGTTCAAGGCGGCTACTCCGGAGGTGATGAAGAAAGCCACACTCGACCTGTTGGAGGCTACCCAGTCCTATCCCAACTTCGTGCTCTCCAGCGGATGTGACACACCGCCTCATACGCCATCTGAAAATATTGATGCATTCTTTGCCGCATTAAATGAATTCAATAATGCTTGAAAAAGAACTTTCTTTTGCTGATCTGTCTATCTCATTGTCCGAACTCTATGAGGCAATGGGGTATGCAGATGCTGTGCCCGACGAAGCGGTAGAAAAAGAAGTCCGTGGGGTGCTTGGACGGGTGGAGGCAGTAACTTCTCCCCGTTTTTGTTTTTTCATATCCGGTGGAGAGTTGGATGAATCGAAAGACTCGCTTTCTGTCGGCGATACGTGTTTCAGTATAGGTAAAATAATCACCCGGCAGCTGCGTGGTTCGGAATCCTTCGCTTTCTTTGCCGCGACTGCCGGAACCGGTTTTGAAAGGTTCCAGCATACGTTGCTGCAAGAGGGGGATATGGTAAAGGTTTATATAGCGGATGCCATAGGAAGTGTCATAGCCGAGAAGACTGCGGATTGTATGGAAATTGCGTTGGATGAATACATCCGCGACAGAGGGTGGAGGCATACCAACCGTTTCAGTCCCGGATATTGCGGCTGGCATGTGTCGGAACAAAAGAAATTATTTCCCTTATTCCCTTCGGCGGAACCTTGCGGCATCCGGTTGACAGATTCCAGTTTGATGCTTCCTATAAAATCGGTCAGTGGAGTAATAGGGCTGGGGGAGGATGTCCGTAAGCTGGAATATACTTGCGGTCTCTGTACGTACGATAGATGTTACAGGCGGAAGCAGCGGGGATAATAGGATGGCTACAAAAATCAGAGTCCCAAATGGCTAGATGTTGTTATTAATCTCATTGATTTTACAATTTGTTGCAATCTTAATGAATCTCCTGTCCTATCAAGACAGGTTATAACAGCTGTCCCCATCTGCTGTAACAACTACTTTCATCTGATGTTCCACCCTGGTGAAACTCCAGTCCCACCGAGGTGGAACTGCAATTTCACCGGGGTGGGACTGCCTCACTACCCGAGTGGAATACCAAACGTAGGCATATAAAAATACAATCTTTTCAGCCTTCTGCACCTTCTTTTAATGCCCATTGAAGAATAGATAAAGCCCGATCATGATAATAGTCAGTAGCGTCCATGTAAGGATAACCGATTTGGCCGGTTTCTCCATGACTTTCTTCATGTTTAATGTACATTCTTGCCGGCGTTTATCCAATAAGGATACCAAAATCATGCCTGCGCTGATGACAACGAACAGGTAGAAAGACAGCATCATGAAGTGAGGCCATGCTGTATATTTTTCTGCAGGAAATACCCATAAATAGAGAATGCCCACTCCCATGCTGAACGCCGTACCAAATGTCAATGCCATGTTGGCAGCCATCGTGGTAGTTCGTTTCCAGAAGATGCCGAACAGGAAAACAGCCGCCATAGGCGGG
>ENA-OPNW01001061-OPNW01001061.1-human-gut-metagenome-genome-assembly--contig:-NODE-1061-length-14533-cov-3.134549_pt1 | contig 14533 bp, 9 predicted proteins | sample MGYA00241540_ERZ501777 | MGnify/ENA primary metagenome ERZ501777 (study PRJEB25962, sample SAMEA2042615) | human gut metagenome | biome: human gut; feature: human-associated habitat; material: faeces...
TTATTATTTTTATTTTTTTATTTTTATTTTATTATTTTATTTTTGTTTTATTTTTATTATTTTATTATTATTTTATTTTTATTTTAATATTTTTGTTAATTATTTTTTATATAAATATTTTTTATATCTTGTGTATACTCTCCGTTTTTTTGATATATTACTAATGGTTTGTCTACACTAAAAAATCTTTTTCCGCCTTTTACTCCTTTTATTAGTACAATAGATGGAGTCTCATTTTCGTATGGATAAACTAATCTCATTTTTTTTGGTTCTATTTTATTTGCTCTCATTTCTTGCATTATGTCTACAATTCGTTCTGGTTTATGTACTATGTATAATTCTCCTTTATCTTTTAGCAATCCGGCTGCTACCTTTATAAAGTCGGAAAGTGTAGCCTTTACTTCGTGTCTTGCTATTAATTTACTAGTGTTTTCGTTTGTTTTTCCCCTTCCTACTTCTTTATACGGTGGATTCATTACAACCGCATCAAATGTATTTTTTTGCAGTATATTTTTCTTAAAAATATCATTTATGTCAACATTAACAATTTTAAATTGCTCTTCCAAATCATTTAACTTAATACTTCTTTCTGCCATTTCAGCAATTTCTTCTTGAATTTCGACCCCTATAATTTGATTTAACTTTGTCTTTTTACATAATAAAAGACCAACAATACCGTTTCCTGTTCCTAAATCTGCAACTTTACTATTATTTTTTATTTCCTTTGCAAAGTCTGATAATAACACGCTATCTATTCCAAAACAAAATACTGTCTTATCCTGAATAATTTTTAATCCTTTATATTGCAAATCATCTATTCTTTCATTTTCTTTTAAATTCATAATTTTCACTTTCCATTTTTGTTGAATTCACATATTTTTAATACGTTAATATTATATATTAAATATCAAATTATGTAAATAGAGGAAGTAAAAAATGAATAGTTATAATAAGTTTATGTGTAATCCTAAGCCTTCTTGTAATTGTTATTCCTATAAACCTTGTTGTAAGCCATATTGTAATAAATGTTGTAGGCCACAAAATAATATTCTAAATTCACTGTTTTGCGTAGAAAATTTTCTTTGTTGCACTCAAAAAGCATGCACAATATGTAAATTTATAAATTTCTTCAAATAAAAACTCTTGTATAATTTTTCATTATATAAGAGTTTTTTATTCTATTCATTTCTTATAAAGTTTTGAGAAAAGTTTATTTCTCCGTCTTTAAATTTTGCATTCTCTTCTCCATTTATTAATATTTTTATGGAATTTACTTCTGTTAATTCTGTAAGCGAATTTACTAAGCATTCTATAGTCTTTTGTTCTTCTTCTTTTCCACCAATGTGATTTTCTACAAATTCTGATGAAAGATTTACTTTTAGAGTATCTCCTTCTAAACTGGTTCCTATTAACATTGTTCCTTCTGGTATCACATTGTCATGGTTTTCGTTTTTTGGTCCATCTATCAACATGTTTATTATAACAGTGTATGGGTCTTTTATTAGTGTTTTTACGTCTAACATTCTGGCTTCAGGTTCTACATTTCTTGTAGTTTTATTTACAAAATATAGTGAAATCATTGTTTTACGCTCTTGTTCATCTGATATTTCTTCTTGTGGTTCATATTCTACATATTCAGGTTTTTTATTTTTATTTATAAAATATGTTATTACGCCTGCAATTATTGCGATAATCACCAATACTATTACTATTTTTTTAAAATTTGTTTTCATTATGTAATCCTCCTTATCTAATTTTATCTTTGATAACATGTCTATTCTCTTAATTTTCTAATTAGAACCTATAATTGTCCAAAAAATAATTTTTCACATAAAATACACAATCCTACATTTTTCGACCAAAAACCTACAAATAAGCTATTTGTAGGTTTTTTATATTTTCTGACAGCTAGTCAGTTTCATTTGACAAAATCCGCTTTTCCGTATAAAATTAGGGTAGTTTTTATTTAAAACATAAGGAGATTTAATATGAACAATTTATTGCATGTAGGACTTGATGTTGGATCTACTACAGTAAAGATTGCCGTTATGGATAATAATCTTAACACAATTTATACAAGCTACCAACGTCATAATTCAGATACAAAAAATACAGTATGTGCAGTTTTAGATAATTTAGCCAATCGTTACCCTGATGCTGAATTTACTATCGCTCTTACAGGATCTGGCGCAATGTCTGCAGCTACATTTTTGAATGTACCTTTTATTCAAGAAGTTGTTGCTTGTAAAAGAGCCGTAGAAAAATACATTCCAAAAACTGATGTCGTAATTGAACTTGGTGGTGAGGATGCTAAGATTATATATTTTGGAAAGTCTATTGAACAACGTATGAACGGAACTTGTGCTGGTGGTACTGGTGCATTTATTGACCAGATGGCATCATTGTTAAACACTGATTCTTCTGGATTAAATGAACTTGCCAAAAAGCACTCAATTATCTACCCAATAGCTTCACGTTGTGGAGTATTTGCTAAAACTGATGTTCAACCACTTATAAATGAAGGGGCAGCAAGAGAAGATATTGCAGCTTCTATATTTCAAGCTGTTGTTAATCAGACTATTAGTGGACTTGCATGCGGAAGACCAATACGTGGAAATGTTGCATTTTTAGGAGGCCCTCTTAACTATCTTTCAGAGTTAAGAAATAGATTCATAGAAACGCTTCATTTGACCGATGAGCAAATAATAGTTCCAGATGAAGCACATTTATTAGTTGCAAAAGGTGCAGCATTAGATTCTTTGGAAACAACTCCAATTTCTACCCAGAAATTAATGGCAAAAATTCAAGGTCTAAGAAGCTCACATGACTCTACAACAAATCCTCTAAAGCCTTTATTTGTAACACATTCAGAATACGAGGAATTTAAATCACGTCACAGCAAAGATGTTGTAAAAAAAGGTGATTTATCAACCTATAAAGGAAATTGTTTTATAGGTATTGATGCAGGCTCTACAACCACAAAACTCGTTGTAACCGATACAGAAGGCGCTTTGTTGTACTCTTTATATGCAGGAAATGAAGGAAATCCTCTAAAAAGTGTAACAAATATGCTAAAAGAATTATATAAAGTACTTCCTAAAGGAGTAACTATTAGATACAGTGGTGTTACAGGTTACGGAGAAGCACTTATTAAAACAGCATTAAATGTTGATTTGAACGAAATTGAAACAATTGCACATTATACAGCTGCTAAAAAGTTTATGCCTAATGTTACTAGTATAGTAGACATTGGCGGTCAAGACATGAAATATATTAAGCTGAAAAATAACTCCATAGATAATATAATGCTAAATGAAGCTTGTTCTTCTGGCTGTGGTTCATTTATAGAAACATTTGCGAAGAGTCTAGGACTAACAATTAACGAGTTTGTAAACTCGGCTATTTCCGCAAGAAATCCTGTCGATTTAGGTTCAAGATGTACTGTATTCATGAATTCCAAAATTAAACAGGCTCAAAAAGAAGGCTATAGTGTGGGAGATATTTCAGCAGGGCTTTCTTATTCTGTAATAAAAAATGCCATTCAAAAAGTTATGAAGATTAGAGATATGAAGGTTTTAGGCTCTCATATTGTAGTTCAGGGTGGAACATTTTATAATGATGCCGTTTTACGTGCATTTGAATTATTAGTTGGGAAAAATGTTGTAAGGCCTGACATTGCTGGGCTTATGGGTGCTTATGGTGTTGCACTTTTAGCTCAAGAACAATACGAGGCAAATAAAGATATGGAATATGTTTCTACTATCTCTGACTTGGATGCTATAAATAACTTAAAAGTTGAAGCATCACATGTGCGTTGTAATGGTTGCGAAAACCACTGCTTACTCACAATAAACAAATTTAGCAATGGTACAAAGCATATTTCTGGTAATAGATGTGAAAAAGGAGCTGGAATCGTTTCGGAAAATAAAGAATTACCAAACTTAGTAAAATATAAATATAAGAGAATTTTTGACTACACTCCTCTTGAGGAAAAAAATGCACCTCGTGGTGTTATAGGAATTCCTAGAGTTTTAAATATGTATGAAGATTATCCTTTCTGGTTTACATTTTTAACCAATCTTGGATTTAGAGTTATAATCTCTGAAAAAAGTAACAGAAAAACATACGAAAAAGGCATGGAATCAATGCCTTCTGAATCTGTTTGTTACCCAGCCAAATTATCACATGGTCATATAATTAGTTTAGTAAAACAAGGAATAAAAACGATATTCTATCCATGTGTACCATATTCTAGAAAAGAATATAAATCAGCAGATAATCATTATAACTGCCCTATTGTAATTTCGTATTCAGAGGTTTTGAAAAACAATGTCGAAGAATTAAAAGACAAGGATATTACTTTTTTGAATCCATTCTTACCTTTTGATGCAAAAACTTTAGCAGAAACAATTCTAGGTTTGCCTGAATTTAAAAAGTACAATTTCACGAAGAAAGAATTATTAAATGCTGCTAAACTCGCAGAAGAAGAATATCAACATTGCAGAGCAGATATACATGCTGAAGGTGCTAAGGCCGTAGAATATTTAGAGAAAAAGCATCTAAAAGGTATTGTTCTTGCTGGGCGTCCATATCATGTAGATCCAGAAATTAATCATGGTATCGATACATTAATTACAAGCCTCGGGCTTGGCGTTATTACTGGAGACAGTATTGCAAACCAAACAGAACCTAAAGCTCCATTAAGGGTTGTAAATCAATGGGTATACCACGCAAGACTATATTCAGCAGCTGATTTTGTTGGAAAGCATGATAATTTAGAACTTGTGCAATTAAACTCATTTGGTTGTGGCGTAGATGCTGTAACAACAGATCAGGTTGAGGAAATATTGTCAAGTTATAATAAAATGTACACATTAATAAAAATTGATGAAGTAAATAATTTAGGTGCAGTTAGAATTCGTATCCGTTCACTTCTTGCAAGTATGAACAAACGTGAAAAAGATAATGTATGCACAAATTGCGACGCAGATTATACCGTAAAAAAAGTTATGTTTACTAAAGATATGAAAGACTATACAATACTATGCCCTCAAATGGCTCCAATACATTTCGAGCTAATCGAAACGGCCGTAAGGTCTTGCGGATACAATCTTGAGCTACTACGTAACTGTACACAACATACAATAGAAACTGGATTAAAGTACGTAAATAATGATGCTTGCTATCCATCAATTTTAGTTACTGGTCAGATGATTGAAGCTCTTGAATCTGGAAAATATGATTTAAACAAGACTGCTTTAATAATGTCTCAAACTGGTGGTGGATGTAGAGCTACAAACTACATAGGATTCATTCGTAAGGCATTAAAAGATGCTGGATTTGCTAATATTCCTGTTATCTCATTTAATGTTGTTGGAATGGAAAAGATGCCAGGATTTAAAATAACTCCAGACATGGTAGAAAAACTTCTTAAGGTTGTTGTTTACGGAGACTTACTTCAAAAAATGCTTACTAAAAATAGAGTCTATGAGGTAAACAAAGGTGAAACGCAAAAACTTTATGATGAATGGATGCAAAAATGCAAAGAATTAGTTGTACACTCTTCTTTATCAGAATTTAAGAAAAGCATTTATGATATGGTTAACGACTTTGAAAAAATTGAATTAGATACTTCTATGAAGAAACCAAAAGTTGGAATAGTTGGTGAAGTTTTAATAAAATATCATCCATTCGGCAACAATTTCATAGCAAAAAAATTAGAACAAGAAGGTGCAGAAGTTATACTTCCAGATTTTATGGGATTCGTAAAATTCATGGCAACACACAAAATAACTTTTAACACACTCATAAAAACAGACAAATATAAAGCAAAAATATTTAAACTTGCAATAAAATTAATAGACATTCTTGAAAAAGATGAAAGAATCGCCTTAGCAAATTCTAAAAAAGCATATTTACAACCTTGCGATATTTGGGAGTTAGAAGATAATGTAAAAGATATTCTTTCAATCGGAAATCAGACTGGTGAAGGTTGGTTCTTAACAGCAGAAATGGTAGAATACATAGAACACGGAATTTCTAACATAGTATGTGTACAACCTTTCGCATGCTTGCCTAACCACGTTGTAGGAAAAGGTGTAATAAAAACAATACGAGAAAAATACCCTTACGCTAATATTTCTCCAATAGACTATGACCCAGGTGCAAGTGAAGCAAACCAAACAAATAGAATAAAACTATTAATGGCAGTTGCCAAAGATAATTTAGAAAAAAATAAAAAATAATATAAAAAAGAATTACAATTTTATATATAAAATGTAATTCTTTTTTGTTTTATTTTTAGTATAAAATGAATATGTAGAATAATTTGTGTAAAATTTACACAAACTTTCCGATATACTCATTAAATATAAAATTAAGCTTTCTATGTTAAATTTCATTTTAACAAAGAAAGCCTAATTTATATTCTATTTTTATTCTTCTGGCTCAACAGTTTCTATGCTTACAACTTTTTCATTTTCGTTTGTTCTCATTAATGTTACTCCTTGTGTTGCCCTTCCTAATATGCTTACGTCTTTAACATTAATTCTTATAATAGTTCCAGAGTTTGTAATTAACATTACATCATCATCTTCTTTTGTCATTCTTATTCCAACTATATTTCCAGTCTTAGGAGTAATCTTGTATGTAATTACACCTCTTCCTCCTCTATTCTGTACTCTATATTCGTCAAGTTCAGTTCTCTTTCCGAAACCATTTTCTGTAATTGCTAGCAATGTAACACCTTTATTATCTGATATTATAGATTCCATTCCAATTACAGTATCATCTTCGTCTAAACGAATTCCCAATACGCCTTGTGCTGATCTTCCAACTGGTCTTACATCCTTTTCATCAAATGTTATACAAAGTCCTTTTTCAGTAACTAATACAACATTATCTTGACCATCTGTTAATCTAACATCTATTAACTCATCATCATCTTTTAAATTTATTGCTAATAAGCCAGTTTTTCTGCTTGAATTATACTCTTGTAATGGAGTCTTCTTTATTAATCCATTCTTTGTAGCCATTAATAGATATTTGCTATCTTCAAAGTCTGAAATTGGTATTACTGCAGAAATCTTCTCACCTGCATCCAAACTCAATAAGTTTACAATCGCAGTTCCTTTAGCAGTTCTACCTGCTTCTGGAATTTCATATCCTCTTAATCTATACAATTTTCCTTTATTGCTAAAGAACAATACTGTATCATGAGTAGAAGTTGTGAATATTTGTTTAACGAAATCTTCCTCTCTTGTAGAAATACCACTAATACCTTTTCCGCCTCTTTTTTGGCTTCTATAAGTGTCTATTGGCATTCTCTTTATGTAACCAAAGTGAGTTAATGCAACTACCATTTGTTCTTCTTTTATAAGGTCTTCCTCATTAAATTCACCTTCAGCAGCAACAATCTTTGTTAATCTTTCATCACCATATTTTTCTTTAACTTCTGTTAATTCTTCTTTGATGATTTCGAATACAAGTTTCTCGCTACCTAATATTTCTCTTAAATGAGCAATTAACTTCATTAACTCATTGTACTCTTCTTCAATCTTTTCTCTCTGCAATCCAGATAAAGTTTTTAATCTCATATCCAATATTGCTTGAGCTTGAATATCCGAAAGGCCAAATCTTTCCATTAATCTTTCTTTAGCATCATCATATGATGATCTTATTATATTAATTACCTCATCAATATTATCTAATGCTATTTTTAACCCTTCTAATATATGAGCTCTTGCTAATGCCTTATCAAGCTCAAATTGTGTTCTACGTAATATAACACCTTTTCTATGGTCTATGTAGTAATCTAAACATTGTCTTAAAGTCAGTATTCTAGGTTGACCATCAACTAAAGCTAACATTATTACTCCAAATGTATCTTGCATTTGTGTATTTTTATATAACTGATTTAATACAACTCTTGCATTTGCATCCTTTTTAAGTCCAATATGAATTCTTACAGCATTTTCTCTATCAGACTCATCTCTAAGTTCTGATATTCCTTCAATTCTTTTTTCTTTTACAAGGTTTGCTATATTTTCAATCAATTTAGCCTTATTTACCTGATATGGTAATGATGTTACAATAATTTTTTGTCTTCCATTACTCATTTCTTCAATTTCAGCTTCAGCTCTTACAGTTATCTTGCCTTTTCCTGTTGTATATGCCTGTTTGATTGCTTCTCTTCCAAGAATCATTCCTCCTGTCGGGAAATCTGGTCCTTTAATTATTTGCATTAATTGGTCATCAGTTACATTATCATCATCAATAATTTTAATAATACCATTTATAACTTCTGTTAAATTATGTGGTGGAATATTTGTAGCCATACCTACAGCAATTCCTGAAGAACCATTTACTAAAAGTGCTGGAATCTTTGCTGGCAATACAGTTGGTTCTTGAAGTCTATCATCAAAGTTAGGCATAAAATCTACTGTATTTTTTTCAATATCGGTCAACATAATTTCCGCAATTTTAGACATTCTTGCTTCTGTGTAACGATAAGCAGCTGCTCCATCACCATCGATTGAACCAAAGTTTCCATGTCCATCAATTAATGGATATCTAAGTGAGAATGTTTGAGCCATTCTAACCATTGCATCATATACAGATGAATCTCCATGTGGATGATATCTACCTAAAACGTCACCGACTGTAGTTGCTGATTTTCTATATGGCTTATCTGATGTTAAACCATCTTCATACATAGTATATAAAATTCTTCTATGAACTGGTTTTAAACCATCTCTTACATCTGGTAAAGCTCTAGATACAATAACACTCATTGCGTAATCTATATACGCAGTTTTCATTTCGTCTTCGATGTCTCTCTCTATTATTTTACCATCTCTGTCTTCTAATTCTGTGTCTTTTGAGTCCATATATTTACCTCTTTTCTAAGTTATATCTATGTTTGTATTATACTAAAAGAATACTTTTTTTGCAAGCAAAACAGCCTATTTTATCTAGTTTTTTTTAGTAATTTAAAGCATTTTTGCAAGCTCTAATTCTTCACTAGTTAAGTCGAAATTTTTTCCATTATTTTTTATTAACTTATGTAAATTTTCCACCACTCTTGCTGTTTTTATTGTATTTTCTATTGGTGCAATTTCTTTTATTTTTCCTCTAATCTTATCGTACTCTCTCTGCATTCCATCAAAATCTTTATTATTAAAATAATCTTTCCAATTATTTGTGTATTTATTTAGTTTTTCAATCTGATTTACTTGATTTTCAAACTCACTTTCTATATTTTTCGTTATATTATTTAATATAGCATTTTTCCCTGTTTTAATTGCACTTCCTAAAACATACGGAATCTTTCCACTATTAACTACCTTATTAATAGTAAAATTTAATACATTTGAAATACCATCTATTATTCCTCCAGATTTAACTGCTGTTTGCATTTGTTGTACATTTTCAAAATTTCCTGTTACAATTCCTAGTGCACTTTTTCCAAAATTAATTGCTGAATCAATTGCTGTTTGAATTCCCTCTTTAAATCCATTTTGTAAAAAACTATCTTTTATTTCTATAACTTGGTCTTCTATTACATCCGGAAGAATATACCTAAGACCTATATTCAATCCAGTATTAACGGCTTTCCCTATATTTGTCTGCAAAAAATTTCTCTGTTTATTTTCAATAGAAACGTCATTTGTTATTTTATTTTCAACTTCTAAATTATTCATAAACTTTCTCCTCTATTTTTTTATTTTAATAAAAATTATTTAATAAATATTTCATAAAAAAATTTAAATCATATATTTTTGTAAAATATAATAATATTTAATTTTCATTTTTTTCTTCTTCATTATTAATTATGTCATCTTCATAATTAAAACTTTTTACCTCTGCAAGAATATGATTTTCTCCAACAAACATAAGCGTTTCGCCTCTTCTTAATGATTTTATGTCAATTTCTTCTTTTTCTGAAATATTGGTATATTTTTTTAATACTTTTATATTTTCTTCCTCAAGAGAGAAGAAATTTTTTATGCTTGTATTATTTAAAATACTCTTTCCAAAATTTCCTTCTTCCAAGCTAAATAAATCCGAAATATCTTGAGTTATTGCAACAGCACTTCCACCGTATTTTCTTATTGTTTTAAATATTTTATACACAAACCCTGCCACATTTTTATTAGATGTTACACCAATCAATCTCCAAATCTCATCTAAATAAATTGCTTTTTTATTTTTTCTATTTTCTTTAATCTTGTCCCAAAATAATTCTGTGAAAATATACATTCCATATTTTAAATTTTCTTCGCCTAACTCATAAACATCTGCAACAATTAATTTATTATTTAATTTCACATTAGTAAATTTATTAAAAAAGTTTAGTGAACCTTTTACAAATGGTAATAATTTTATTTGATATTTTTTCGTTTTTTCGTCTTCTCCTAATATATTATAAAAATCTTCCAAAATTGGCATATCAATTGTTTCTTTAAATATTTTTTTATTTTCATTATTTTTATATAAACTTTTATCATCAAAATTAATATTCTTTTTTTCATAAGTTTGAATAATTTTTTCTTCAATCAAACCTTTTTCTTCTTCATCTAATTCTCCAAAAACTAAATTAAAAAATCCAATTAATTTTATTATTTTATTTGCAAGAAAACCTTTTTCTCCTTTCTCTATACTTTCTTTTCTTATATCAAAAACATTTATATATGTTTCTGAATTCGGTCCCAACTTTAATAACGTTCCCTCTAGTTTATTACAAAGTCCTGTATATTCCCTTTCCGGATCAATGACATATTGTTCAATTCCAAACAATCTATATCTCAAAATATTCAATTTAATATAATAAGATTTTCCTGCCCCACTCGTTCCAAATACGCACATATTAGCATTTTTATATTTTTCCTGATCATATCTATCAACAAAAATTAGTGAATTATTGTAAATATTTTTTCCAATAAAAATTCCACTTGTATCACAAATAGATGAAGAAATAAAAGGATATGTTGCAACCAGACCTTCTGTTAAAATATTCTTTTTAGTAGCTTCTTTTACATCTTTGTGGTTTATCATTAATGGAAGTGTAGAAAAAAAAGCTTGCTCCTGTCTAAAATAGGCCTGTCTTACCTTTATTCCTCTACTCTGTAAAATACTTATAATTTTATCTGTATTAGTTTTTAGATCTTTTAAATCTTCATTATATATAGTTATGTAAACATAGAGATAATAAAATGCCTCATCGTTTACTTGCAGTTGTTTCCTAATATACTTTGCATCATCATGAGTATATTCAACAATGTCAATATCCTGCTTATTTTTCCCTGCCTCTAAATCAACAGCTGTATTTCCAATATTATATGTTAAGTCTTTTACAACTTTATATGGATCTTGCTCTTCATAAAATATTGACATATTTATATTAATATTAGTATCAATTAATGGTTTAAAAATTAAATCTCTTTGCTCTCTACTATAATCAACTACTAATAATGATGAACAATACTTGCCATCAATCTCCATATATCTTGGATTTTTTAAATTAATATAACTTGGGCTCAATTCATCTTTTTGTTTTTTTATTAATTCTTTTTCTTTATTAATAATAATCACATCCTATTTTCGTCATCATTTAAAAATATATAATTTCTTATTATTTCTTTAGTTTCTTTCTCATTATTTACATTAGTTACAATATTTCCACATCTTAGAAGCCCTTCTTTAATTTTTAAGTATTTTTCATTTAATTGGTCAATACAAATTTCTTCTTTATTATTTTCTTGTGGTTGATTAATAATAATAAAAAATTGTTTTGAATCTGATTTACTAATTAATTTTATTTTTTCAATATTTTCTAAATATTTATTTGAAATATTTTTTATTATTTGTGATTCTTTTTTTTGAGAATTAATTATTTTAATAATATGATTAGATAAATCTTGTTTTTGACTTTTAATAATTATTTGAATACTAAAATTCGTTCCTCTAATGGGGCGAATTGTTTTTCTCCCGGTTCTTGCGTAGAGGTACCGAACGGCATCTCGGCGATCAGTTTCCAGTTCGGATTGATATGCCATTGTTTAGCGACCGCCTCGTCGATCAACGGGTTGTAATGTTGCAGAGAAGCGCCGAAACCGGCGTCTTCCAGCATAGTCCATATCGCGAGTTGATGCATAGCCGATGTCTGTTGGGACCATACCGGGAAATTATCTTTATAAGAAGGGAATTGCTTCTGCAAGCCTTCTACTACCGCCGTATCCTCGAAAAAGAGGACCGTGCCATAGCCAGCCTCGAAAGAATTGTCTATCTTTGCCTCGGTAGCCTTATAGGCTTCGGCGGGGACGATTTTACGAAGCGTGTCTTTTACGATTTCCCAAAGCTTCTTGTGGCTTTCACCCAGTAGCAGTACGATTCTCGTAGACTGCGAATTGAATGCGGAGGGAACGTGAGTGACCGCTGTCTTAATAATCTCATGAATCTCGTTGTCGGAAATGGGAGAGTTGTTACCTATTCCATAATGTGTCCGGCGATGCTGGATCGCTTCTTTAAAACTTCTTGCCATAATGAATATCATGTTATGTTGTTATATACCTATAACTAATTTAAGACATGATTTGTTGAGGAAAAAATATTTGAGAATTCTTGCGGATAAATCAAAATAATTCTTACCTTTGCACCCTGTAAAGATAAGACTCTATTAGAATCTTCGTTTTTGTTCATGATGCTAGTTCAGAAAGGGAAGACACATAGCAGGAGTTGACTTAAATTTCGTATAATTTAAAAGAACAGATTAGAAATGTCTAAAATTTGTCAAATTACTGGAAAGAGAGCAATGGTTGGAAACAACGTTTCTCACTCAAAGAGAAGAACGAAACGTAAGTTCAATGTCAACCTGTTTACGAAGAAGTTCTACTGGGTAGAGCAGGATTGTTGGGTTAGCTTGAATATATCTGCGGCTGGCTTACGTACAATCAATAAGTTAGGTTTGGATGCGGCTATCAAGATGGCGGCTGAAAAAGGTTATTTGAACGCATAATTTGTGGAGGATATAGAAAATGGCAAAAAAAGCAAAAGGAAATAGAGTACAGGTAATCCTTGAGTGTACAGAGCACAAGGAAAGTGGAATGCCGGGTATGTCTCGCTATATCACTACGAAGAATAGAAAGAATACTACTCAGAGATTGGAGTTGATGAAATACAACCCGGTTTTGAAGAAGATGACGTTACACAAAGAAATTAAGTAATAGGAGATTTTAAACGATGGCAAAAAAAGCAGTTGCAACATTTAAGAAAGGTGACGGTCGTACTTATTCCAAGGTGATTAAAATGGTTAAGTCTCCGAAAACAGGTGCATACATCTTCCAAGAAGAAATGATCCCTAACGAAGCAGTAAAAGATTATTTCGCTAAATAATAAATTAGCGAATTAAAGAATATAAGAGGCTTCTCTCCGATAAAGCGGAGGGGAGCTTTTTTTATGCCCTAAACTTTTGAAAGTATAGTTGGTTACAAACAAAATATTTTCTTAATTTTGTTGGGTTAATTTGTAGAGACAGGGTATGCCCCGTCTCTTCCCATCCAAATGGTAGTTTGTATGAAATAATAATATAACAAGATAAAATAATTAAAGCTATGAGATTCGATGTATCCAGCACTGCGCTATTATCACGTTTACAGTCTATAAGCAAGGTTATCGCTTCCAAGAACTCTTTACCGATTCTGGACAGCTTCCTTTTTAACCTAGAAGGAAATACGCTTACGGTGACAGCTTCCGATGCCGAGACCCGGTTGGTGACTTCCGTAGACGTCATGAATGCCCAAGGTGCCGGACTCTTTGCGGTTTCCGCCAAGATACTGCTCGATCCGCTGAAAGAGCTTCCCGAACAACCGCTTACTTTTGATATCAATGATGAGAATTTGGAGATTTTCATTCATTTCCAGAATGGAAAGTATAATTTTATCGGTCAGAAAGGGGACACATATCCGCAGCAGAAGCCGTTGAATGATAACGCTATCTCTATCTCGATGGATGCCCAGATGCTGTTAAACGGCATCAGTCGTTCCTTGTTCGCCACAGCCGATGATGAGCTTCGCCCTGTAATGAATGGTGTCTATTTCGATATCCATACGGATGATTTGACGTTCGTGGCATCAGACGGACATAAATTGGTTCGCTTGCGTAACTTGGCGGTGAAATCCCCGGAACGGGCTTCTTTCATTTTGCCGAAGAAGCCGGCTAATTTATTGAAGAATTTGTTGGCGAAGGAGTCGGAGCAAGTATTGATTAAGTTTGATGATAACAATGCGTATATTACTTGCACGAACTTCGAGATGGTTTGTCGTTTGATCGAGGGGCGTTACCCGAACTATAATAGTGTGATTCCTCAAGAAAACCCGTTTAAGGTAACGATCGATCGTATCTCTTTCTTGAATGCTTTAAAGCGTGTTTCTGTCTTTTCTAATCCGGCGAGCAGCTTGGTGAAGTTGCACTTGAAGGATAGCTTGATTACGGTTTCCGCCCAAGATATCGATTTCTCCACTTCTGCGGAAGAGCG
>ENA-OPNW01001066-OPNW01001066.1-human-gut-metagenome-genome-assembly--contig:-NODE-1066-length-14505-cov-4.718339_pt1 | contig 14505 bp, 10 predicted proteins | sample MGYA00241540_ERZ501777 | MGnify/ENA primary metagenome ERZ501777 (study PRJEB25962, sample SAMEA2042615) | human gut metagenome | biome: human gut; feature: human-associated habitat; material: faeces...
CCGATTACCGGCTCGCCATTCGCATCTTTCACAATACCTGTCACTTTATTTGCCTGTTGGACAGCTTCCCCGTCTTTCGCCTTGCTCATCAGCATGATATTCTTACCCTCCATGGCATAATAAATATCAGTACCTTCAAAAACCTTATTCAGCACTTCGGCTACAGATTTGTTCTGCGCATTCACCTTCACATTGCGCTTCAGATTCACCTCGTTCACATTATACACAAACAGATAATCTGTCTGTTTTTCTATTTCACTGATTACCTTGCCTGTTGACACGTTATCCGCCACAACAGTCACCTTCATTGTCTGAGAATAAGACTCAGTGGCAAAAGCTGTTCCGGCAAAGACAAACAGGGCTAAGAGTGTGTTTCTCATCATACGGAATAAATGTTTAATTTCTACAATAGATTCCTGATACAAAATATTTTTCATATATTTGCATTACTAATTTTAGGTTCAACTTAAGATTATTTGAGAAAAAATTGTCAATGCGTCATTGACATTTCCATGGGATGGTGTTGCAGCACTATCCCATTTCTTTTTTAGACCAGGTGTGTTATTTCATAGGCATATTCTTTTTTAAGGGTTAATTAATTGTTATCACATTTGTCTCATCATCCTTTGTATAAGTAAACTTATTATTGAGTTTCAAAACTTTCAGTACGTGTTCCACCCCATCTTTCGTGCGGAATTTACCTGTATAACGGTTCTTTAGAATCCGGGTATTATTTACTACAATATCCACCCCATAATACAGTTTCAGTTTCTCTATCATATCACGTACGGATATATCATTGAAACAAAGCAAGCCCTCACGCCACAAAAAATAATCGACCTCCTTGATGCGTCCTTTCACCAGTCTGTTGCCTTTCAAGCTGGCCATCATGTTCGGTTCCAGCCTCATTCCACTGTTATTCGAACCGGGCACTAAAATTTCTACAGCACCTTCCAACAAAGAAGTTTCCCATACGCTATCCGCTGCATAAGCCATTACATTGAGCTCTGTACCCAGCACCTTCACATTACACTTGTTCGTCTCTACAATAAAAGGCTGTTCCACATTCTTTGTCACCGCAAAGTAACCCTCACCATCCAATTTCACATTTCGGATATTCCCTTTGAAACTTCCCGGGAAAGTCAAGGTACTGCGTGAGTTCAACCAAACCTTCGTACCATCCGCCAACATCAATTCCGCCCGTTGGCCCGCCGGCACATAAATAGACTGCCATGTTTTGTCTTCCGGTACCTGATGTTTTCCTGTCCAATAATGTGTACCCAACAAGACGATCGCCAATACCGCTGCTATCTTGGCAGCTTCCATACATACTCCGCGTAACGAGAAATGTTTCCTTTCCCGGCTATTCTCCTCCGCCACAGGTTCCGTACGCCACAATGCCATGTCATGCAACTTCCGTTGTGCCATATATTCACGCATGTTCTCAGGATTTTCCTGTATCCATTCGGTCACACGCTGCTTTTCGGCTTCAGTAGCATTTCCGGCTATATATTTTTGCAATAATTCAGGATTCATATTCTATGCTGTTTTATTAGAAACGACTCAAGAAGAAACTACCCTAAAAGAAAATGAAGAAAAATATAAAAAAATCATTTTTGTCCTCAAAAACATCCGTATCCCCATCCGGTCAGGCTTAATAATAAAAGAAGAAATAAAATAAAGGAAGATAATCTTTTAAAGTCACCCGCAGTACTTTCAATGCTTTTGATATATGATATTCCACCCCCTTTATAGAGATTTCCATCTCTTCGGCAATCTCTTTATTGGATTTATTTTCAAAACGGCTCAAAATAAATGCTCGTCGCGTCTGTTCCGACAAGGTACTTAAAGTAGCACTGATGATTTTTTCCACTTCTTCCGAAAAAATCTCATCAGGATTGCACGCTTCCAAGGCAGACATACGGATAGACAATTCCTGTTGTTGCCAGTCGGCCATCACTTCAAAAGCACTGCGTTTTACCTCCTCGTGCTTTAGATAGTCCAAAGCCTTGTTCTTCAAAATTGTCAGTAACAATGGTAAGATATATTTCTCTTCAACAGGCTCGGCCTTCAACTTTTCCCACAACTTTATTAATGCCTCGGAGGCAATATCTTCTGCCGCCAAATCATTATGAACGTATGATTTGGCAAAGAAAAAAGACTTCTTATAATAAGAGGTATAGATATCATTAAAAGAATTTCCAGGCATTTTGCTCATTTGTATATCGGTTGTGCTTTTCATCCATATTACGATGGTAGAGCAAAGTTAGCAATAAACCTTCGATAAAAACAAAATTATCCTGTTAATTCTTTCTCTTATATGCTATGAGCTTGCCTTATATGCAATCGCCCTCCACCGTCAGACCAAATGGCAAAAAGGGAAAGTTGCCATAGATATGAAATTCACGGACAAACACCCCTATGCTGTCCGACCGGAAGGAAACTTTCAACTGCAAAGTATCTCCCGGAGCAGCATGAAACTTGGAGTATCTCGTTTCCGGACAATCCCAAGAAGAAACAATGCAATAAATATGTAAACTGTCACTTCCCATGTTTTTATAGATAAAAACGCCACCACTAAAAAAGTCGAACAAACAAATCGCCAAGCAATCTTTTTCATTTATTTCTCCTTATACGATTCCCCCTGAAAAATCCTTCAAAAGCTTCAGCCCTCCCGCAAACCCTTTGCAGGAGGGCGTTCCGGCTGAAGGATCACACCGGGAAAAAGTTTCAGGCCGCGGAAGAATCCTTCAGCTTCACCAGCCGGTACACATTGCCATACTCGGTATGAACACGCTGTATCCCTAATGCAACCATCATCCTGCCCAACCGGTTCGGAGTCACCCCACGCATGGCCGCCGGATAATGTTTCTGCAAATAATTGAACAAATCCGTCGTGGTATAGGGCTTGGACAACTCCCCTTCCTGCGGCATCCGGAAACAACGCAAAAACAATTCCTGTTCGGCAGGCATTTTATAAAAATTCCGGTTGCTGTGCTGTATCTCCTTTTCTTCCTCTTCCGAGAACCAGTAACGCTCTCCTCCGGCCAGCTCCGCTTTCAGCTGGGCGAACAGCTGCGCATGATCGGGCGGTGTACAATCAATCTTATCATCCACTTCCGCACAGAGGAAACGGCGGCTTCCTGTGGGATCAGTCAGCAGATCCGTCATATTGGACGTACCGATGAAAGAAGCGATACGGGGCAGATGACTGAATGCCGAACGATGTGCCCTGCGGAAAGTCAGTGTGGTCATCTGCATCAGATTCTTCAAGGCAGGCATCTGCCCGGCACGGTACTTGTCGAACTCATCCATATTGATCAGTCCGAAAAGCGAAAGTTTCTGTTCACATCCACTCTCGCTCGTCAGGTCGAACTTGTCTATATAATAAGGTGTAAGTTCCTTGGGCATCAAAATCTTGCAAAAAGAAGACTTGCGCTTCCCCTGCTCACGACTCACCAACATAGGCGCCACCGCATTGGCGCAATCCTGCGCCTGCCCCAGCCATTGGGCGGCAACACCCAGCATCCAACGGTGAAACCCTTTCACCCACATCGGCTTACGCGATATACGCACAGCCAGCGGAGTAACACGATCCACCCCGTCCCATTGAGGCAAGTGGCTCATATAATGTAGAAAAGGATGATAGTTTTCCACCTTTTTGGAATGGAGCAGACGGCTCACATCCTTATCCCAGCAGTTGATGCCACCGGAACGCGCCTCCAGGCAGAATGTATTCAAATCACGTTGAGCCACCATGGCATACTCTTCATCCGGCACCTCTTTCCCACGATACTCCGTCTGTTCGGTGAGAAGATTGTAACGGAAATCATACCGTGCGGTCAAAAAGCACTGCAAGGCCACCAGCATATTCTCCGGCTTCTTGCGTCCCAATTTACCAGAAACCGCCTTTTCATCGATAGTTTCTGCCATACCAGCTGTTTCGACAGCCGCTGGAAGAACAATATCATCCACCGTTTCCGTAGCCGTTGAAGGCAACACCCCTTCCGCATTTCCGGTTTGCCCCACCGACTGCCCGGTAACCGGAGCCGTGCTTTTTCCCAGACACATCTTCATTTTCATACTCTTTTTGCACCAACTCAGTAATTTTTCCACTAATTTTTTCATCCTTTTTCATTATTTGGGGTTGTGTAATATCACAAAGATAACACTCAAAATGCCCTTTTACAAGCATTTACCCCACACTACCGCAAAAAAGTGACTAAGCGAAAATAACTGGGAAATTATTCGTTTTTATCAAGACTATTTCATACTTTTGCACCGTCAAGTTAATCGTTTCACTGGAATGATGAAATTTCATCACATAAGTGATACAACTTCATCACTCAAGTGATATGATTTCATCACTAAAGTGAAACGATTAACTTGAAAGGAAGTTGCAGCAAACTCTTCCGTACAAGAAAGCATAAACAACCGGATAAAAACAAATAAGCGAATGGCTATCAAATTTGAATTTTATGAATCACCCAATACGATAGGTACGCGCAAGAAGCGCTATCACGCCCGTGTAGTAAACTGGCAGCGCATCAACACCGACTATCTGGCACGGGAAATACAGTACGGCTCCTCGCTCACCGTGGCGGACATCAAGGCAACCATCATCTCGCTCAGCGAGAAACTGGCCTACTACTTGAAAGACGGTGCCCGGGTACATATCGAAGGGATAGGATATTTCCATATATCGCTTACCTGCCCCGAGACACGGACACCAAGCTCCACACGTGCCAACAAGGTGAAATTCAAATCGGTGACATTCCGTGCGGACAAATACCTGAAGCATCAGTTGAGCGACGTCAAGACCGAGCGTTCGAAATACAAGCCGCACTCCATGCCGGTAACCAAAGAGAGTATAGACGAAGCACTGACGGAATACTTCCTGACAAACAGCGTGCTGACACGCCGGAAGTTTGAATCGTTATGCGGACTGACACGAGCTACCGCGGGACGTTATATCGCTCAGTTGGCGAAAGATAAAAAACTGCGCAATATCTCCATTCCGCGCAACCCCATCTATGAGCCGATGCCGGGATTCTACGGAAAAGAGAAATTGCCCGAACCGGAGAACGAAACGGAAAACGTATCGGCAACAAACGACACGGACCTGACAATAAAGTAAATATACAACGAAACAATATAATAGAAAACTTCTACAAACGAAGCTCAAACCATAAAGAGCTGAAACTTCTACACTAGGCTGAAGGAATTCCGGGAGGAAATCCTTCAGCCGCTTTTCTTTATTGACGGGCGTTTGCGAAGGGGCTGAAGGATTTGAAGGAAAAAACAAGGGAAACTCAGGGAGAGGTACTTTTCAGCCCACCAGCCATACCAGCATGGGCAAGTAATCCTTTAAGGAAACACGAAGCAGCTTCAATGCCTGCTGGATGCGGTAAGCCACCGTCTGTGGCGACCCATCCAGCACTTCAGCAATTTCTTTATAACTCAGTTCCTTAAAGCGATGCATCACAAAGGCCTCCCGATAACTGTCGGGCAAAGCAGCCATCGCCTCCTTTATTTTCCGGTCCAATTCCTCAAAACGACCATAGTCCACTTCACACAATGCCGCCTGTGTCCGCTCATAAAAGGCAGCTTCCGCCTTGGTTTTCACCTGTTCCCGCGTCAAGTGGTTCAAGACCCTCCGATAAGTCATTTTGAACAAATACTGATTCAATGAAGACTCGATTATCAAATCCCCACGATTCTCCCACAGCCATAACATCACCTCCTGAACAATCTCTTCGGCATCTTCCAGCGACACCAAGCGGTGAGCATAGGCACACAGCATAGGATAGTACCTTCTGAATAAATGGTCAAAAGAATTACCATCCCCCTGTCGGAGAGCATTAAACAAAGACAAGTCTTCCACGGTATGATTCATAGTATAATAACTGTTTTCCTTGTGTACAAAGATAGTTGTTTTTATCGGAAAAAACTTTTTTTTAAAAAAAAGCATTTTTCGTTTAGATACCTTTCATTCTCGCTTGTCTTAATAATATAAAGGAAAACATTAAAGTATAATTCATGGAAAACCATACCGATATAGAAACTTTGTTGACCAAGTATTTCGAAGGAAACACCACTCCGCCGGAGAACGAACAGATAGAAGCCTGGCTGAATGCCGATGAGGAGCATTTGCGTATAGCCAAGCAGCTGAATACGCTCTATCTGGCTGTAGACACACAGCACATCACAAAGAAGATAGATACGGAAAAGGCATTAGACAAGGTAAAAAGCAGAACAAAAGTTAGAAACCTGTCCTGGTGGGGATGGACACAACGCATTGCGGCCATCCTGTCCGTTCCCCTCCTGATAGGTGTATTGGCCCTGTATCCGGGCAGACAGCAGCCAGTAGTCACTGCTCAGATGGTGGAAATAAAAACCAATGCAGGCATGACTACCTCCGTCCTGTTACCGGACAGCACGGTAGTTCACCTCAATTCGGAATCCTCCCTCCGCTATCCCACCTTTTTCGCCGGCGATGTACGCCAAGTGGAATTAAACGGTGAAGCTTATTTCGATGTGACCCAACATCCCCGGAAACGATTCATCGTTTCCACCCCTCACCATTCGCAGGTGGAAGTGTACGGAACAAGTTTTAATGTGGAAGCATACGGTAATGAAACTCCCATTTCCACCACGCTTATCGAAGGCAGCGTAGGGTTTATTTATAAGAATAGCAAAGGAAAATTTCAAAAGAGTATGCTCTCCCCCAGACAGAAGTTGGTTTATTCCCCACAAACCGGAGATATCAAGTGCTACGCTACCTCGGGCGAATCGGAGATTTCATGGAAAGACGGCAAGCTTATCTTTAATGACACTCCGCTGGATGAAGTGCTGCACATGCTTGGAAAGCGGTTCAATGTGGAATTCGTATTGTCCAACAAGGGGCTGAAAGGCTGTTCGTTCACAGGAACATTCACCCATCAGCGTCTAGAGCGTATTATGGAATATTTCCGGATTTCTTCCCACATACGCTGGCGTTACATTGACAGTGCAGATATAAAGACGGAAAAGCTGAAAATAGAAGTGTACTAATATACGTTTAACCCTTAATTTAAATACTAGAAAAAATGAACAGACAACAGGCTCCCTAAACAAAAACATACGGGAGGATATTGGCGTATCACCCCGTATGAAAAAATCATCTTTCCATGCTTGTTTGGCGACAAGCAAAGACAACATTTTATTCACTTTATCTCAATTACAAAATTATGAAAATTTATTTTAGCGTCCAATTATTATGGATGATAAAGTCGTGTAGGTTAATCTTAAATAAAGCTCCATTACCTATGAAACTAAGTGTACTCTTTTTAATCTGTTCGCTAAGTATGACTTATGCGGCAGAGTCGTATGCGCAAAAGACCATGATCAGTCTTGAAGTGCGTAATGAAACAGTTGGCACTGTGTTGGAAAAGCTGAAAAAAGAATCGGGGTTTGATTTCTTCTTCAACAATAAACACGTAGATCTGAAACGTATTGTATCAGTTTCGGCAAACAACAATAATATCTTCAAGATATTGGATCAGATTTTCGCAGGAACGAATGTGAAGTATTCAGTGCTTGAAAAGAAAATCATTCTTTCTACTGAGATTGTGCAAGGAATACAGCAAGAACAAAATAAGGTGACAGGTATTGTGAAAGATGCGAATGGCGAACCGATAATCGGTGCCAATGTCATCGTAAAAGGCCAGTCAACTGGTACAATCACAGATATAGACGGGCGGTTCGTTCTGGATACTCCCAAAGATGCCGTTTTACAGATTACTTATATCGGGTATGTTTCTCAAGAAGTGAAAGTTTCTGGAAAGAAAGAACTTAATGTTGTATTAAAGGAAGATACTGAAACTTTGGAAGAGGTAGTAGTCGTAGGATATGGCGTACAAAAAAAGGCCAACCTGACAGGAGCAGTAAGCAGTGTAAAAATGGATGAAATATTGGGTGATCGTCCTGTCACTTCGGTTAGTAATGTACTGATGGGAGCAATGCCGGGACTGCAGGTAACAGGCACATCAGGCCAACCCGGTGCTGAAATGTCTTTCAATATCCGTGGAGTGAACAGCATCAATGAAGGTGCCCCGCTTGTATTAGTTGACAATGTAGAGATGGACATAAATATGCTGGATCCTAATGATATTGAATCTATCTCTGTATTAAAAGATGCCGCATCTTCGGCTATTTACGGTGCACGCGCTGCATTCGGAGTTATCCTAGTTACCACTAAAAAGGGAATGAAAGACACTCGCTTCTCTATCAACTACTCTAATAACTTCTCATTCAGTAAGCCCAGTAATTTACCCCATAAAGCAACTCCGTTACAAACAGTACAAGCTTATAAAGATATGGGAACAGTATCATATCAGACAGGACAAAATGTAGATACCTGGTTAGAGTTATTGAAAGAATATAATACTAATTCAAGCAATTATCCTGACGGTTATGCCGTTGTAGACGGACTTCGATACAGTTTACAAGAAACAGATCTCTTAAACGACATGATGGAAACAGGTTTTCAACAAACACATAACATTTCTGTTGGAGGAGGTAATAAATCAATATCTTACAGAATGTCAGCCGGTATGGTGAATCAAAATGGAATTCTTGTTACAGACAAAGACTCATACAAACGTTATAATATATCATCTTACATCCGCTCCGACATTCATTCCTGGATTACTCCGGAGTTAGACATCAAATATGCGAATTCACATTCAGAACTTCCCTATACTTCAGCTTCTTATGGTATTTGGGGAGCAGCAGTAGCCTTTCCATCTTATTTTCCATTAGGCAATATGGAACTGGATGGTGAAATCTTGCCTATCAATACTCCTCATAATTTCATCAATCTGTCAGCACCTAAAGAAAATGACAGAAACGATTTACGCATCTTTGGCAAGCTGACTATTACTCCGTTCAAAGATCTGAAAATAATCGGTGAATATACATTTAATAGAAAGACTAGAGAAATCACAACTTTCGATAAGAAATTTGCTTATGCTCACGGAGCTAACTTCCGCAAAGAACAGTCTGTTTCAAATTCGAAATATGAAATAGAAAATCGGGCAACCAATTATAATGCTTTTAATGTATATGCCAATTACAACAAAACATTAGGCAAACATGACATTGGAATTATGGCTGGTTTCAATCAGGAAAGCAATTCCTATAAGATGATGAAAGCGTCACGCACAGATATGATTAACGAAGATTTACCCTCATTATCACAAGCTACAGGAGATTATAAAAACAGTGATGAATTTGAAGAATACCATGTCAGAGGATTATTCTATAGGATAAATTACTCTTATGCCGGTAAATATTTACTCGAAACAAACGGGCGTTATGATGGTTCTTCGAAATTCCCTAAAGAAAATCGTTTCGGCTTCTTTCCTTCTGTTTCCGTAGGCTGGCGTGTCAGTGAAGAGCAATTTATGGAATGGAGTAAAGTTTTTCTTTCTAACTTAAAATTGAGAGGTTCTTATGGTAATATCGGTAATCAAAGTATAGAACCTTATGCTTTTATTCCTGGCATGGATTCTCCATTGGCTAATTGGGTTGTAAACGGACAAGCTACTACAACATTGGCTCCTCCAGCCCTAGTCAGCAATAGTTTCACTTGGGAAAAAGTTAGTACCTTGGATTTCGGATTTGACCTAGGACTGTTTAATAACCGCCTAAATGTTGTATTTGATTGGTACCAACGGGATACAAAAGGAATGTTGGCTCCAGGTATGGAACTTCCAGGAGTATTGGGTGCCAAAGCCCCATTACAAAACTCTGCCGACTTACGCGCCAAAGGTTGGGAAATATCCTTGGATTGGAATGACCGTATCGGCAATGTGCAATATTATTTAGGTTTTAACCTATATGACTCGCGTACGAAAATCACAAAATACGACAATGAGGTAGGCTTACTAGGAAAAGATTCGGATGACAATCTGATTTACCGGAAAGGAATGGAATTAGGTGAAATATGGGGGTATACTACAGACCGCTTATATACTACCGAAGATTTTGACAGTCAAGGAAAGTTAAAAAACAATATTCCCAAAGTGGAAGGTTATAATCCTAATCCGGGAGATATACTTTATGTGGATTTTGATGGGAATGGTATCATAAACAATGGTAAAAACACATCAAACGAACCAGGCGACACTCGTATTATCGGTAATGATACTCGCAGATATCAATACGGAATTCGTGGTGGTACAACATGGAAAGGTATTTCACTGTCATTTATTTTACAAGGAGTCGGCAAACGGGATCTTTGGCTCATGAACGAACTATTCTATCCACATTACGATGCTTACTCAACTTTGTTTGACTCTCAATTGAATTACTGGACTCCAGAACATACAAACAGTTATTTCCCACGTTTATATGAAAAGGCAGAAGGAAACACTAAAGCCAATCAAAAACCACAAACCCGTTTTTTGCAAAATGGAGCATATTTGAGCATACGCAATATCAGTTTATCATATACCTTCCCCATAAAACTGATCAAGCCGCTGGGTATTACTAACTTATCAGTATTTTTCAGTGGAGAGAACCTCTTTACATTTGATCATCTGCCCAAAGGGATAGATGCTGAACGTGTAGTAACAGACAATTTGGGACAACGTGGATTTACTTATCCTTATATGCGTCAATTCTCATTTGGTATTAATTTAAGTTTATAATAAAAGCTGACATTATGAAAAAATATATAGTAGCAGCAGGACTCTTCCTGTTGATGAACTCTTGTTTAAATAATGATTTTATGGAGGTATATCCTAAAGATCAACAAACGGAATTAACCTCTTTCCGATCATATGAAAACTTCAAGACTTACTCTTGGGGACTGTATAACGTCTTTTTCGGCTATGCATATAAAACAGGACAAACTGATGAAATCTTTAAAGGAGATTATGAAGCTGACAATATGATCAAGCATGTCTCAGGCAATGAAAGCCAATGGGCGTATCAAAAAGCTAAGGTACCTGCATCCTCTGATTCATGGGATTATGAATACATCCGCCGGGTAAATTTAATGTTGGACAATATAGACCAATCATCCATGAATGATGCAGAAAAAGCACACTGGAGAAGTGTTGGATATTTTTTTCGCGCTTATAAATATTTTAAAATGTTGTCTCTATATGGAGACTTACCATGGGTAGAACATACCTTATCAGAAGACAGCGAGGAACTATATCTCCCTAGAGACCCACGGGATGTTGTGGCCCAAAATATTCTGAATAACTTGAAATACGCAGAAGAACATATCAAAGTAGACGGAGATGGCAATAATACAATCAATCGAGCTGTAGTACAATCATTAATCTCCCGTTTTTGTTTGTTTGAAGGTACATGGAGAAAATATCATGCCCTACCAAATGCCACAACCTATTTAGAAGAATGTACACGGGCTTCCAAGGAAGTCATGAATAAATATACTACCCTACACCCCAACTATGAAGAACTTTTCAACTCAGAGTCTTTAGCTGGCATCAATGGAATTATTCTATACAAAGAGTATGCTACCAGCCAGCTATGCCATGGACTCACACGTATGGTAAGAACCGGCGAGTCACAAATAGAAGCAACCAAAGATGCCGTGGACAGTTATTTGTGCAGTGACGGACATCCTATCAAAAACAGTACCACATACGGAGGTGACAAAGATGTGTATGCACAGTTCCGCAACAGGGATTATCGTCTATATCACACAGTATGTCCTCCCTATATGGTAAGTCTAGCAAGTGCCTCTACTACTCAATGGAAGTTCACAGATAATCCCTCTGAACGCGAGTATATTGACTTGATGGCAACAATTTCTAAAGAAACTTATCACCGGTTGCCGACATCTAATTTCAAAGGTTTTATAACCAAAGGGCAACCCCATTTTAAAAATGTCAATTGGGGACAGGGATGGAATGCCAGCCAAATGGGTTTCTGGGTATGGAAATACTATAATACCCATACCGATGCCAGCACTGCCAATGGAGTTTGTACTACAGACGCTCCCCTATTCAGACTCGGCGAGATACTGTTGAATTATGCCGAAGCAATGTATGAACTAGGGCTATTCGATCAATCTATAGCAGATAAAACTATTAACAAACTGAGGAAACGTGCTCACGTGGCCGACATGGTCTTGACAGATATTACCACAGATTTTGATCCTGAAAGAGATCAAGATGTAAATCCTTTACTATGGGAAATCCGCCGTGAACGCCGCGTTGAATTAATGGGTGAAGGAACTCGTCTGGACGATTTACGCCGATGGAAAAAAGGACATTATGTAAACAAACAACCTACTGGAGTCTATTTAAAAGATGCAAGTGAATTTAATGTAAAAGTTATGAATGGTCCATCCAACAATGAAGGATATGTATATTATTTCGAGAAACCCATAGGGTGGTTGGAACATTACTATCTAAATCCAATTCCTCTAAATCAATTGGCACTCAATCCTGCTCTCGAACAAAATCCTGGATGGGAAAACAATAAATAAAATTATGCAGTTAAAATACACTTTGTTTTCAAGCATTTCAATGCTTGCCTTCTCTTCTCTGTCTGTATTTTCACAGACAGAGAAAATGAACGTTCTATTCTTGATGGCAGACGATATGCGCCCTGAGTTAGGATGCTATGGGGTAAAAGAAGTAAAGACCCCCAATATTGACCGTTTTGCCGCCAGCGGGTTATTATTTCAGAACGCTTACTGCAATATCCCAGTAAGTGGAGCTTCACGCGCCAGCTTATTAACAGGAGTGTATCCACACTATCCAGATCGTTTTGTCAACTATTCCGCTTATGCCAGCAAAGATTGCCCGACCGCAATTCCGATATCAAGATGGTTTACATCACATGGCTATTACACAATCTCAAACGGCAAGGTTTTACACCATCTTTCAGATCATGCTAATTCATGGAGTGAACCCCCTTACCGTAAACATCCCGACGGATATGATGTATATTGGGCAGAATACAATAAATGGGAATTATGGATGAATGAAGCCTCCGCACGAACTATCAATCCCAAAACAATGCGTGGACCTTTCTGTGAGTGGGCTGAAGTACCTGACACCGCTTATGATGACGGAAAACTGGCATTAAAAGCCATTGCAGACTTAAAACGTTTAAAAGAACAAGGAAAACCTTTCTTTATGGCATGTGGATTTTGGAAGCCACATTTACCTTTTAATGCCCCTAAAAAATATTGGGATTTATATGACCGAGAGAAAATTCCAGTTGCTAACAATCGTTTTCGTCCTAAAGATCTACCGAATGAGGTTAAAAACTCTACAGAAATCTACGCTTACGCACGTACCACCACAGCAGATGATATTTCTTTTCAGAAAGAAGCCAAACATGGATATTATGCTTGTCTGAGTTATGTTGATGCGCAAATAGGGAAAGTACTGGACGCTCTGGATGAGTTAGGTTTAGCAAATAATACCATCGTTGTATTACTGGGAGACCATGGCTGGCATCTAGGGGAACATAACTTTCTCGGTAAGCATAATTTAATGGATCGTTCTACTCACGTTCCTTTAATTGTACGTGTTCCCGGATTGAAAAAAGGAAAGACTAAGTCCATGGTAGAATTCGTAGATTTATATCCGACACTATGTGAACTTTGTCATTTGCCCATACCAAAGAATCAATTAGATGGCACTAGTTTTGTTCCTATTTTAACAAATTTAAAAGCAAAAATAAAAGACCAAGTATATATCCAATGGGAAGGAGGGGACAATGCTGTTAGCAATAGATACAACTATGCGGAATGGAAACAAAAAGAAAAGATTCATTCTCGAATGTTGTTCGACCATCACATAGATCCAGAAGAAAATAAGAACAGGGTCAACGAACGAAAGTATAGAAGCGAAATTAATAAGCTCTCTTCATTTTTAAAGGCTAAAAAAGAAACTTTAATGAAATCACAATGAAAAAACTTTCCGGTTTACCTGCTCTAACCATCGAGATTGGATTATAACTGAAAGCAATTTGACGATTGTTTTTTAGGGACATTCAGTAAATCCTATAAAAAATACCATGGCATATGAAGATGATAGAGTATAATCACTTCATATGCCATTTTTATTGTCATTTTTCTGTCTATTCTCATATACTCTTATTGGGCAAGACATGAAGTTCCGGAAGAAGTCTGCTGACCTCTTCTGATTCTTTCAATAAACTCATATCATGCAGCTTTCCCGTTCTATTCCTAATCTTGTCAATCATCAGTATGGCATTTGCCGTATGTATTCCGAAGAAAATCCACAGGATTTCCGTCTTCCTGTTCCGTGCCTTTATCCTGGAGAGCGAGTAATGCTGCTTCTGTGTGCCGAAGCTTCCTTCAAGCCGGGTGGCCCTCTCTTTGGAGAGTTCACTTCTGAGAACCTTCCTCAAGGATTCATCCCTGGCCGCCCTTCCCTTGCGTACGAAGGAAGTGGAGATTCCGTATTTCGTGCAGAACTTCCTGTTGGCGTTATTGGCATATAT
>ENA-OPNW01001073-OPNW01001073.1-human-gut-metagenome-genome-assembly--contig:-NODE-1073-length-14380-cov-1.896195_pt1 | contig 14380 bp, 13 predicted proteins | sample MGYA00241540_ERZ501777 | MGnify/ENA primary metagenome ERZ501777 (study PRJEB25962, sample SAMEA2042615) | human gut metagenome | biome: human gut; feature: human-associated habitat; material: faeces...
AGAGAAGTTCGCTGAAGCGATAGAAGTAGAAGATACGAAAAAATTGTCAGAGAATACGGAATTTCGCGATTTGGATGAGTGGAGCTCTTTGGCGGTGTTGTCTCTTATCGCTTTGTTCGATGAGGAGTTTGAAAAAGAGGTTGGCGGTAAGGAGCTGAAAGCGTGTGTTACACTTGGAGATTTGTATGATTTGGCTGTAAAATAGATTGAGAGATGGCATTTTTGACTTACGAGGGAGTAGGTATAACGGCAATGGCCGCTGCGGTTCCTCGGTGTGTGGTTGATAATTATAAATATACTCAATACTTCCCGGAAGATCAAGTAAAGGAGGTTGTTGATAAGATAGGGATCTATGAACGTCGTTTCGCTGATGCCGATACATGTTCTTCGGATTTGTGTTTTGCTGCGGCGGAGAGATTGATAGAGGATAATGGGATAAATAAAGAGGAAATTGATTTGTTGGTATTTATCTCCCAGACTCCGGATTATCGGATGCCTGCTACTTCTGTCATTCTTCAAGATCGACTGAAACTATCTCATTCATGTGTGGCTTTTGATATTTCTTTAGGATGTTCGGCGTTTTGTTATGGCCTTTCCGTGGTATATGGCATGATGCAATCTGGGGGGATTCGAAAAGCCTTGATATTGGATGGAGAGACTCGTTCAAAGGTTTACTCGCCCAAGGATCGTCGGAGTGCGTTCCTGTTTGGAGACGGTGGGGTGGCTGCCTTGGTGGAGCGAGATGAGAAGTTTGGGAAAAGTTATTTCTCATTGAACTCGGATGGCTCTCGGGCAGATCTTATCATGATAAAAGGTGGAGGATATCGACATCCCAGTTCTGAGGAGACATTGCGAGAGAAAGTCGTGGATGAGTATGGCAATATTCGTAGCGATGAGCAGGGGTATATGCAAGGCGGGGATGTTTTTAACTTCGTGATCCGGGAAATTCCTCGTGATATAAAAAAGACATTGGAATATGCGGGTGATACTGCGGACTCATTTGATTATATCGTGTTTCATCAAGCGAATAATTTTATCAACGCTTATATAGCTAAGAAGATGAAACTGGATCCGGATAAGATTCCGTCCACAATCGCTAAATATGGTAATACCTCGTCTGTCTCACTGCCATTAACTATTGTTAGTGAATTGAAAGATAAACTTTATGGCAAGAAGAAGTTGCTGTTAAGTGCTTTCGGTGTGGGGATGACGTGGGCTACGGGTATCGTGCCGTTTGTGGATTGTAAAATAAGTGATATAGTGGAGATATGATGAATCCATTCTCTTTGGAAGGAAAGTTGATCGTTGTGACCGGAGCGTCTTCCGGTATTGGTCGGCAATGTGCGATAGATTGTAGTAAGATGGGGGCTTCGGTGGTATTGATCGCCCGGGATGAAGAGCGGCTGAAGGAGACGGTATCTATGATGGAGTACCCGGAGAGGCATAGTTGTTATTTGGTGGATCTATTTCAGATAGACCAAATTAGGCCATTGGTGGATAATATTGTTTCTGCGCACGGTAAGATAGATGCTTATGTTCATGCAGCCGGAATAGAAAAGACTTTGCCATTGAAACTTTTATCTTCGGATGATTATAAGAGTGTATTTACCGTTAATACGTTAAGTGCTTTTGAGTTTATACGTTATTTCAGTAGTCGAAAGAATTTTAATGATGGAGGACGGATTGTCTTGATCTCATCTATTCTGTCTATCGTGGGAAGGGGAGGGGTCTCTGCCTATGCCGCATCAAAAGGAGCTATGGTTAGTGCGGTTAAGTCAATGGCATTGGAATTTGCCCCCAAAAAGATTTGTATAAATAGCATATCGCCAGGCACAATAAGAACGCCACTGATGGAACGTTTTCTTTCTTCCCTTTCCGAGGAAGATTATAAACAACGTGTAAGTGGATTCCCTTTAGGTTTAGGTGAAGTAACCGATATCTCCCGAACTTGTCTATTCCTTCTTTCGGACGCTTCTCGCTGGATCACCGGGCAGAATATTGTTGTAGATGGGGGATATACGGCTCAATAAGATGAGATCATGGAAGTATTAGTAAAGAAAACTTTCGAACTCTCGGATGAGGAGATCGTAGCGATTTATGCTCTTTTCGAGGAGGTGTTCGGGCAGAAGCGTGATGTGGCTACGTTTCGTGAGAACTATTCAAATACACCTTTGGGATATTCTTACCATAGTATATTATTGAATGAGGAGGGAGATACGGTAGGTTTCCATTCCTGCATGCCTTTCTATTACCAAAGAGGCAATGAGCGTTTTATGGTTGCGCTTGGTATCGACTCGATGGTGAAAAAGGCGTATCGTGATTATTTCAGTTTTCACGATATGATCGTCCAATGCCAGAAACGGTTAAAAGAAGACGGTTGTGTACTGAGAATCGGTTTCCCGAATGATAACTCTTATCCGATACTAAAAAAGGGGTTGAAGCATCGGGATGTGGGAAAACTGACCACCTATTGTATGATCCGTAATATCGGGGCGGTAAAAAGGAGGCTTGCTTTCTTGAATATTTTTAGCCGGATCTTTTCAAGAGCGCAATACGCATGCTCTTTCTTGTCGATCGGTCATCGGCCATATTCATTCAAGTATCATAAGGAACGTGAGTCTTTTGACAAGGTGCGTTATCGCTGGTTTGGAGGTGATTATCGAAAAGTGTCACGTAAAGGATCTCAATTTGTTTATAAGTTAGAACGGTATAATGAAGTTGAGACAGCTTTCTTGTTAGAAGTGTGGCCGCTTTCGAGATCTGCATTTGAAGAGGCTGTCCGATATATCTATAAGAAAGAGCGGAAGGGGATAGACATGATTATTTACGTGGGAAATTTGCCTTTTACTCCTATAGGCTTGTTTTCTGTCCCTCATCGTTTGGAACCTAAACATTTCAATTTTACATGTAAGCCTTTAGTGAAAGATTTTTTTGATGATTCACTTTATGATATCCGGAATTGGGAGGTAAACCTGTCTAATTACGATTTGTTGTAAGTTTTTAAATTCCTATGAACATACTAACTTTCGACATCGAGGAATGGTTTCATCTCCTCGATAACGACTCTACACGCTCCGAGGAGCAGTGGAAAGGGTTTGAAGTGCGTATCTATGAGAATATGGAGCGCATTTTTCGTATCTTGGAGGAGACAGATACGAAGGCTACTTTTTTCGTGATCGGCTGGATCGCCAAGACGTATCCGGATATCGTGAGACAGATTGCATCCAAGTATCAGGTGGGAAGCCATACGATGAATCATCAGTTAGTGTGGCAACAATCGAGGGAGGCATTCAAAGAGGATGTCTCTTCTTCCATAAAATTGCTGGAAAAAGTGGGCGAGCTGCTGGAAGAAAATCATGTGTTTATCGAAAATATCGATGCGACGATCATTGCACAGGCACCGAAGATGCGCCCGCATATCGATACCATGCGGGAAAATATCGCGAAAGCCCTGCTGATCGATGTGGGACAGGTCAATGTGAAGGCTACCACGGAGGAAGGACTGGGATTCACCGGCAGCGGAGAGGGAATCTCCTCTCAGGCAATCTGTCTGGTGACTACGCCGTTTGATCTTCCGGCACAGGCGATGCAGGGCGGCTGCGGAAGCTGCAGCGGATGCCCGAAGAGCTGATAATTTCGGAAAATAAGAACTTGACAAATGGGTCGATAGGATATAGACTTTAATTAGAACAAGGTCTGTATACCATCGACCTTTTATAATGTTATGAGTGCAAAAAAGCCAATAGGATTGCATAATTGGCAAGTGCTGGATTAAGAAGGATACAAGGAGGAATGGGAATGTATCAGATGACGGAGACAGAATACAAATTTGCTGAGCTGATCTGGGAGGAGGAACCCATCGGTTCCGGAGAACTGGTAAAACAGTGCGCGGAGAAGTTCGGCTGGAAGAAATCCACTACCTATACGTTTATTAAAAAGCTTTGTGAGAACGGTATTTTCAAAAATGAGAATGCCATCGTATCTTCCGTATTGAATAAGGAGGAATACCACAGAGCCCAGGGGGAGGCTTTCGTGGAGAAGGCTTATGGCGGTTCGCTGCCGAAGATGATCGCAGCATTTATCCAGAGCAAGAAACTCAGCGCAGCGCAGATCGCTGAGATCGAAGCTATGATCGAGGATTATAAGGGGTAGGGGTTGACAAAATACTATTGTGATATTAAAGGTTCTATGCTAAGATAAATTGCATAGGGCCTTTTTCTATTATCAGATCTATTTTCTATTAGAATCCAATGTCGGAGAAATTTTCCAATCCATTGAAATTAAGTAGAAAATATGCTTTTAACTTCATTTATGCAACTAAAAACAGTTGCAAAAAACAAGCAGAAAAAATATAATATAATTAACAAGTGGTACAAATGGGACAAAAGGAAAAACTAATTGAACAGTTAAAAAACAGACCTAAGACATTTACGTTTCATGATGCGGAAGTTTTATTGGATTATCTGGAATTTACGAAATCCAATAAGGGGAAAACCAGCGGTTCCAGAGTGATGTTTACCAGTGAGGAACACGGGAGTATATTACTGCATAAGCCGCATCCGCAAAAGGAATTGAAAGCATACCAGGTCAGACAATTATGTGATCTGCTGGAACAGGAGGGATTGATTTGAAAAATACGATGGAATATAAAGGGTATGTCGGCAGCGTAGAATTTTCCGAGGAGGATGGGATTTTTTTCGGAAAGGTAATGGGGATTCGTTCCCTGATCTCTTATGAGGGAACCGATGCCAGGAGTCTGGTAGAGGATTTTCATGGGGCGGTAGATGATTATCTGCAACTGTGTGAAGGACAGGGGAAAGCTCCGGAAAAAGCATACAAGGGAAGCTTTAATATCCGGATCGCGCCTGAGACTCATAAGCAGCTTGTGATCCATGCAACGGAATGCCAGATGTCACTGAATGAATATGTGAGGGAAACGTTGGAAAAAGCAGTGATGTAGGAAACTCCGGGGTTGACAAAACCCGTATTTTTGCATATCTTATTTAGTAGGAATTATCGTATATTCAGTAAAGGCATGGAGCAGGAAAAGTACTTTTCGGTGGGACGCCAGAGAGAAGCTGTTAGAAGCTGGGAGCGGCTTTCGTCTGAGGAAAAGGAAGTGCGCCTGTGAGCTGATCCGGGGAACAGACATAAGTATCCGGATCCGGTAAGCACCCGTTATGTGCATGGCGTTTTACGCCAGAGTGAAGGGCATTGTCCCTTAAGTAGAGTGGAACCGCGGATAAATTCGTCTCTAAGATGAAGTTTATTCGCGGTATTTTTTTTCGAGGTGAGAACATGGGCATCATCAAAAATTTAAAAGAAGAAGTCCGTATTATCAAGGAACGTGATCCGGCGATCCATTCCTCCATGGAGGTCCTTTTGTATCCCAGTTTCAAGGTCATGATCCATTACAGACTGGCGCATAAGCTGTACCTGAGCGGACATTATTTCTGGGCGCGGTATATCTCCCAGAGAGGTGTGCGCAAGACCGGCATCGAGATCCATCCAGGTGCACAGATCGGCAAAGGATTTTTCATTGATCACGGTAACGGTGTCATCATCGGTGAGACCACCATTATCGGCGACAATGTGACCCTGTATCAGGGTGTGACCCTGGGAGGTACCGGTAAGGAGCACGGCAAACGTCACCCCACCATCGGCAACAACGTCATGATCAGTGCGGGAGCGAAAGTCCTGGGATCCTTCACCATCGGAGATAATTCGAAGATCGGTGCCGGAAGCGTAGTCTTAAGCGAAGTGCCGCCCGGATCTACGGTGGTAGGTGTGCCGGGACGCGTGGTGAAGCGCAACAACGCAAGTCTCCCCCAGGAGACCATGAACCAGACGGATCTCCCCGATCCGGTGCGTGAGGATATCACGGTATTGCAGCGTGAGAATTCCGAACTGACCAACCGGGTACTGGAAATGGAAGATGAATTAAAGCAGCTGCGCAGGCTGGTGGTAATGAGTGCGGAGACCGGGGAACAGCCCCAATCTGCAGAAAATGACAAGACAGTGTGATAAAATAAAGATATATCATTGCAAAAATCGCAACTAGGAAAGGATAAACAATGAGCATTCAAATCTACAACACCTTAAGCAAGAGAAAAGAAGAATTCAAGCCCTTAGAGCCCGGCAAGGTAAAAATGTATGTCTGCGGACCTACCGTATACAACCTGATCCATATCGGAAATGCCCGTCCTATGATCGTATTTGATACCGTGCGCCGTTACATGGAATACAAGGGATATGAAGTGAACTATGTATCCAACTTCACGGATGTGGACGATAAGATCATCAAAAAAGCTAACGAAGAGGGCGTTGAGCCCGGCGTGATCTCCGAGCGCTACATTGCAGAGTGCAAAAAAGACATGGAGGGCATGAACATCAAGCCCGCTACCAAGAACCCCAAGGCTACCGAGGAGATCGGAGGTATGCTGGACATGATCCAGACCCTGATCGATAAGGGACATGCTTATGTTGCTGCAGACGGTACCGTATATTTCCGTACCAGAAGCTTCAAGGACTACGGCAAGCTTTCTCATAAGAATCTGGACGACTTACAGGGCGGTAACCGTTCTCTGTTAGTCTCCGGTGAGGACCAGAAGGAAGATCCCTTAGATTTCGTACTGTGGAAACCGAAAAAAGAAGGCGAGCCTTACTGGGATTCCTGCTGGTGCCAGGGACGTCCCGGCTGGCACATCGAGTGCTCCGTCATGAGTAAGCGTTATCTCGGCGAAGAGATTGATATTCATGCCGGCGGAGAGGATCTGATCTTCCCTCATCATGAAAATGAGATCGCACAGTCCGAGGCAGCCAATGACAAGCCTTTTGCAAAATACTGGATGCACAATGCTTTCCTGAACATTGATAACCGCAAGATGTCCAAATCCCTGGGCAATTTCTTCACCGTACGTGAGATCTCCGAAAAATACGATCTGCAGGTACTGCGTTTCTTCATGCTGTCCGCGCATTACAGAAGCCCGCTGAATTTCAGCGCTGACTTAATGGAAGCTGCGAAGAACGGCTATGAGAGAATCGTCACCAGCGTGGACAATCTGAAGTTCTTACTGGACAAGGCAGCAGATACCGAAATGACCGGAGAAGAGAAGAATTTACTCACCGAGGCACAGGGTTTCGAGACCAAGTTCGACGAAGCTATGGATGATGATTTTAACACCGCAGATGCACTGGCAGCTATTTTTGAACTGGTAAAATTCGTGAATTCCAATGCCAAGGCTGAGAGCAGCAAGGCATTCCTGGAAGCATTAAAGCAGGAGATCGTGACCCTGTCCGATATCTGCGGATTGATCGTGGACAAAAAAGCAGAGATGTTAGACAGCGACATAGAGGCACTGATCGAGGAGCGTCAGGCAGCCAGAAAGGCGAAGAACTTCGCAAGAGCCGACGAGATCCGTGATGAACTGTTAGCTAAGGGCATTGTACTGGAAGATACCAGAGAGGGTGTAAAATGGAAGAGAGCATAACCCTTCTTACTAAGATCAAGCAGGTTTTCGACTGTGAAGAGCAGGATGTCCGGGCATATTCTCCGCTGACATTAGCCTACATCGGAGACGGGATCTATGAACTGGTGATCCGAAGCATTGTGGTGGAACGTGCCAACCGCTCCGCCAATGACCTGCATAAAAAGACAACACGCTATGTAAAAGCACCGGCGCAGTCCGCCATGATCGAGGCACTGCTTCCGGAGCTGACGGAGGACGAGGAAGCGGTGTACCGCAGAGGACGCAATGCCAAATCCTACACCACGGCGAAAAATGCTTCTGTGGCAGACTACCGCAGAGCTACTGGATTTGAAGCACTGATGGGGTATCTGTACCTGACAGGACAGACAGACCGGATGCTTGAGCTGATCAAAAACGGTATCCGCCTGGCAGGTCTGGAGATCTGAGTGTAATGTAACGCATGTGACAGAAAAGTAATGCATAATGAGAAAGTAATGCATAATGAGAAAGTAATACGTACTAAGAAAGGACAAGCATGGGATATCAGGAATTTACCATAGAGGGCAGAAATGCCGTGATCGAGGCGTATCGTTCGGGCAAACCCATTGACAAGCTGTTCATTTTGGATGGCTGTCAGGACGGTCCGATGATGACCATTAAAAGAGAAGCAAAAAAACATGACACGTTAGTAAAGTATGTGACCAAGGAGCGTCTGGATCAGTTATCCGAGACCGGAAAACATCAGGGCGTCATTGCTTATGCGGCGGCTTATGAGTACGCGGAGGTGGATGACATTCTGGAAGCAGCGAAGAAAAAGGGTGAACCGCCCTTTATTTTCCTGCTGGATAATATTGAAGATCCTCATAATCTGGGAGCTATCATCCGTACTGCCAATCTGGCAGGTGCCCATGGTGTCATCATTCCGAAGAACCGTGCAGCGGGACTGACCGCTACGGTAGCGAGAACCTCCGCCGGAGCACTGAACTATACGCCGGTGGCAAAGGTGACGAATCTGGCGAAGACCATCGAAGACCTGAAAAAGGAAGGTCTGTGGTTCGTGTGTGCGGATATGGGCGGTACTACCATGTACGATCTGGATCTGAAGGGCCCCATCGGTCTGGTCATCGGCAACGAGGGCGAGGGCGTAGGCCGTCTGGTGAAGGAAAAATGCGACATGGTGGCATCCATTCCCATGAAGGGGGATATCGATTCCCTCAATGCTTCCGTAGCAGCAGGCGTACTGGCTTACGAGATCGTACGTCAGAGACTGCAGGCATAACAGATCGCTGTATCCGGAAACAGGATATCAAAGGAGAAAGAATGACAGAGCGTTTCAAATATGAAGATATGACAGATGAGGAGCTCATCGACCAACTGCGGGAAGGCGACAGGCAGGTGATGGACTACATCTGTGATAAGTATAAAAATCTGGTGCGCAGCAAAGCAAAATCCATGTATATCCTGGGCGGAGACAGCGAGGATCTGATCCAGGAGGGGATGATCGGGCTGTTCAAGGCAGTGCGGGATTACGACTGTGGCAGAGACGCCAGCTTTTACACGTTTGCGGATCTGTGCATCAGCAGACAGATGTATACGGCGGTGCAGGCATCGCAGCGGCTGAAGCACACACCGTTGAATACCTATGTCTCCCTGGACAGCCATGGAAGAACGGAAGAGGACAGGGATCCGGAGACACAGACGCTGGCGGAGCTTCTGACGGATAAGACCGGCAGGAATCCGGAGGAACTTTTCCTGGATAAGGAGAGAGTGGCCTATCTGGAGAAAAGGATCGCTACGGAGCTGAGTGAGCTGGAGCGTCAGGTGCTGGATCTCTATATTACGGGAATGAGCTACACACAGATTGCGAAGGTGCTCAGGAGGAGTGAAAAAGCAACAGAAAATGCGTTGACCCGTGCAAAGCAGAAAATCCGCGGCTTTTTAAGCAAAGAATCTAAATTTTAGATTTATTTAATGGATTTTCGCGATCCGTTAGTGGTAACATACTACTATACAGATGCTTACGTGGGAAAGGCGCGGGAATATATGGAAAAATTTAGTGTAAAAAAACCGTTTACAATTCTGGTGATGGTAGTTGCCATCATTATTCTGGGATTTGTAAGTTTATCGGGAATGACAACGGATCTTCTGCCTAAGATGAGTCTGCCGTATTTACTGGTGATCACGACTTATCCGGGAGCGAGTCCGGAGAAAGTGGAGTCCAGTGTGAGCGAACCTGTGGAAAGCGCATTGGGCTCCATTTCCGGTGTAAAGAATGTATACAGTATGTCCTATGAAAACTACGGGATCGTAGAACTGGAATTCGCAGACGGAACGGATATGGATTCCGCCATGGTAAAGGTATCGAGCGCTCTGGACAGTGTAAAATCGGCATTGCCGGAGGAATGCGGTTCTCCGAATATCATGGAGATCAGCATGGATATGATGGCTTCCGTATATCTGGCGGCATCCTATGAGGGTAAGGATATTCAGGAGACCTCGCGGTTTGTCGAGGACACGCTGATCCCCTATCTGGAACGGCAGGAGGGTGTGACCAGTATCTCTGACATCGGAATTGTGGAGAATTCCATCTCTGTGGATCTGAATCAGGATAAGATTGATGTGTTGAACGAGAAAATCCTGGCGAAGACCAATGACGCCTTTGCGGATGCGGTGGATCAGCTGAATGATGCGAAGAAGCAGCTACTGGAATCGGAGCAGAAGCTGGCAGACAGCACGCAGGAGCTGGTCGACGGACAGAAGGATATCGACGACGGTAGGACGAAGTTAGACGATGCACAGAAGGAACTGGACGAGCAGAAGGAAAAGCTGGAAGATGCCAAGGGCTCTCTGGAGGATCAGAAGAAGGATACCGAGAATAAGCTGGCAACGGCGAGCCAGGCACTGGATCAGCTGAACGCATTGCAGACAGACCTGCTGACGTTGCAGGCGCAGGAGGAATCGCTGAAGGCGACGATCACACAGATAGAAAAATCCCTGAAAGAACAGGGCAAGACCACAAATGATATTCCGAATGTGGTAGACGGATTGGAGAAGATGAGCACATTTCTGACTTCTTCTCAGATGGAAAACATGACAGTACTGGACAGTACAGACGTAAATTCAGCGCTTGCTGCATCCGGTTCCGGTATGAGTCTTCAGAGTCTTGGGATAGATAAAACAACATGGGATGCCCTGACGCCCGAAGGACGAAAAGAACTTTTGCAGAAAACAGCAGCCGGATATCAGACCCAGAAGGAGCTGTTATCCGGGTATAAGGACTACGTATCTTCCCTGAACAGCCTTCAGGTCGAGAAAGCCGGCGTGCAGGCAGCAGTATCCACAGCAGAAGCGGAGCTGAAGAAGAGCGGTGTTTCCTATACGGATATTGAAAAGGCGAAAATCGAGGCGGCGGCAGGCTTCGGTGCGGCTTCTGCACAGATCTCTTCCGGACAGAGTGCACTGAATTCCGCCCAGACAACCCTTGACAGCAACAAGGAGAGCCTGGATTCTGCCCAGGACCAGATCACAGAGGGCTGGGATTCCATTGCGGATGCGAAAAAGCAGCTGGCAGACGGCTGGGATCAGTATAATACCTCTCTGGAGAATTTTGAGGCACAGAAGGCAGAGGCACTTCGTAATGCCAATGCAGACCAACTGGTGAATATGCAGACACTGTCACAGCTCATCTATGCACAGAATTTTGCCATGCCGGCAGGATATCTGGATGATGCGGAGGACAATTCCTGGCTGCTTAAGGTCGGAAGCAATTATGAAAGTGTGGACGAACTGTCCAATATCGTACTTACCAATATTGAAGATATCGGGGATGTACGGCTGTGCGATGTGGCTGACATCACGGTGATCGATAACGCCGATGACAGCTATGCCAGACTGAATGGTCAGAGTGCAGTGGTACTGTCTGTGTTCAAGAGTTCCACAGCGGGAACAAATGAGGTGAGTAAAAATATCGCTGCTGCAATTTCAGAGCTGGAAGAGCAGTATCCCGGACTGTCGGTACTGACACTGATGGATCAGGGCGATTACATAACTATGATCATAAATGGCGTATTGCAGAGCATGATCGTAGGTGCGGCACTGGCAATCCTGATCCTGGCGCTGTTCTTAAAGGATGTAAAACCTACCATCGTTGTAGCTGTCAGCATTCCCCTGTCTGTTCTGACGGCATTGATATTAATGTATTTTACAGGTATTTCACTGAACATGATGTCGTTATCGGGTCTGGCACTCGGAATCGGTATGCTGGTGGATAACTCCATCGTCGTGATCGAGAATATCTATCGTCTGCGGTCTAAGGGAGTCGGTGCGGCGAGAGCAGCGGTACAGGGTACAAAACAGGTGGCAGGTGCGATTATTGCTTCCACCCTGACAACAGTCTGCGTATTCCTGCCGATGGTATTTACAGCAGGAACTGTCCGTGAACTGATGATGCCCATCAGCCTGACGATCATATTTACCCTGGCGGCATCGCTGCTGATCGCTATGACCGTAGTGCCGGCAGCAGGTTCGACCCTGCTTCGTAATTCCAAAGAGAAGAAGCATCCGTTCTTTGACAAGGTGCAGGACATCTATGGGAAAATGCTGGCATTCTGCCTGAAAGTGAAGGTCGTGCCCCTTACCATTGCCATCGGCCTGCTGGTATACAGTATCTGGGCGGTCATGCGGATGGGTATCGTCATGATCCCGGATATGACATCTAACCAGATTGAGATATCTGTGCAGATGCCGGAGGATACGGATAAGGAAGAATGCTACAAGAGGGCTGACCAGGTGCTGGATGCCATGACGACCATAGATGGCATCGGAGATGTAGGTGCCATGGCAGGTGGAGATACCACCCTGGTGGCTTCTTCTTCCGGTATGTCAGACAGCACCTACGATCAGTTTACCTTTTTGGTGCTGACAGAGAATGAGAATGCCGGAAAAGAAGAAGTAAACAGAATCTGCAGGGAGATTGAAGAACGCACAGCGGATATTGACTGTGAACTGACGATATCAACGGGAATGTCTGAGATGAGCACGATGATGGGTTCAGGATTATCTGTTAAGGTATATGGCGACGACCTGGATACCCTGACGAAGATCACGCAGGACATCTGCGATCTGGCTGCTACGATCCCGGGCTATGAAAATATTTCCAACGGGCAGGAAGAGCCGGATCAGGTCATCCGTCTGGTGCTGGATAAAGATGCCGCCATGCGCAAAGGGCTGACGGTTGCCCAGATTTTTTCCGAGCTGAACGGAAAGATGACGGAGAGTACCGATGCCGCTACTGTGACCATAGACGGCGAGGATATGAAGATCGTCGTAAAGGATGGAAGAGAACCGCTGACCCGTGAGAATCTCCTGGACTATAATTTTGAGATTCAGACTACGGATGATAATGGCAACACTGTCACAGAGGATCATCCGCTGTCTGAGTTCGCCACACTAAAGCTGGAGGAGGGTGTGCAGAGCATCAACCGTGAGAACCAGAGCCGCTACATGACGGTGACAGCCACTGTGGCAGAGGGAAGCAATGCCACCCTTCTGTCCAGAGAATTGCAGCCATTGATCGATGCGTATGAATTGCCGGACGGTTATACTATTGACACTGCCGGAGAATCCGATATGGTCAATCAGATGGTGATCCAGATGAGTAAGGTATTGCTCCTGGGTCTTGCTCTGATCTACCTGGTCATGGTGGCACAGTTCCAGAGCCTGCTCAGTCCGTTTATTGTATTGTTCACAGTACCTCTTGCGTTCACGGGTGGTCTGATAGGATTACTGCTTATGAATGAGCCGTTGTCTGTTATGGGTATGATGGGCTTCGTGGTGCTGCTGGGTACGGTTGTCAACAACGGTATTGTGTTCGTGGATTATGCGAACCAGCTCCGTGTGGGAGGGCTGGAACGCAGAGAGGCACTGATCGCTACCGGTAAGACCAGAATGCGCCCGATCCTGATGACAGCACTTACCACGATCCTGGCAATGGTAAGCCTCCTGTTCGGAGATGACCTCTCCAGCCAGATGTCCAAGGGCATGGCAATCGTAGTGGCGGGAGGACTTGCTTACGCAACCCTGATGACACTGTTCATCATCCCTGTCATGTATGACATCCTCTTCAAGAGAAAGCCTCTGCAGGTGGATATCGGCAGTGAGAACCTGGATGACGTACCGGATGATGCGGCGGATTACCTGAAGCGGAAGGAGCAGAAGGACCTGGAGCAGCAGGAAGCGACACAGAAAGACGAGAAAAATCCTAAATAGTTATAAGTGTAGCAAAAAAAGCAAAAAAAGAAAAAATGGAAGCGAATCCTTTTAAGTTGAAGAAAGAACTTCCGCATCTTCCGGGCTATATCATCGTCATTTTGTGGACGGCCTTTATCTTCTGCATGATTGGCTGGATTATCCTTGCATCTCTGTCTACTACAAAGGAAATCTTCACGGGTGGCCTGCTTGCGAGCGGACTGCATTTTGAAAACTACACTAAGGCACTTTTTACGAATAAAGCGGCTTTGAACCTGCTGAACTCTGTCATTTACACCGTTCCGTCGTGTATTTTGATCATTGTGGTTTGTGCACCGGCTGCATACTGCATGTCTCGTTTTAAGTTCCGTGGTGCTGGTTTGATTCAGGCTCTTATCATCATCGGTCTGGCAATCCCTAATATTATGATCGTCATGCCGCTGTTTTCTGTCGTCAGTGCGCTGAATCTGTCTGGCACTCACTTTACTCTGATATTCCTGTACACGGCGTGCTCTGTTCCATATACGACTTTCTTCCTGCTGACCTTCTTCTCCATCGGCATGATTTCCAACTTCAGAAAGCTGCTTGAGGAAGGCATCGGCCGCCTGGCCATTGTGTACATCGTCTGCCTCTTCGGCTTCATCATCTGGGTTGGCCTGTTCATT
>ENA-OPNW01001082-OPNW01001082.1-human-gut-metagenome-genome-assembly--contig:-NODE-1082-length-14319-cov-3.122196_pt1 | contig 14319 bp, 10 predicted proteins | sample MGYA00241540_ERZ501777 | MGnify/ENA primary metagenome ERZ501777 (study PRJEB25962, sample SAMEA2042615) | human gut metagenome | biome: human gut; feature: human-associated habitat; material: faeces...
CTCATCATCGGCGGCATCAACCACGGCGACAACGGCTCTGTCAACTCTCATTATTCGGGCACTATGGGCGTTACGCGCGAGGGTTGCATGAAGTATATTCCTTCTGTTGCCTTCTCTCTCTGCGACTATAGAGACGACGCCGACTTTGAGCCTCTGCGCAGCATCGTCAGAAAGATTACGGCCAAGGTGCTGGCCGAAGGTCTGCCAAAGGGAACGTGCCTTAACGTAAACTTCCCCAAGGCTGCTGAATTTAACGGCGTAAAGGTATGCCGAATGGCTAAGGGTACATGGGGAAATGAGGTTGTTCGCGCCCGTCATCCCAGGGGGTACGACTATTATTGGCTTGTGGGCGAATATACCAACGATGAGCCTGAAGCAACCGACACCGACAACTGGGCTCTCAACCATGGTTATGTGGCCATAACGCCCACCACAATCGACGTTACCGACTATGCCATGTTCGAACGTCTGAAGGATGATGACGATTGGCTTAGTTAGCTTTTATTAACATCGTCTTCTCTTTTGTTTATTCCACGCAGAAAGTCTTCGAGCGAGTCTTCCTGGCGAAGTCGTAGTTTTTTGCGCAGGCGTGTTCGTGATTTCTTGATGCTGTCTGGTTGCACTGACAGCATCATAGCAATTTGTTTGCCATACATTCCAGTTCGTATGTATGCGCAAAGGCGTAGTTCATATTCAGTGAGAGCAGGGTGCATCTCTTTAAGTCGGATGAAAAATCCGGGATGTACCTGCTCAAAATGAGCACGAAACTTGTGCCATTCGTCTTCTTCGCTGGCATGTGCACGAATTTGATTCTTCAGTTCTATCACTGTGCTTCTGGTTATTTGTCCGGTATCGCCTCCATTGTCAATGCGCTGTAGCAATTCGTCAAGCATCTGGTTTTTCTCTATCAGCATCAATGAATTTGAAACCAGTTCGCGGTTTTTTGAGTCCATTTCTAATTCGAATTGCAGTTCTTCATTCTTCAACCGCGTGGCTAACTCCTTATTCTCCAGCTCTTGTATACGTTTTTTTGCTAAAGCCTTACGGCGTTGTGACCAAAATCCGTAACAGGCAAATCCACAGGTCAATATGACAACAACAAGAATAAGAATAAGCAAAAGTCTGTGTAATCTAGCTTCAGCCTGCTGCCGTGCCAATGTCGCTTCATAATTGTCTATAGCTGCACGACTTTCCTGGCGGTAGACTTCCGACAAATTGTTTTCCAATTGAAGCGAGTCTTCATGCATTCTTGCAGACCTAAGATAAATGTATGCAGAGTCCCACTGCTCAACCATGCTAAACGAATTGGCCAAACCGTTAAGTATTGGTATTATTACTCTGTGGTTATTATGCTTGCCCAAATATTTCCATGCTTTTCTATAATAATAAATAGCACTGTCAGCCATTCCCCTATCGGCAAAAGAAGAGCCCATATTTGTACATGCTTGAACAAGAGCACCTCTCCGATGGTATTTCATTGCCAACTGGTATGCCGTATGAGAATACACTTCTTTCAACTTTATGTTTTTGGTAAAACTCACAAGAGACGAATACGCCTCCAACATAAAAGCTGTGTCTTGTTTGGCTTCAGGCTGTTTCATTATGTCTTTGAGCAATGCTATCGCCTCCTTGTTCTGCCCTCTTGTATTGAGAATATCTGCAAGGTTCAGACGGTTTTTTATACGATAGTCTTTTTTCCCGCACAGATTATACAAGCTGTCAGCCCTATTCAAATAATCGTATGCCTTATTATGTTCGCCCAACTGCTGAAAAATCGTTCCGATAGTGACACATGTATTTGCTATGTTTATCGTGTCGTCCACCTTTTCCAAATAACACAATTGTTTGTGATAAGCCTTATACGCCTCAAAATACGTCATATTGCCTGCCGTACAGTTTATGATAAGCCTTTCCAGTCGGCGATAGTCATACTCGTAACGAATAGTATCTACAAGCGTTATAGCTTTTCGGGCTAACGATTCGGCCGAATTTTGTTGTGAATATTTCCACATCCAGAATGCGTCCCAATACATTGCGCGCCACATCAATACACGCTTTTTCCTGTGCTCTCTTGCTATGGCGTACATGGACTTTATGTAAGCTTTGCATCTTTCAGAACGTGCAAAATTGTCCATGTCGCGTTCGCACTTGACGGCAAGCGAGTCGAAAGGCGCATAAACCGGTTCCCAGCTTTTAGCTGAAAGCGATTGCAAGAATATTGACAATGATAATATAAGAAATAGTCTTAACATGATTTGAATTCACTTTAATTGATGTATATTTGTTCCAATGGTGAGTCCTATGTTTTTCATTAATGTAAAAGATTTTTGTTTTTCAACTTAATGCTTTAAATTTGCACTATGCAAAGGTAGGCAAAAAGAACGAGAAATAATACAGAAGGAACAAAAAACGGGCATGTCCCCCACGTGTACCCCTGATAAATTGTTCTGTTACAACACGATTTACTTATATTTGCGCATGGTTTTATTCAAAAATCTTACTATTATGAAAAATCGTTTATTACCAATGTTGGCACTCGCAGCCGTTTGCCTATGGACAGAAAACAGCGCAAATGCGCAAGTAATAACAGAGTTTACTCCCACGAAAAAGGGAGACAAGCAAATTGTTTTTCAACGTAAAAACAAACCAGATTCAAAGCTATACGACATGCAACGCAACGGGAATTACACAACATACTTCCCTAAGCGTACACAACGACCGTTGTTGGCAAATAGCGATGAAGGGGTAGATGTTAAATTTGACTTGAAATTTGATGAAGAAAATTACATGTTAGCCATGTTGAATATTTTCAACACAAAAGGCGAAGCATTAATCAGATGGTATAGTGACGTTGAGGAAAACATTTTAAATGTACCAGCTGACGTTTACGACATTTGTTGCGTATTACTACCTATCGGATCTTTTGATAATGTTACACCTGAAACAATTTGGTTGTTTAAGGAAAAAGTAAATATTTCAAAAGATACAATTGTTTCTTTTGATGCCGCCGAAGCCACTAATATAATAAAAATAGAACAATATAATCAATCTGGTGAACTTTTTAGACCCGATTCGGAAGACCCATATACATGTAATATTCTTGCCCCAGGTAATATCTCAAATAATTATTTTTATTCATCAATATTCCCAAAAGAGTATTACAATGATGGATTACTATATACATATTCAGGACGTAATTTTATTTATAACGATTTTGATAATAATCAGTTTAATATTAAAACAAATAAAGTTTCAGATAGGATTATATTTGCATTTACACGTGTGGTCGTAGACAAAAAGAATAACATTTATGTAAACAAATATGTGCAGGAAGGATGTAAAAATAGTGTTACTTTAAGAAACAATCCTGATAATTATGTTTGTTACACGGAAGAGTTTGTTCCAACTCCGGCTGGCAAAGAAACCGGAAGCTACGGAATGCCAGGATTAGAACTTACCGTTCTTTGCAACAATAAAGAACAAGATGGAGTGTATTTTAATTCAGGTGTATCGTCATGTGAAAGCAAGAACGATGTCAGATTATATATTGATGCTGTTAAAACTTCAGAAACTGGACATAGTTATGACCTTATGGCTGCACCTGTCTTTGGCGACCAACTTAATATGAGCGTAATGGAATATCCGATGGAAGACGGCACAGTCATTCGTGATACGACTTATTCTTACAGTTGCATTACAGGTTTACCTATATATACAGATGGAAAAAATACAGAATATGTGCGTACTCCGAACTATTCATTCAGGAAACCAATAAATGGAGGAGATGCCATTATGTATCCAGGGCATGAAGCATTCTCCTTTACCAATGAAAATAAAGGCATGATGTATGGTGCTTCCGCTCCTTTCTGCAACTTTGAGATGACTTCCTTTCATAATGAATATCTTAATGTCACTATGTTCAATTATTATCCGTTTTACATTGGACAATTGGGCGAACAGCGAGGAACAGACCTGAATTATACGCAGACAATAGTTAAATTTAACAACAACGAGGTTTACGATGGTGACTATTATGGTGTAAGCGATTTTACATATAATTGGGCGACAAGCTCCCATGAAAAAGGCGTATTTGACCTTACATTCACAAACTCGAATATTGAGGTTGATGGATTAGCTGGTAAAAACGTCACCCACATTATCTACGATGAACAGAAAGAAGACGCCATGGCACCCGTTTTGCAGATGTTGCAGTTTAGAAGCACTGACGACGTTGTAACAAACAGCTTTGAAAATCCAAAGGACGGAATATTACAATTCGCAGGCGGCGATTTCGTTTATAATGAAATTCCCGGGACTGATATTAACTGGTACGACTGCAAGGAGCAAACCGTAGCCGTAGCTTATTCGCCCTACGGACAAGACAGCTGGACAGAACTTGCCGTTGACGAGATACCTGAACTTTACCGAATGCCGGGCTTTGGCTATTTCTATCGTGGCTCGCTTGAAAGCGTAAACCGTGAGAGCAGTAACGGATGGTATGATTTGAAGATAACATTAACTGACGATTCTGGCAATATGCAGGAACAGACCATAAGTCCTGCTTTCCGCATAGGAAACGTTACTGGTGTTAGTGAGACTTTGCAAAGCACGATGTCTCTGCGCCATGTTGGTCGACAGCTTTATGTTGATGGCGTTGACAGTGCCGGTGTGTCGGTCTATACTGCTGATGGTATGTGTGTTGTTAAGGCTGCTGATGCTGTTACTAGTCCGGTCTCTCTCGGCAACGTTGCTCCTGGTATGTATGTGGTTAGGGCCACAGCTGCTGATGGCAGACAGATAGTCAGAAAAATAATAGTACACTAAAATGAAACATAGCAAAATATGCTGATTTTGTAAGCATTACATTTCTTTATTACTGCCGGACTTTATAATCCGGCAGTTTTTGTTTTCATATTTTTCAGATTTGTGATTTTGTATAATACGATTATTATGCTGAAATTTAAACGTCTGATTTGGTTAAATCTGATGACTTACGATTATTGAATTTATGCAAATACAAGATAAAGTAAGTATAATTAGCTTTAACAAAAAACGTCTTATTTGTTTCATTGTTTCCGTTTTTAGTGCTATTTTTGCATGTCTAGTTTATTAAGAACAATTATTTTAACCAACCATAATGAAATATTATCTTATTGCCGGTGAGGCAAGTGGCGACCTTCATGCGTCGCGGCTTATGCAGTCGCTCAGAAGAGTCGACGGCGAGGCTGAGTTCCGTTTCTTCGGAGGCGACCTTATGTCGGCTGCCGGAGGCATGCGTGTGCGCCACTATCGCGACTTGGCATATATGGGCTTTGTGCCTGTCCTGCTGCATCTCAGAACCATATTCAGAAACATGGCTTTCTGTAAGCGCGACATAATCGAGTGGCACCCTGATGTGGTGATATTGGTTGATTATCCAGGTTTTAATCTCGACATAGCCAAGTTTCTGCATGCCAAGACTTCAATACCTGCGTATTATTACATCTCGCCAAAGATTTGGGCATGGAAAGAGTACCGCATAAAGAACATAAAGCGTGATGTCAGCGAGCTGTTCTCCATTCTGCCTTTCGAGGTGCCCTTCTTTGAGGGCAAGCACGGCTACAAGATACACTATGTGGGCAATCCTACGGCCGACGAGGTGAGCGGATTTTTGAAGACCTACACCGATTCTTACGACGAGTTCTGCTCTAAAAACGGGCTCGACTCACGCCGTCCTGTCATTGCTTTGCTGGCCGGAAGCCGCAAGCAGGAGATAAAGGACAATCTGCCGGCTATGATAGAGGCAGCCTCGCGCTTTGCCGACAAGTATCAGCTTGTTGTGGCGGGAGCGCCGTCGATAAGTGCAGACTATTATGCCGGGTTCATATCCGGACAGCCCGTAAAGATAGTCTACGGACAGACTTACGAACTGCTCGCCCATTCGCGTGCGGCTGTTGTAACCAGCGGAACGGCCACTCTTGAGACGGCTCTGTTCAACGTGCCGCAAGTGGTGTGCTACGAAACTCCTATACCAAAGGTCATCGCCTTTCTCCGTAAGCATCTGTTGAAGGTGAAATACGTTTCGCTTGTCAATCTCATTGCCGACCGTGAGGTGGTCAGGGAGCTTGTTGCCGACACATTTTCTGTGGATAACATTGCAGCAGAACTGTCGCGTCTGCTGCCCGACGGAACCTGTCGCAGCAGCATGATTGATGGATATGCCGAAGTGCGCAGGAGGCTCGGCGACAGAATAGCCCCCGACAACGCGGCTGAGATCATGGTGCGGCTGCTGAAGAAAGAGGTCGACGAATAGCCCGTGTGGAATATTTTGCCACGGCATTTTTGTCTTCACCAGTGCAGTTGTATGTGCTATTGAATAAAATTCTTTTATTTGCTTAAAATAACACGGCCGTTTCTGATTAAAAAGTGGCCGGTTTACGCCTCAAAAGTGGCCGAGTTTTGACCCGTAACTCGGCCACTTTTGATTTATAATCAAACCTTATGGTTTTGCTTGCAGTTTATGTTGTGGCAAGTTCTTATTTTGGAATATGTTTATTGAAAGATGCTGTTTTGCTTACGATTTTTCGACTAAAAATTATCATGCCGGTTCAACGTATTGAAATTTTTACTAATTTTGTATCGGCTAATGATGAAAAGCATTAACCGAAATGAAACGGATTTACAGGCTTAGCACCTTAATAATAGCCTTATGCGTGTTTATGTCAGTCAGCTATATCGTTGAGTGTCGGCCTTAATCTAAGGTCTTGTCGGTAATGTATTGCGTGACATATGTGTCCATATGCTGTTTCTTCTCCATGTTGGGCAGTATAAGGCAGAAGATAAAAGTTGCTGATAAGGTAAAAACTATTAAACTAATCCGCGTATGAGTTATATTTTCTTTTATAAAAGTTTGCATTGCAATAAAGGCTTTCGGCAAGGATGCTGAGCCAAAGATGTGGGACGAATTTATACAATCGCTTTAGAAAAAGGAATAAATTTAGAATATTTTGCGAAATAGTTTGCTGGTTTCATTTTTTTTTATTATTTTGCGATGTCATAAATTATGATAATGATATATTAAATTTGTGAAATGACGTGCCCTTGAAAATGGCAGCTGAATATGGGCGGTAAGAATAATGTTGCCCAGATGGAGCATGCTGAAATTAAGGCACATCTGATTGATGTAAAAATAGCTGATACACCAATACATCGTAAGGTATACGGAGAGGAGCATTGTGATTACTATTGGTTTAAGACGTGCAAAGGCTCCAAGGAATATATCTGAATATATTTTGAAATAAAACTATGCTTAGCCTATGAAAAATATAAAGTTGATATTTGTCTTTTCAATGTTTTCTGCTTTAAATACGTTTGCTCAAAACGTAAATAAGTCTGATTCACTTGTGTCTGACGAGATAGACCTTCAGGAGGTAGTGGTGAGCGAGAAATTGATAAAGCGCGAAGCCGACAAATTTATAGTAGACGCAATAAGGCTGCGCAAGGGCAAAACCGACCTGCTTGACTTGCTGAGCAATGTGCCAGGTATATTGGTTACGGACAACGACATCAGAATACCGGGACGTGACGGCGTAAGGGTTATGTTCAACGGACGTATGAAAACCATCCCTGAGGGTGAGCTGATCAATATACTGAAGTCGCACAGGGCGTCAAATGTGGCAAAGATAGAGGTGATAACATCGCCAGGCGCAAAGTATGATGCAGGAAGCGATTTTGGCATCATAAACATAATAACAGAAAGAGGTGCCGACTATATAGGCGGCGAAGTTGGCGACGATGTAACCTATGCCGACAAGTGGAGCAACGCAGCCCGCATGAACCTTAACTATCAGAGAAAGCGCGTTACGGCATCGCTCAATGCAAGCTGGAATTACGGCAGCGTTGCATATACTGAAAGCAATGTGAAATATTTTACAGACATGACGCGAAAGAGCCATACGGACATGGGCTGGCGAAACAACAACTATAACATTTCCGGCTCGTTAGACTTTATGATTGATTCGCTTTCAACAGTAGGCATTGAGGCTTATTATATAGATACATACAGAAATTATCCAAGCACGACCTTTGAGAACACATACGACATGGCCGGGGTGATGACAGAGGAGAGTCGCTCGCCGTCGCTTGAATTGCGTGACGGGCGAAACATGAACCTTAACTTTTATATCGACAGAAACTGGAGCAGCACTAACAGGATATCTTTCATAATGGACCTTTTTAAGTTTGATAACGACCGTGACTACAGTTTCAACTCTTACTATTATGAAAACAGCGTGCAGACGGACAGCGTTGACTATCTTCGCAATCAGGTGGGCGCACATCTTAAGGGACTGAGCTTTGCGCTCGACTATTCAACTCTGTTGCCCTGGAGCATCAAGCTTTATGCAGGAATAAAGACGTCTCTCACAGAGACGAGAAACTCCTCGCTATATGACTATTCCACACTTCCTGTGCAAAATGACGACTTTACATATTCGGAAGACATCTATGCCGGATATCTGTCGCTCAACAAGTCGTTGGGACACTTCGACATGGTGCTCGGCGGAAGATATGAACTTACGCATACAAAGTCGGAAAACGGCAACGGGACATTGGCAACAGACAACTACGGCAGACTGTTTCCGACTGTGAATGTGATGTACAGGTCGGGCAACGGGTCAACCTTTGGCGTCAGCATTTTCAGCGGAATAAGACGTCCGGGCATACAGGTGGTCAATCCGTTTACGGCTTATCTGAGTGCCAACTCAACAGCCCAGGGCAACCCTACAATAAAGCCAAACTACTGGTATGGAGTAAGATTTTCCAACAACATAGTGCTTTGCAGCGGACTTGAACTCGGGCTGGAGCTGAGGGCTGCAAAGGAGTTTGACTGTATAGGACAGGTTACACAGATGAATGCTGCCGACGGCTCTTCGAACACGCAATGGCAGAATGCTTACGACAAGGAAGGCTGCGGAGTGGACCTTAGTCTCTATTTCACAAAGCTCTCATGGCTGAGGGCTTATGTCTTTGGAGAGTTGTTTTATTGTAAAACCACTGCCGACAGCCGTTATAGCTTGAGCAGCGAGCATGTTCTCAAGGCTTTTGCCATGGGCGACTTGAGGTTTATTTTCGACAGACGCCGTAATCTTACAGGATATGTTACCGCCACTTATTCGGGGAAAGACAAAAATGTGGTTCATACCGTTGATGGAAGATTCTCAATGAGTTGCGGTATGGCTTATTCGTGTTTTAAAGGACGCCTTAATATGAAGTTGGGAGTCAGCAACTTGTTTGCAGGAAATGTTAAGGGTGTAAGTATTTCAAACAACGGAATGAGCATGCATTTCAACAACGACTATTCGCCTTTGTCTGTAACTTTGGGCTTCTCGTATAGTTTCGGCAAGGAGATACGCAGCAAGAGAAAGACCTACAGCAACAGCGACATAAAGAGCCGATTCTGATATAATGGACGGTTATTGACCGTAATGCCTGTGCCGTAACAAAATACTCTCTCTGATGGCGTTGATGACAACCGGCTAATGCGGCTGCATCACAGGATTCAATAACCCCGAATCTGTTTATTAGGATTCAGTCTGAAAGCATGAATGCACAAAATGGATAAAGCGATGTGCGGTCTAATGGCTGATTTTGGGTAAACATAAAGTTCTTTCCAAATGCTTTTATGAGGCATACGGAAGGGACTTTATGTATTGCGTAAATAAAGAGCTTATTTGTGTGAAATCTGTAAAAGTCTATATGGGATGATAACGAATCTTATATGAATGCCGTCTTTGTAATGCTGTCTAATATTTTTGTTTGCGGATAAATTTCATTCACATCTTTTCAGTTCCGGATATTGCTGCGTACCTGTTCTATAACCTTGTCGCTGTTTTCGCAGCTGAAAACATATTTCTTGCCGGAATTTAATACTACGAGAAATGCCTCGGAGAAGTCGCCTACATATTCGTAGTGTCTGCCTATGTCATTATTGGTGAACAGGCCAATGCTTCCGAACAGACCGCCACTTCCGAACAGGCGAAGTCCGCTTTGGTCGTATGGTCTTATTTCCTTGATGTCTTCGAGTGGTATTATTATTTTTCCTACAACTTTGTGCATTATGAGCGAAGTGTCGTTAAGCTCTATTGACTTTGGCGAAATGAGGTAGACATAGAGAATCGTAAATGCCATTATGGCGATTACTACTGCATAATAAACAGTATCTTCAGGATGTCCGATTGCCGTGTAAAGGCATAGACCTATTGCTCCGATGATTATTACTGCGCACAAAATGGTTATAACTGTAAATGTCTTTTCTCTGTTTACTTTGTTTTTCATGGCTTGTATGTTCTTGTTGTTTGTAGATGTTACTTTTCTTACAGATGTTTTGTATGGAGAGTCTGTCGTATTCAGCATTTTATGGCATGCAGTTGTGAGCATTAATATGTGTTTTTCAAATTAAAACCGGCGTCATCCTTCCATGTCAGATGAAAGCATGACGCCGGTTTATGTTTATATTGCAACTGGTTAGTCAGCTAATCAGAATAGCGTCAGCGAGTAAAGATATATAACAGCAGCAGGCATGGCCATTAGCGACGAGTCGAAACGGTCGAGCATTCCGCCGTGACCGGGCAGAATGTTGCCGCTGTCCTTTACGCCAAGGGTGCGCTTGAAGAGCGACTCAACAAGGTCGCCCCATGTGCCGAATACAACTACAACAAGACCAAGGCCCATCCACTGCGGTATGGTAAGTCCTGATGTGTTGCTGTTCTGTGCGTCGAGATATCCTATCAGCCATGCCACGGCCAGCACGATAATGGCGCCGCCTATGGAGCCTTCCCAGCTCTTGCCGGGCGATACGCGCGGAAACAGCTTATGCTTGCCGAAAAGTGAACCGCTGCAATAAGCACCCGTATCATTGGTCCAGAGGAAGATGAATACGCTCAGAGGCAAGAGCATGTCGTAATGAATCTGACCATCGAATGCTGAAGTCTCAAATGCCAACACGTTGATCATCGAGAATGGAAGGGCAATGTACATTTGCGAAAGCATGGTGTAAGCCCAGTCGTTGATGGCGTTCTTGTTAGCTGTATAGAGCCCTCCGATGAAGAGGTAGATGATGGTGAGCAAGTATGGTACGAATACCACGAAGTTGCCCACGATACCTGTGCGGAATCCAGCTACGGCAAGGAAGAAATATACTCCTGCCACGGTGGTAATGAATCGGTTGACGGTTACGTCTTCCTTTTGGTTCACCAGTCCGCAGTACTCCCAGATGCTTAGGCCTGTAATCAGGGCGAACAGGAATACCATTGCCCTAGGATTCAGGAAGCAAGATACCATACACACAACGAAGAGTACGCCTGTGATGGATCTAATTACTAGATTTTTTTGTTTCTCAGTCATGGTCTTGCTTTTTATTCGTTATTTTTCTTGTTTCCAGAAGTTTTCTCGTACCCCTTCTCTGAAGCATCATCTGAAGTCTTTTCGGAACCCTTCTCTTCTGTATCCTCAGAAACCTTTGCGGGAGCTTTCTCTGAAGTATTCTCTTCAGCCTCCTCCTTCGAAGCTTTCTTTGCCTCTTCATGCTCCTTGATGGCTGCCTGAACCTCAGGCATATCCTTTACGGCATCATCAATCTTAGGCTGTTCGTCCTCCATGATTTCCTGAGAACGGCTCAGCCAAGGACGCTTGCCGAAGATGTGCTCCACGTCTTCGGCCATAATCACCTCTTTTTGAATCAGCAGCTCGGCAAGGGCGTTGTGACCCTCCTTGTGCTCCATCAGGATGTTCTTGGCACGGGTGTATTGCTCGTTCACCATCTGCAGAACCTCCTTGTCTATCTCGCGGGCTGTAGTCTCTGAGTATGGACGCTGGAATGAATACTCGTTCTGGTTGTAATAGCAGATATTTGGCAAAGTCTTGCTCATACCCAGATAAGCCACCATTCCATACGCACTCTTGGTCGCGCGTTCCAGATCGTTCATCGCGCCGGAAGAAATATGACCGGTGAAGAGTTCCTCGGCTGCACGTCCACCCATCAGCGAGCACATCTCATCGAGCATCTGCTCCTTGGTGGTAATCTGTCGCTCCTCAGGGAGATACCAGGCTGCTCCGAGTGCCTGACCACGAGGCACGATCGTAACCTTGATGAGTGGATTGGCATACTGACAGAACCAGGAAATGGTTGCATGGCCTGCCTCATGGAGTGCGATGCTTCGTTTCTCATCGGCAGTCATCACCTTGGTCTTCTTCTCCAGTCCGCCTACTATTCTATCTACGGCATCAAGGAAATCCTGCTTGCATACCGCCTTCTTGTCGTGACGGGCAGCAATGAGGGCTGCCTCGTTACATACATTTGCAATATCAGCACCCGAGAAGCCAGGGGTCTGGCGAGCCAGGAGGTCCACGTCCACAGTGTCATCTATCTTGATAGGCTTGAGGTGAACCAGGAAGATTGCCTTACGCTCGTTCAAGCCTGGGAGATCTACGTGGATTTCTCGGTCAAAACGGCCGGCACGGAGCAGGGCGCTGTCGAGCATATCTACACGGTTGGTAGCTGCCAGAATGATGACACCACTATTGGTACCGAAACCGTCCATCTCTGTAAGTAGGGCGTTGAGCGTGTTCTCTCGCTCGTCGTTTCCGCCCATTGCCGGGTTCTTGCTGCGGGCACGGCCCACAGCATCGATCTCATCGATGAAGATGATGCAAGGAGCCTTCTCCTTTGCCTGGCGGAAGAGGTCGCGTACGCGCGATGCACCCACGCCGACGAACATCTCTACGAAGTCTGAACCGCTCATGGAGAAGAATGGTACGCCAGCTTCGCCAGCTACAGCCTTTGCCAGGAGAGTCTTACCGGTTCCTGGAGGACCAACGAGCAATGCGCCCTTAGGAATCTTACCACCCAGATCGGTATATTTCTGCGGATTTTTGAGGAATTCCACGATTTCCTCTACTTCCTGCTTGGCACCTTCCTGTCCGGCAACATCCTTGAAGGTGATTCCCAGGGAATTTCCCTTCTCGTACATCTTTGCCTTACTCTTACCTACATTGAAGATGCCGCCGCCCATGTTACTCATACCGCTTCCCATTCTGCCCGACATCCAGTAGATGAAGAGGAAGAAGAGGAGGAGAGGGGCAACGCTCATTACGAGATTCCAGAAATCATTGCTCTTCTGGTTATCGTAACTGAATGAACGGATTTTCTTCTCCTTCACCATTTCGTTGGCGTAGCGATCTACCTCGTCGATCGATCCGAACTGTACCTTGACGTAAGGATTCGGTCCTACGCTCTGGGCGCTCATTTTATAGACATCTCTCGTATATTTCGGGTTGATATATATCTTGAGAGTACTTTCCGTCTTGTTGGCTACTACGCTCAGCACGTATCCCTTATCTACATATTGTTTGAATTCGGTATAGGTGGCTTCCTTGGCTGCGCTTCCGCCCAAGGCATCACCACCGCCACTGAAAAACAAAGCGATGAGGGCGATGAGGATAATGGTGTAGAGCCAATTCATGTTAAACCTAGGCATCTTCGGACCTTTTCCTCCGCCAGGATTATTGAAGTTGTTGCTTTGTTCCATTGTTATTGTTTATTTCTATTTGATGTATGCTCTTTTTTCTCTCTTGATGCGCTGTTTTAGTGCATCATCTTCCTTAATGCCGTTCTTGAAGCATCTGTAGAGTCTGCTGCCATGTTCGGCATTCTTGGGAATTAGTCGAGATTCGGAATATGGGTGAGCTTGGCGTCTGCCCAGAGATGCTCCAGGTCGTAATAGGCGCGTACCTCTGGCAGGAAGATGTGAACGAGAACATCCACAAAGTCCATAGCCACCCACTGATCGTTGCCCAGACCTGCCACATTCACCGGCTTTTCGCCAAGGTTCTTGCGGCACATATCGCCCACTGATTCTGCGATGGCTTCTACCTGTGTTGGTGATCCACCCTGGCAGATGATGAAATATTTGGCGATGGTGCCATCCATTTCACTGAGGTCGGCGATCACGATGTCTTGACCTTTTTTCTCCTGTATTCCTTCCTTAATAGTCTCTACGAGTTGTTTAACTGTGTTCATTTAATCTTTCTTTATTTTTTTATTTTCTTTATTTACTACCTTATTATATGTAATTATGGTACAAAGATACGCTAAATACCCGAAAAAGCCATAGAAAACAGAAAAAATTGAGATTTTTTAGAAAAAAGTGCCGAAAAATTTTGGTGATTCAAAAAAAAGTTGTACCTTTGCACCCGCAATTGAGAAACAATATGCTTGAGATTGCAATGATATTGGGATATGGTGTAATGGTAACACTACAGATTCTGGTCCTGTCATTCCTG